>Ga0164311_10001427_pt1 | contig 11668 bp, 14 predicted proteins | sample GuaBasSedimGuay2_FD_121796 | JGI IMG/M metagenome (GOLD analysis project Ga0164311, IMG submission 121796) | Subseafloor sediment microbial communities from Guaymas Basin, Gulf of California, Mexico - Guay2, Core 4569-9, 9-12 cm | ecosystem: Environmental > Aquatic > Marine > Hydrothermal vents...
AAACGGTATCAGGACTGCTGTAACGGGGCAGGCAGTGGGACCTGGACTCTTTGATGTGCTGGTTATCCTGGGAAAAGATAGGGTGATCAGGCGACTGAGAGGGGCTGGGGCCTTGTTTGGCCAGTAAATATATTTGAGGTGAGGGTGGTGGCCGCATTTTTACCACCACTCTATTATTGATCCCAATCTGGTAAATCTGCGGTTCTGGGCTTGTTCCACCTTTCTTATCCAGTCTCCGAGGGCAGAGGCGTGATGGATGATCAGAGGGCCGGCTAGGATGGTGATGGCTTCATTGTGCTTGAGTTCCCGGGATAGCTCAAAAAGATCCTGCCGTCCGCTTAGGGTAGAGAAGCCTACTATGGGGCGATCGGGGCCAAAGTAATTAGCGAGCGCCTTTTTCAGGTCCTGTTTGTCATCTTCCTTGGCAACAGCAATTACAATGCAGTCATAAGGGGTGTGCTGCTCAATTACTGTGGCGGCCATTTGGGGCCCGAGAAGGCCGTATGTCTCCCCCTTGAAATAGCCGCATAGAATGGCCATTTTTTTCTTTTTTTGAGCATCGGCATTTGTTGGCCTTCGATGAGAACTTATTGAATGATCGAAGTCGTTCTTTTTTAGAACATCCTGGCCCAAAAAGACAACGAAGAATATGAGGGCAGGGGGCCATTTCAAGATCGTTACGCTGGCTTAAAGGATCAAATCTAGCTCAATACAGGGCTTACTTACATAACTGTGGCTGGGCAAAAGGGGATTAATTGATCTTCTCTCGCTGATATGCAACAATACGCCAAGCCTTGTGTGAAATGATGGATAAGTGGTTTAGAGCGGGAAATTGCCAAACCCTTGCGCATAAACACGAAAACAAAAGGGAAATCATCTGGCTGAACCACTGGTTAAATAAATGGAATTTGTGGTCAAAACTGATAAGGGAAATTTTGATCTTGAGGCATCAGTCAGGTTCGTAGGGAAAGATCTGCTTGTGGCTATTTGGGGCGGGGAACGACCGCATATAGGCGCAGTAGCAATTGCCCAGCCGAGGCCGAGTCTCAAGGACCCAGCTCAGATCAGCTCTACCGGGTCAGTTTTCTGTCTCATAGGACATAAGGAAGATGACCTTGCAAAGGCCGTAGCGGAGATCCTTGCAGCTACAATAAATACGACAGTGGTTGTAACCGCTGGTATTCACTGGCATAACATCAGTGAAGAGGGAATACGCAAAGTAACGGAAAACAGCCAGATCCTAATTGAGTTGATATTGGACCGGATCAACAAAAAAATGGCTAGGGAAAAGGTTAAAGGATAAAGGGGGAAGAAAGACTGAATGGAGAGACGAATTGTGATTGGGATAACAGGGGCAAGTGGCGTTATCTATGGAATCAGGATGCTTGAGCATCTAAAGGGCGAGAACTTCGAAAAACATCTCATCCTTTCTGAAGCGGCCAAGAAAAATATCCAGATAGAAACCACCTACTCTTTGGATGAAGTCTGTGGCCTTGCAGATTACGTTTACAGTAACAGTGAGTTGACAGCCCCTTTGGCCAGTGGATCATTCCTCACCGACGGCATGGTTATAGTGCCATGTACCATAAAAACCCTATCTGGCATTGCCAACTCTTATACCAATAATCTTATGATACGCGCCGCAGATGTAACACTAAAAGAGAAGAGAAAATTGGTTCTGGTGGTGAGAGAAACCCCTCTACACAAGGGACACTTGCAGCTCATGGCTGCTGCCGCAGATCTGGGAGCCCACATCCTACCCCCTGTCCCTTCTTTCTACCACAAACCGCAGACCATTGAAGACATCCTGGACCAGACAATTGGTAAGATCTTTGATTACTTTACAATAGGACACAATTTTTTCAAGAGGTGGGCAGGGGAGGAAATGAAGGGCTGGGATTAACTCCAAATTCCAAACCATTGTGTGTAGATGCTGCCCATCTTAATTGTTCTTTGACATATCTTTTATTATACGACTGATCTGCCGCGCCGCATGGGTTGTATTTTCTATCAGATTCTCCATTCCGTGCTGGTTTAAGCTGGTCTTGAACCCAACCGCCCAGATCGCTGAAGGGATCTGCTTCCATCCCTGAATTGGAGCAGCAGCAGCCCAGACGCCGGCAAGGTACTCCTCGTAGTCTGTGGCGTAACCCCTTTCTCTTACACGCCGTATCTCATCCATGAAACGTTCTGGATCCGTTATGCTGCGTCCTGTAAATCGAGGTAGCCCCTTTTCTCTAATGATTTGTTCACATTGTTCATCGGACATGAACGCCAACATCACCTTACCCGTGGCACCTGCAAAGAGAGGTATTGTGGAACCCTTTGGCGAGGTGATTTTTAGATCCTCCCTAGACTCCACTATGTCCAGGATAGTAATGTGGTCTTTGTTCAGCACTCCCACATAAACCGTGGCCCCGGTCTTTTCCATTACTTCTTCCATTATGGGTCTGGCCACATCCTTTATGTCGGCCTGTGAATACGATAGCCGCCCCAGCTCCAGAAGAGTGATGCCGAGCTGATACTTTTTGGTGGCAGGGTTGCGGACAGTGGCCCCAAGTTCCTCTAGTGCCGAGACTACCCCATGCACGGTTCCTTTGCTCATGCAAAGACGAGAGGCCAATTCCGTGATTCCTAATCCATGTGTGGATTGTGAGATAAGCTGCAAGATCTGGAACGCCTTTTTTACAGAAGGAGCTTGATATTTTTTTGCCATTGTTCACCTCGCTGAACGATATCCTTTTCTACATATTCCAGTTGAGCTTGTCAACAACTAATATCGTTATGTCCGCTCTGACATAACCGACCAATATTTATAGGTTTATCAACTTTTTTTCTTGACATTCATATTTTTTCTGCTAATTTGCTTTGTATCTGCTGTTCATCGACATGAACAACCATGTTTCATTCTTTATATGCCTCTAAGGGCAAATATTTTAGCCGGTGAAACTGCAAAATGAAGACAAAGACACCTAGCAAACTTGAAAAAATTTTGAGCCAGGGACATCTTGCAGTAACCTCTGAATGTGGGCCTCCCAGGGGTAGTGATCCTGCAGTTATTGTCAAGAAGGCCAAGCTGATCAAAGACCATGTGGATGCCATTAATGTGACAGATAATCAGACGGCCATGACCAGACTGTGCAGCTTGGCCTCTGTCATACATCTCAAATTGATGGGGCTTGAGCCAATTCTTCAGATGGTCGTGAGGGATCGTAATCGGATCGCGCTGCAAAGTGATATACTGGGTGCAGCATCATTTGATATCCACAACATACTTTGCCTTTCCGGGGATCACCAGAGCTTCGGGGACTGCCCTGAGGCCCAGAATGTTTATGACATTGACTCTATGCAGCTAATCAGCATGGTAAGGCACATGAGAGATAAGGGAAAGTTTGTGGGAGGTGACGAAATCGACAGACCTCCACAGATGTTTGTGGGCGCTGCTGCCAATCCCTTTGCCGACCCATTTGAAATCCGGGTTCCCCGCCTTGCAAAAAAGATAGAGGCAGGGGCAGAGTTTATACAGACCCAGTGTATTTATAATGTGGACAAGTTCGAGGAATGGATGCGGCTTGTGCGGGACCGGGGTCTCCATGAGAAGGTCTATATTTTGGCAGGAGTGACACCCATGAAGTCAGTGGGAATGGCAAAATATATGAAGAACCGTGTCCCTGGAATGGATGTGCCTGATGAAATCATCAAAAGGATGGGTAGTGTATCAAAAAAGAATCAGCCTGAAGAGGGAATCAAGATATGTGTTGAAACCATCCAGAGGCTGAAAGAGGTGGAAGGGGTCAGGGGATTCCATATTATGGCCATAGAGTGGGAAGAACGGGTCCCGGAAATAGTGGAACGAAGTGGGCTTTTCCCCAGGCCCAACATCAGCTAGCATCCATCTGAAGATCCTGAGAAAGGATACCAGTCCAGAAGGTCTTTTCAAAGAGCACTGAAGGGAGAAAAGGTCAGATGTCATACTTTGTGGTGAATGAAAATTGTAATGGGTGCTTATCATGCGTTGAAAATTGCCCTGCAAACGCGCTGGCCTGGAAGGATGAAGGCCCAAAACGCACCATATTGCATAACATGGCCAGATGCGTCAGGTGTGCCAACTGTTGGAGAATTTGCCCTCAGCACGCCATAGAGTTTCAACATTTCTTGGAAAATCAATGGTATGAAGTAAAGACTCTTGATTTGGTCCATTGCAAGATTTGCGGAGCACCCCTGTATACCGCTGACCTGAAAAGAACCATATCCGAGAAAATGGGTAGTGAACCAGAGCCCCTTAGTCCAAAGCACAGGGAATCCGAGTTTGCGGCTAGACAGGCCTTTATCGCTTTAAGAAAAAGTAGATATTAGAGAGGCGAAGTATGATCGTAGCAGACCTAAAGCCTTTAGATGAAATTGCAGGTTCAATTTCTGGCTTCAAGAAAGTCGTTATAGTTGGCTGTGGAGGCTGTGTATCTGTATGCCTGACAGGGGGGGCGAAAAGCGCGGATATGTTGGCAAGGCAACTGTCTCATCCCATGTACTACAAGGACCGCCCCCCAGTGCTTGATGCACTTACCATCCAGCGACAATGTGAGAGGGATTTCGTGAAGGCCTATCTCCATATCTCCCCTCACACCGACGCAATCCTTTCAATGGCGTGCGGTGCCGGCGTTCAGACACTGGCGGAGTCCTTCGACTCCCTCCCGGTCATTCCTGCGATGAATACCAGTTTTCTCGGGTCTCTTGATGAACCGGGGTTGTGGAGAGAAAAGTGTTATGGGTGTGGGAATTGTGTTTTAGGGCTTACAGGGGGTATATGCCCTATTGCCAGATGTGCCAAACATCTCCTTAACGGGCCTTGCGGCGGATCCAGCAAAGGCAAGTGTGAAATAAGTAAAGAGATTGATTGTGCGTGGCAACTGATAATAGATCGGCTTAAGGCCCTTGGCAGACTTGATGATTATGAGAAACTCTTTCCCATAAAGGACTGGTCTTCTGACAGGGGAGGGGGTCCTCGTTCTCTAGGGAGCTTGAAACCACAAGCCCAAGCGGATACCTTATGAAATACGACGATGTCACCACCATGACAACCATAGAGGTTGTTAGGTAGATAGGGGCATCAGAAAACAGAGATTATTTGGAAAGGAGAGTGCCATGTCAGCAGATGAAAAAAAGCTATCAGCAGCAGAAAGCCTGCGCAAGACTAGGACCTATGGAAAGGTTCGGTGCCATAATCCCAGTTGTATGGGCAGGATTCAGCCCGAGCCAGGCGCTGATCGAGTGAAGTGCCCCACCTGCGGAATGGAATACCGCTTGTACTGGGTGAACCCACGCCTTCCTAGGATACGGGGACCTGTATGGGATGTGGCCCGTAAGATTAGGGAACAAAAGCTGGCCGAGCTTGAATCGCAGATGAGCAAAAAGTCAACGAAGAAAGGGGGAAAATAGAATGGCTTTGGATAGAAAGATTGCCTACATTGATCTCACCACGGGTGAGATAGAAATCAAGCCTATCCCGCTTGAAATAAGGAAAAAATTCCTCGGCGGCAGGGGACTCGATGCCTACTTGCTTTATAATCATACGAAAAAGGGGTGTGATCCCCTAGGCCCGGATAACACATTACTGGTAAGCGGCGGGATCCTTACGGGGACCTGTGCCTCAGCAACTGCCAGAACCCATTTTATGGCCAAATCTCCCCTGACAGGGCTGCTTGGTAGTGCCAATATGGGAGGGTTCTTCGCACCAGAGCTGGCCTGGGCAGGATTTCACCACCTTGTGATAAAGGGCAAGGCGGAAAAACCTGTATACCTTTGGATACATAACGGGGAGATCGAGATTAGAGATGCTGCGCATCTCTGGGGTAAGACCACCACTGATACACAGTGGGCCATCAGAGAAGAACTGGGTGACGAGGATATCAAAAGCGCAGTTATCGGACCTGCTGGAGAAAATCTAGTTAGGTTCGCAAATGTGATGACCGGAATAAAAAACGCTGCCGGCAGGACTGGAATGGGCTGCGTAATGGGATCCAAAAACCTTAAGGCGATCGCTGCTAGAGGTACAATGGATATAAAGCTTGCCCACCCCATTGAAGCCCTTGAATACAACAAACGTTTCATAGACCAAATCACAAGCGCCAAGGTAAACCAGACACAAGGTGCACTTGGAACTCCTTTTATCTGGGGTGCAACTAACTCCTGGGGTGGTATAAGGACGCGAAATTTTCAGTTCAATCAGCTTGAATATGCTGATGAGATTGAGCCAGAGGCCATAGATGAAGTATGTAACGAGACAATTGGTCCCTACCATATGACCGGTTGCTTCGCTTGCCAGGTCCATTGCCGGGCCCAGTATAGAATTCCCTCAGGGCCTTATGCGGGTAAATATGACGAAGGCCCGGAGTACACCTCCCAGGGGGCCTTCTGCGGCGAGCCTGATTGTAGAAGCATGGAGACCCTGCTAACTGGCAACCACCTGGTAAACCAGTTTGGTATGGACAACCTGGAAACTGGGAGTCTCATATCGTGGGCCATGGAGCTCTACGAATTGGGAATCCTCACCAGCAAAGATACTGACGGACTTGATCTCAGATTCGGTAATGATCAAGCCCTCCTCGAGATGGTGGAAAGGATTTGCTATAGAAAGGGATGGCTGGGAGATATTCTTGCAGATGGGGGGGTCCCGGCTGCGGAAAAGATTGGAAAGAATTCTTTTGATTACCTTATCCAGGTTAAGGGTATGAGCAATCTTCATTCTGATGAAAGGGCCACGCCAGCACTGGCCTTGAACGTAGCAACCGCCTCAAGGGGCTCTGATCACTTGAGGAGTAGACCTGCAATAGACCTCTATCACCTGCCTGAAGAGGTTCTGCGCAAGATATACAGCAATCCGGTGCCATATGACGGTCCATTGAGTTCAGAGCATACTTCTTACGAGGGCAAGGCATGGGAGGTATTCTGGCAAGAGAACTGCTATATGGCGGTGGATTGCCTTGGTATATGCAAATACCATACGGTATTCTTGGGCGCCACTTTGCCCAATTTTGAGGACTGGCCTAAGGTCCTTTACTATAATACCGGCCTTGAAATGACACCCAAAGAGATCTGGGACATTGCCGAGAGGTGCAATAATATAGAAAGGTTGTTTAATCTCAGGGAAGGCCTGTCAAGAGATGACCTGAAAAAGGGTGATATGCTGAACCACAGGTACTTTGATGAGCCTTGTAGGCGTGGGGCTCCGGATGTCATAGGAGCCAAGATAGACAGGAAGAAATTTCAAAAGATGATTGACGAATATTATGAGCACCATGGATGGGACAAAAACGGTGTCCCCACACCTGAGACACTGAAGAGGCTTGGCCTTGAGAACGAGCCTTCTCACTTACTCTAATCTGTTTTTCGGAGGAGGAACCAATGAAGAAAGTCCTGATGATAGATTACGAAAAGTGCACTGGCTGTCGTCTGTGTGAACTCGTGTGCTCGGTAATGCATGACGGCGTTTCTAATCCTGCCAGGAGCCGAATAAAGATAATGAAATGGGAATCCGAGGGCCTTTATGTACCTGTATCATGCCAGCAGTGCGACGACGCACCCTGCATGAATGTGTGCCCCGTAAAAGCGATTTTCCGTGACGAAGATACTGGCGCAGTTATGATTGACTACAACCTGTGCATAGGTTGCCGTTCCTGCGTGGCCGTGTGCCCGTTTGGTGCAATGAACTATAATGTTATTGACAGGAAAGTATTTAAGTGCGATCTGTGCGGTGGCGATCCTCAGTGCGCAAAATTCTGTGAGGTACATGCTATAAGCTACGTTGATGCAGATAGGATTAGCACATATAAGAAAAAGACCGCTGCAGAAAGGCTTTATACAGCACAAAAAGAGGCCTTAACACTACAGAGTCCTGCGTGATCTATTTTCTGTTTCACAAAAGATGATTGTTTCCCCTCCCCCTTATGATGTATTGCCTCAGGGGAGGGGAAATTTATTCAAATAGTTTCTACCCACCTGTCAACATGACTGTCAGGTGTATTTCATCTCCGTCTTTGACTGGTATGGCCAGCTCATTTGGATATGCGCTTTTCAGGTTAACATAGACCTCAATGTTATTGGCCAATTTCCCTTTTTCTTTAAACAGGGCCTTCATGAGCCCTGGAAACTTCTTCACCAGGTTGTCCAGGCATTCTCCCACTGTATTCCCCTCCACCTCTATTGAAGCCAAGCCATCAGTAAACTGCCTGTGGGTCTTATGAATATGCACCTTTACACTCACAATCAACTCCTTTCAAAGTCCAATACCTGAGTTATCTGTAAATAAAATTTTATGGCAGGCCAGTTGGGTCCAAACTAGATAGGTTTTAGCGATTAAGGGCTGTAATTTTAAGTAGTTAAAGTCACAAAAACAACGAGAAACTTTTCAGACTAAGGCCTTTCGCTCCCTTGCAGCGGGGTTCGGATTGAATATCCCTGTTAAGGCAAAAGGGCCAAAAACTTACTAGTGCCTGACTAGTGGCAGGGAGATATGTTTTCAGTCGTTTTCCTTTTTAAGTGATTCCATAAAATTTTTGAAGAACTCGTCTTTTTCCTTCCAGTCTGACCCATATTTTTTATCAAAGTAATTTGTGACAAATTTCATGGAATGGAGCCACCACAGTGTTTGGGGTTTGCCCAACATTACATCCTCGAGTATTTCTTGTAGATTTGAGATGTATTCCTTTGGAAGAAAGGCAGATGCGCCCAGAGTTATTGAATGCTTAAGGGCCTCAGGGGTTGCCGCGTGGGCAGTTAGCATCACGGTTGGAAATCCCCTCGCTACAGAATGTTTCAGTAATTCAATTCCGTCAACTCCCTGTATATCTAGGATGACAAGGTCATACATATTACTATATAGAAAATTTAATGCAGTATCGAAATTTGCTGCCTTATCAAGTACACACATATCCAATAGTTCTTCCACTGTATCCAAGACATCGGGTTCGTCATCCACTGCTAGAACTCTTTTTCCATCTAAGACACTTTTTTTTACCATTTTTTGACCTTTCGCTCCGTTTGATCTCAAGATTTTCTTAATGGAAAAGAAAATTCTATTATTGTGAGAATAATCAAGATAATCAACAAGTAATATTGAAAGTTTTGTTTGAGTCTTATATCAAAGGCATCTATTTGTCTAATATGAAAACCGCACCGTTTGTGGCATCCACCCGAATTTGTTGCCCTGTCCTAATTTGTTCACACGCAGTAAATGTGTTCACTATAACGGGGAGACCATATTCCCTACCTATGATGGCAGTATGGGAAAGGGTGCCACCTCTATCGGCTATAACGGCTGCTGCTAAACTGAAGGCAGGTGTCCATGCTGGATTTGTGCCCGGACATACCAGGACTTCACCTGGCTTTAATTGGTTAAGATCTTCGTAGTTTATAATAACACGGGCTGGGCCTTCAGCCACACCTGGTGACCCACATAGTCCTATAAGGTCGGCATCAAGCTGGGGCTTGGGTACAGGTAAATCTCCTATGATAATCTTTATACATATTGGATCTAGTGAAGGTAATAAATCCTTTACAACTGCTTCTTCGAATCCCTCAGGCCGATCGGTATATACTGCAGGTCTGAACTCCCCTTCGTTGGTAAAACGTGTTACCCATTTTTCCCATTCGGTGCGGCGCCGCCTGGCGATCCACCTAAGATCATTAAATTTGGGCAAAAGGATAGCAGACTCTATCTCCCATGGGTTCAACATGAATATATCGTCAGGTCTGTCAAGTGTACCCTCTTGAGCAAACCTTTTGCCTACGGCTAGATAACCTCTTCGCATCAGAGCCTGACATGATAGCTCACAGTAGAGGTCATGTTCTTCGCTATAGATAGAGGCCCACTGGGCAAGTTTAATTAAAGATTGAAACCAATCTTTATCTTGTGGAGGGAGTTTGTCCATCAACTTTTTAATAGTCTTTTCTCTCTCCATAGATAACTCTTTTCTTTTAATATCTAGGGGGTAATCCTTTTTTTCTGCTACTCCGCCGACTATTAGATCCTTTATAAGTTTTATGGGAATATTGGGCTGCTCTAACCAGTATGGGTCAACAAAGTCGTTCATACGGACCATCCTCCATCCATTGGTATGGAGAAAAGTCATGAATTCTTTTAGCCACTCAGAACCCTTTGGGTCTTGGCCTAACTCTAAAAGTATTTTCTCACTTGCGTATTCCTTAAAGAAGTGGTCAATATTCATATCCACTGCTTGTTTAGCCAGAAGCCACAATTTTTTATCTATCCTATACACTTCATTTTCAAATCCTCTCATCATATTTTGAAATTCAGGTGATTGATCATTTAGCCCGAAGCGTTTTTTCATTTCTTCTTCGAGTAGTATCCATGCCGAATAAGATGTTTGTTGTCCGAAGAAGTGGATTTCCCACATTTTCTGATATGCCTCGTCCAACTTCCAAATGTGTTTCTGAAGATCCAGCGGGCTGGCCTTGTCAGGATCAAATTGCTTGAGTTGATCGTAGGTATCCATGAGTATTTTTTTATTGTTTTCCCATATGCCTCCAAAATCTTCAATGTAAGGAACTAGTGCTTGCTTAAATTTCTTTTCTCTTTCCTTTATCTCTTTCTCGTCATCTACTATGAGGAAAGCTACATATAGGCCACCATCTTTATACCGCCATTCCCAGCCATAACATCTCGGCAGGGACAGGGAAATATTAGCCCATTTGTTTCCCAAACCGCAGTGCCTAACCCACATATATCCGTAAAGAGGAGTTACGGGAGGAGACGAATGGGTGCCGTCCAAAAAAAGAGAATGAAACAGGGGTAAATCTACTTCTGGGATAAGGTCATAACCCGGTGCTGCGTCCCATATGGCATTTTCTGCACGTAAATTTTGTGCCTCCCATTTGCTGACCCTTGTTTCTGGTGAAGCATACCGTTCTTGCATCATCCTTATACCCCCCTTTTTAAAATTTGAACTTTATGGCCTTTAGTCTTCCTTTAATTTTAGAAACATCGATTTCTCTGAAGGTGCTTGTTATTCTATCTGCTACTTCTGCACTGCTGGCAGTGTGGGCTTTTGAGTAGGCAGACTTGGCTGGTCTTGTTTGAAGCCAAAGAAGATTATTTGGAAAAGGCACACCTTCTTCGAAGGCCCACTCCATATCCTGAGGGCAACCAAGCTTTTCCTCAGTAGATTTTGCAGTTTTTGCAATCTCCACGACCTCTTCCATGGCAAGGCATGCAATATTTTGCATATTCGAAGGTACGTTTACCCATCGGGCACCGTTGTCTACCTGAACGACACATTTAGATTTTTTTCCTACATGGGAACCAATAATCTTTAGTTCGTTTTTATCAACAATAAATGCATCAATGCTTTCTGATCCACTAACTACGCCTTCACCTAGGCCCCAATTCGCCTCTATGATAATTTTGGAGTTGTCTCCAGTTACAGGATCTATTGTAAAGCAAATACCTGATGACCTGGCATTGACCATCTTGACGATGGCTACTCCTAATTTGTCTGCCATAATAGGGAGCCTCTTGTTAACTTTGAAGGCTAAGGCCCTAGGAGTATATGAACTTGACCAGACCTTTTTCACTGTGGCAATTAACTCATTTTCACCTGTTACGTTGAGATATGTCTCAAACATACCTGGCCTGCTTTCAGTGCCTGATGAC
>Ga0164311_10001428_pt1 | contig 11668 bp, 17 predicted proteins | sample GuaBasSedimGuay2_FD_121796 | JGI IMG/M metagenome (GOLD analysis project Ga0164311, IMG submission 121796) | Subseafloor sediment microbial communities from Guaymas Basin, Gulf of California, Mexico - Guay2, Core 4569-9, 9-12 cm | ecosystem: Environmental > Aquatic > Marine > Hydrothermal vents...
GAATTATATTGGATTCAGGATAAATAATTGCCAGGATCTGCGGGGGGTGGCTGGATCATGAGAATACTTAGAATCCCCTATCACATAAATTTTAACCTGTTTTACCTATTCTATTACCATGAAAGAAAGAAAACCCACGTCAAGGAGAGAGATTCCAGTAAAGATACTTGTTTTGGATGTTCTCAAGCCACACAAGCCGAATATCCTGGAGCTGGGTAAGGGGATCTGCGAGGAAAAGAGCGTAGAAAATGCAAATATCTCCGTATATGCGGTAGACGAAAAAACCGAATCGATCAAGATAGTTCTGGAAGGGGAAGATATAAAATTCGATAGAGTTGCAGAGCTGATAGAAAGTTATGGTGCGGTCATTCATTCGATGGATAAGGTGGTCCTGGGTAAAAAGAAGGTTATTGAAGTGCCATTAGTTGAAGAGAAAAGATAGGGTTTAAATGGAAATAGTAAAGTATCTCAGAATATTGAGAGAGGAAGAGATAGCGAGAAGATATTTCGTAATGAATTCCTTTGATGGTGTGCTGGTGGCCCTTGGCGTGGTTATTGCCATGTATCTCACCGGAATAGATGAGCCCAGAGTGGTTATAGTTTCCTGTCTGGGTGCTGCAATAGCAATAGCGGTTTCCGGGGTTTGGAGCGCGTATGCCGCCGAAAGAGCCGAGAGAATGAAGGCGTTGAGAGAGTTAGAGAGACACATGCTGAAGGATCTGGGAGAAACACGAATCGGCAAGAGAGTGCAGATAATGAGTTTTTTGATCGCATTGGTTAATGGCTTATCCCCATTATTTGTTTCATTGGTATTAATCTTCCCGTTTGTCATATCTCAGTTTGATCTATTACCACTTGAACTCGCATTCTATTCCTCCATAACCCTCATCCTGACGGTTCTGTTTCTCTTGGGTGTTTTTGTCGGGAAGATTGGAGAGGAAAATCTGATGAAGAGCGGAATGAAGATGGTTTTGGCCGGTATAGTAGTTGGCGTTATTATCTTCATTCTGGGGGGTTTAAGGGTCGTTTAATCTTCAGGTATATCTCGCCCTCTTTACAATGGTCGCAATTCTCTCCAGAATCTCCTCATATTCCCCGAGGCTCCTGTAACCCCTCAATAGGGAATCCCAGATCAGATCAAATTTATCAATGTGCGCGGCACTCAGAGATTTTTTTAAAACAACCATATCCATCGCCTTGTCTTCTATCCTCGTTGAGGTCACACCCAGACCAAAATCGATCAGGAATACCTCATTATTCTTTAAAATCATATTTGAGGTAGTTAGGTCGTTGTGGATTATATTAACTCCATGAAGCTTTGCTATAGTCTCTCCCATCTTCTCCGCAATTCTCTCTATCTCACTATCCGGTAACGAAGGAATCAGATCCTTTATCAACTTTCCATCTATGAATTCCATCACGATTTTCTTCTCATCGAGATCAACTTTATATACCCGTGGAACGGAAATTCCCTTTCTCCTCGAATTTTCCAGAAGTTTTGCCTCCCTCTGCGTTCTCGATTTTCTGAGTTTTGTGTCGATCTCTCTGATCCTATAACCCTTTTTTATTCTGTGCTTTATCAGTCTATTACCTTCAAGGTAGAGGCTGGCTTCCGCACCCTTGGCAATCAATTCCATGACCATTTTTTCCTATTTAATATTCAGATTCCTAATAAGTAAAATCTACATTTTGATAGAATATTTTGATAGAAATTAACTAATTCTATAATACCAACGGCGAGGGATTAAAATGGAACTGAAGGGGGTAATAGCGAAGATAGATGAGACATCGGAGGATCATTCCATGCCCGGTAGGATCAGGAATACACTGAAAAGGGTATCAAAGGAGCTTAAGAGAGGAGATCAGGACCTCGCGGTTAGGATTACAACCGCAGTTTATGAGATAGATGAAATTATAAATGATATTAATATTCCGATGCATGCCAAAACGGCTCTATGGGATATCATAAGCGATTTGGAGGCAATTAAGGAGGAGGGCTAATCTCTAATGAATCTCGATCTCATAAAAAGAAATACAGAGGAAATTGTAACGGATGATGAACTATCTGTACTCCTCAGGGAAAAGAAATTACCGATAACGTATTGTGGCTATGAGGTCTCTGGTCCGGTTCATCTCGGAACCCTGGTCGCGATATCGAAACAGATAGATTTTCAAAAGGCCGGCCTAAGGGTTAAGGTTTTATTTGCGGATGTTCACACCTATCTTAACAGAAAGGGGTCCGAGAAATGGATCGATGAGATGGTTGAATACTGGAGAGATTCGTTCATCGCCCTTGGATTGAAGAGGGCAGAATTCATCCGCGGGATCGAATTCGAATTTGACAGGGAGTATATCCACGATGTCCTAAATCTGGGTCTGTTGACTACACTGAGAAGAGCCTCCAGGAGCATGCAGGAAATTGCCAGAGACCTTGAACATGCCAGGGTTTCTCAGATGATCTACCCGTTAATGCAGATTGCAGATATGAAATATCTCAATATAGATATAGCCCATGGTGGGATGGAACAGAGAAAGATTCACATGTTGGCCAGGGAGCTATTACCTGAGATAGGCTATAAGAAACCCATCTGCATTCACACACCCCTACTGAGCTCATTACAGGGACCCAAGGAGAAGATGTCCAGCTCCAAGCCTGAGACAACTATAGCCGTGGATGAAAGCCCGGAGAAGATCAAGGAGAAGGTTTCGAGGGCATACTGTCCCCCCGAAGAGAAAGGAAACCCGATCTTGCAGATATGCGAGTATCTGATCTTCCCGAGGATGGGAAAGCTCGAGATTAAGAGAGAAGAGAGGTTTGGCGGCGACATAGAATTTTACTCATATTCCGAGCTGGAAAAGAATTATCTGGAGAAGAAACTACACCCAATGGATCTGAAGAGCGCTGTCTCTGAGGCATTGATTGAGCTTTTAGAGCCGGTGAGGGGGAAGGTCGAGAGGTGAGGTATCCAATGAAAAATCAGAATCAATACTCTGTCGACTTTACCTTATAGCCGATCTTCCTCAGAAACTGCTTCGGCGTCGGATATTCCTTGAACCCTTCAAAATCTCTGTCGTAGGCTATCAGATACTTCAACTTCAACAGTATATCCTTCTGTCTATGAGCCCAGCTCGGTCCGAAATTAAGCACTCCATTCTAACAGACTCGCTTTACTATAAATATGCAGGATTCTGTTCCAGACATAGCTATATCCTTTTACCCTCAACCCTTCTTATGATGTAATGTATCAGTGCCATCAGGGGAAATATCTCCAGCCTGCCCGCAACCATCTCAATGATCAGAACGATCTTTGCGGGTATTGGTAATGTCGAGATCTCGATGGTTGATAAGCCAACAGTTCCAATGGCGGATGAAGAAACGAAAAGGGCATCTACCATGCTATAATTATAGCCAGTTAACACTATCGCACCAAATATCATGATAATGACATATACAAAGAAGAATACTGCGGTAGAGATCACCTCCTTCTCCTCGAGAACCCTGCCCCCAACCTTTAGAGGGACCACAGCCCTCTCACTCAGTGTTGATTTCCTCATTATCCATGCTACGGATTTTGCCAGGACGGCTATTCTAATTAATTTCAATCCACCGGCCGTGGACCCTATTCCACCACCGATTAGCATCATAACGATTAAGAGCAATGGCCCGAACTCATGAACATTACTGAAATCCATATCACTGTATCCAGTTGTTGTTAGCGCAGATACGATGTTGAACACAGAGTGTTCAATTGAATCACCTGCATCCATCCCGTCGTGGTGTAATATAATTGCAAACAGACCGATTCCAACCAAGAGTAGCACGATTAATACCTTGATCTCTGTACTATTGAGAAATTCCCTGAATCTCCCATTGAGGAGCATATAGTGAAGGGGGAAGGCAGTGGCCCCAATCAGCATAAACACCACAATCACAGACTGACTGATCCAGTTCCCATAGCTCGCAGACTCAGAAAACGCGAATCCGCCGGTTGATACTGCGCAGAGGATCTGAGTTAATGAATCGATAAGATTCATACCGCTGATCCAGAGAAGGAGCACGCCGATTAAAGTATAAACAACATATATCTTATTTATCTCCCTTACGGTCCTCCTTAGGGAGGGATGTATACGGTCCAGACCCAGTTCGGATCGATAGATACTTATCGTTGATACGCCCTCCCTTACCAGACCGGAAAAGCACAATACGATTATTCCAATCCCACCGATCCATTGTGCCAATGCACGAACGAATAAAACGCCTGTGGGGTATTCATCGGGATTTGATATGACACTCAATCCGGTTGTCGTATATCCCGATATGCTCTCAAAATATCCATTAACCAATACATCTATTAAGCTCCCCCTCATCGTCATAAAAAATGGAATGGCGCCGAAAAATGACACTACAAGTAATGTTATTACTGAGAGCAGCATTGCATTACCGAAGTCCAATTCCCCGCGTGGGTATCTCGTGAGTGCGCGCCCGACTAATATCGACAGGATAAAGGTGAGAAGGAAGGGAAGGGTATCCTCGTTGTAGTACAATGCAATGATCATGGGGACAAGTAAAATGATCCCATTTATCTCCAAAAACAATCCCAGATAGCCCAGTGTGTTCCTCAGCTCCATTTTTGCTTACAGAAATCTCCCGAGCTTTGTCTGGGTGAACTCCATATACTTTTCTACATCGAAGCCCTTCAGATTCTTCATGTACTCCGGAGGAGTATAGATACAGAAGACCAGTTTTTCTTCCTCGGCTTTTTCAAGGGCCCTTGCAAGACTGGAAACCTCATTAATTAACTTTAATCCATCATCGGATTCTATCAGGATCCTAAATTCCGACATCTTTATCTCTGGTATATCAATAAGGATGTAGCCCCTATCAACCCCAAGATCGTCTGCGATCCCCTCCTCGATCTCTCTACTATTTTTTAGCATCTCCTCCCTGAGGCCCTCCTCGATCAGACTTATCCCTTCTTGGAAGGCTATCTTAAACAACTCTCTCCGGTCAATTCTCTTCATCATATCCCTGGGATAACCTTTGGCATTTCTTAATCTGGAGACCAAATCGATATCATCCATTTGAATGAAGTCTTCATAGCTCATATCTTCGTCATCTAAGAATTTGTCCAGTGCGCGCTTGAACATGGCTTCGACTATCCTCTTTGTATGATGCCTGTAAACCGTTTGATACATTAGATTCCTGCTGATCAAGAGGGATTCCACTGCCTCCAGGCTCCCCCTCTTAATGACCAGCTCATTATTTACCAATTTCATGCCGTATATTATCCTCTCAAGGTCGATAACGCCATAGGCGACCCCGGCATAATATGAGTCCCTGATGAGGTAATCCATCTTATCTATGTCTATCTCGGATGAAATTATCTTACCAAATTTCCCCCTTCCATTAATTAACTCGGATATCTCTCTATCATTTAATCCATATTTTCCCAGTATATCTGAGATCTCTGTTTCTGATATAATCCTCGTTGAATTTTCCTCGTGGGAGTGACCCATCTTGGTCAATACATCGTCCGATGTGTGAGAAAAGGCACAGTGTCCTATGTCATGCAATAATCCAGCAACCCTGATTATCTGCCTATCGTCATCCTCCAGCTCCAGGTGATCCGCGAGTAAACCTGCCAGGTGCATCACACCCAGGGAATGTTCAAACCTGGTGGAATTCATGGCGGGATATATCAGAAAGCACAAACCGTTCTGCTTTATACGTCTCAATCTCTGAAACTGGGGAGTATCTATCAACTCCAGCTCCAATTCGTTTACAGCTATGGTACCGTGGATCGGATCGCGTATCGTTTTTATCGATTTCATCGTCTGGACATGGGCTTCTACTACTTTATTTGATTTTTAGATAATAAGCCGAACATTCATAGAAAATGGCTTCAAGAAGAAATCTACTTCTTTATCCGATACCGCCATCCGACGTAACCAGCCAAAGATACCAGAAGAAATGTCGCCAGGGTGGTGTAATCCGTAATGGGGATGGAAAAATTCCTGTCTCCGAAATATAAAAGAAAAAAGGGGGTCAGGCCGAGGATCACACTTAAGCCGACCCTCTCAACCGGATCGAGATCCTCCTTTCTGGGGAAGATGGCCATACTGAGCAGAAAACCTGGAATAGCTATAAACAATATAATAGCGATAGTTACAATAGATATTGCTACTAAATCCATGTATAAGACTTGGATTCCATCAAAATAAATAATGAAAGCCGTTATACTTGCGGGGGGGCTGGGAAAAAGACTGAGGCCATTAACAGATCATGTTCCAAAGGCAATGCTCCCCATACGCGGAAGGCCAATAATCGACCTGATAATTAAAAATTTGAGATCTGCCGAGATTAATAGGTTTATCATTGTAACCGGTTATCTGAGCGAACAGATCAGACAACATCTGAGAAAAGAGGACATTACCTTTGTAAAACAGGAGGAACCCTTGGGCTCTGGAGATGCGCTGAGATCCGCCATACCCCTGCTTAAAGGAGATTTTGTAGTTACCGCCTCAGATACATTGCTGCCAGTAGACCATATAAGGAAATTAATTGACCTACATCTCGGGAAAGATTGTGATGCAACGCTAAGCCTCAAGAGACTTTCCGATAAAGAGATAGTGAATTCATCCACGGTTCTACTCAGGAAGGATTCGATAGTGAGGATCATAGAAAAACCGTCAAGGGAGGAGATTCTGAGCAATATTTCTGCATGCCCATTCTACATATTCAACGACAGAATTAAAGACTATTTGCCGAGAATTAAAAAATCGAAGAGGGGGGAATACGAATTAACCTCTGCGATACAGCTAATGATCGATGATGGGCTGAGGGTTAAGGGTTTATTAACCAAAGAATGGTTCCATCTCTCAAACCTGGAGGACTTCCTGAAAGTGAATTTCGATTATCCGGATCGGTATTGGCTCTTTTCTGTATCTCGATAATTTGAAAAAAGGACATATCTCAAGAACTATCTATATCATCTGGCAGATAAGAAAAACGCATCTGCATCTACTTTGAATAGTACCAATCATACCCTGAAATTATTATGGCGGGGTTCTAAGGAGAAGGTTTGTTTATGAAGTAAATTAACCACTTTAAACCATATGTCCTCATTTTCCATTCCATATAGATGTACATAGCTGTTTTACCACCAAAAACTCTATACTTAATTAAGTAATATATGAGAAAAACGAAACAATACCGGACTGGTGCCCAAACACAAGCAACCAGGTACACAGATAGTCGGGAGGGAAGATAACTACTATCCACCCGGGTTGAATCCAGTGGGGGAATGCTGGAGGCAGTCAGATGAGGATGCACCTGGGAATAAAATCCATTCAACATTTAGAGAGATAAAGAAGAATTGCCAAGTATTTGAGAACGAGAAGATTCAAGTTGTGATTAAATATCTATGTCAATGACTATGGATTAGATCAGAGTTCGTATTTATACACCTCTTCCATATATTTATTCTATCAAAATGGAGATTAAGTTTATCCAGAAGAAGAAGGGTGTTATAGAACTCGAATTTGATGATAAGACGTTACCGAACGCATTGGTTGGGGTTTTATCTGAGAGAGGTATAGATGCCTATGTCTATGACCCCCATCCCCTCATGCCCGGCTACAGATTACATGTAGAAGCACCAGACGCAATGAAGGAGCTAAAATCTGCGCTGAACCAAGTGGAAAAGAAATGGAAGAGTTTCCATAAGCTGGTAAAAGGGGAAATGAAATCAAAATAATTATGGTATCTCCTACTTTTTATTTTCTGATATATACATAATATAATGAATCTATTCGGTTGGTGAATTACATGGAAGAGAAAAGGAAAATTCTGGACCTGTTTTTGCACGACAAGCCCACGGGTATTGTGTTAAGCCTGAAGGACTCCACTGGAAAATACGCATCCGTCCTCTCCAAGGAGACGGATTGTACCTATACCCACACCCTGAAGATCCTTACACAATTACAAGAATCTGGCATAGTTGAATTCGAGAAGAAGGGTAGGATAAAATTTGTCAGATTAACCACAACGGGTGTTGATATCGCTCATGAGCTTGAGGGTCTGGTCAGACAATTAGAGAAGCTCTCCGAAGAGAAACCCAAAAAAGAGCCCGGGAAGAGACCCGGGAGAGGTAAGAAAAAGGGGTAAAATGGCAATTGAGAGGGTTAGGAGCGGTATTCCGGGCCTGGATGAATTGATACAGGGTGGTTTTCCAAAGGGGTCTTGCATTCTCATTTCTGGTTCTCCGGGGACTGGGAAGAGTATAATGGCCGTCCATTTTCTGCACGAAGGTGCCATGAATGATGAGGTTGGCATCTATGTCAGTTTTGATGAACCGAGGGAGAGTATACTCCTCAGTGGGGAGGAGCTCGGATTTAATCTGAGAAGATTGGAGTATGAAAATAAGCTGATAATTCTGGAATATTTTACGATAGAGAGTAACCTGTACCTCGATGAAAGGAGTAGAATAGAGAAGGAGATGAGGGGCCTAGAGGAAAAGAAGAAGCTCTTGGAGAGGGAGGGAAGATCCACGAACAAGATAGAGAACAGGATAGATGTGCTCAAAGACAGGATCGAAGAGGTTGAACGAGCTATCAGGGAAAGCAGATACAAGATTTCGCAACACGAGAGGGAGGAGATATTCTTTGATAGATTGAACGAGATTATCCCATTGATCAAGGCAGAGAGATTGGTCGTGGATTCATTATCTGCATATATGATATATGGCGTCAGTAAGGACGCATTACATATGTTCATCCACAGATTAAGAGACCTGGGTACGACGACCATACTGATCTCCGAAGCCCCAGAGGATATCGAGAGCCTAGAGAAGACGGCAGAATACCTAGTTGATGGGATCGTAGAGCTCCGCCATATGGATAAAGCCGATTCTATGAACCTGAGGATCAAGAAGATAAGATGGACAAAGCAGAAAAGGGGCTTCATCCCCTATGAGATAACTCCCAGGGGAATTGTGATTGGGGGGACGTAGGGTTTTCTCATTCTGTCTCGTGATATTATCTTTTCCTCCTCAGGCCTATGATATTTGCCTAACCGTAAATCCCTCAATTGAATTATATTCCGATTATCTCGGGGAGTTTCCCCCAGCTTCCCAGTTCATTGCCCCTGAGAATGAGAACGCCATTAACCCCTTTAATCTCTCTGGCTCTTTTTAACCCCTTTCTTATACCATTTAATCCCCTGACCTCATTCCCTATGGATGTTGCGGCAGCATCGGCCAGGGGACAGGACCTCGCAACGACGGAGACGGCATCGGAATCCCCCAGGCTTATGGAATGCCCAACGGAGCTGGAGCTCGTACATACTGCCAAGGGGGTTTCATCCGGATTTATTTTAAATCCAATCCTGTTGGAGAATTTTGAGTTTCCGGCGTATATCCCGACAACCCTCTCACTTCTGATTTTCAGAAAGATATCCCCCCCATTATCGACAATTACCTCCGTGGCACCATTTTTCAATAAAAACCTTCCAATTTGTTCAGAGAACGTCCCCGCAACAGAGGCCATTGGCCCAACCCCTGCCCTCTCTCCGGCTTTTGCCATGAGTCTCACAATTTCTGGTGCATTCTCATCAACCTCTACTGGGTGATAGGAGATAAGAAAAAATCCATCTCTATGGCAATACCTCTCCAATTCATTATAGACTCTTTCGAGAAATTCCATGGCCTCATCTTCAAGATTCCTGTCAGAAAGCACGGTAATCCTCGTATGCTTGTACTCCAGCTCAAATTTACTTAGATCTCCTGAATTGATAGACTCCTGAGAGGACACGCCTCTACACATGCTCCGCAACGAATGCATTTATCACCCTCCACCTTGATACTCCAGTCTTCTGTAAATGAAATCGCATTTGTTGGACATAATGCAATGCAGGCACCACAATTAATACATCTACTTACGTCGTTCGCGATATTCTTCTCCAGCTTGCTGACCTCTATTCCCTTCTTGATGAGTGCATCTACCACCTTTCTCTGTTCCCTCTCATTCCCTAGGATACTTATCACGATGGTTCCCTCGTCATAGTCCACCTTTGCCCTCAGTATATTTACCAGAATCCCTGTCTCGAGAACGGTACTGGCGATTATCGGCGAATCAACGACATCCGATGGGAATTTTAACAGATACTTATTCATTTTTTGACGCCCCTGCGGATTATATCGGTTACGGTAATTATCCCGATAAGTTTCTTTTCATCATCAAGCACGGGGGTTGAACCAATTTTGTACTTCTCGAGCCTTCTGGCGGCCGCATCTATGTATTCGTCCTTTCTCGACGTTATAACGTCTCTGGTCATTATCTCCTTCAACTTTTTCTTGTGCTTTGCAACGGCCTTCGTGATATCCCAGGATGTGACAATTCCAACCAGGTTATTCTCTTCATTAACTATCGGGATCTGATCTATCTCATTATTAACGAGTAACTCGGAGACCTCTTCAATGGAATCCTCCGGGTTGGCAGTTATAACGTCCCTGGTCATTACCTCCCCGACCGTCGGTACCATCTTCCTTAATCTCATTGGTCTGACCTCCACATCCCGTGGCAATGATCGAATTTTTTCGGTGAGAAAGAAATCCCCTTCCTGAATCCATTCCTTCAATCTCTCCATTATCCTGAACGAGACCTTGAGACTGGATAGGGGGCTCGTTCTTACTTTTTTATCATCAATATAAACCTCACCCGAGAATAGCTCCTTATAGGTGACCTCCTTAATCACGGGTTTTTCCCTCTTTGGGGTTCCATAATCCAATATCTTCGTCTTTATGTCCTCGTTTCTGATCGCGGTCCTTTCCGCTATCTTTTCATTCAGAATCGGGATGGGGATTCCAATTCCAACGAAGAGAGATACCCCATAGCCGGGAATCGTCGCCCCGGATAAAAACTCGGTGGACATCTCCTTTAGATTTCCCTTTGTCGCTATTGTACTCCGTCCAGTTTTTGGTGAATGCTGGGTTCCCTCCCCGACTACGATGCCCTGAGCCCCACACAGAAATATCCTGGTTCCAACACCGATAGTCTCAAGCTCGGGGTCATTGATTAATGGGCTTATCTCGCCCGTTCCAGCAAAATTGATATTCCTCTGATTGGGGAGTAGAGTACCCATATACGTATGTAAGATCGTATCCGTGGAATTTATGGCTGCATTGTATCTCTGGACGCAGTTCCTTGGATTGAACATTATCGCTTGATTTAGATCGTCTATAGTCAGGGTAGTTTCGACCTTTTTTCTTGGATAGCAATCGGTCCCGTAAGCTGTAGCCCTTAGATTCACCTCTTTTCTGGCAACTAAATCCTCGATAACGTGACCCCCACCGTATTCAAAGCCCCTGTCTTCACTCGGCTGAGCCGCTCCAAGATAGGCATCGACGGCTGCAATTCCTGTATATGCTTCAACCTCATTTAGCCAGACCCTTTGCATCTTTATCGGAGGGTCTGGATGACCAAAATTTAAAAAAACCCCGGAGGAACACATTGCACCGAATGTTCCAGTTGTAACTACATCAACCTCCCGCGCGGCTCTCTTTGGATTCTCCTCAAATAGCTCCGGCATTTCATCCGCTCTAACAACAACGGCATCCCCTCTCCGGATCCTTTCATTTATCTCCTTGATACTTTTCATAGAACTTAATTA
>Ga0164311_10001429_pt1 | contig 11665 bp, 8 predicted proteins | sample GuaBasSedimGuay2_FD_121796 | JGI IMG/M metagenome (GOLD analysis project Ga0164311, IMG submission 121796) | Subseafloor sediment microbial communities from Guaymas Basin, Gulf of California, Mexico - Guay2, Core 4569-9, 9-12 cm | ecosystem: Environmental > Aquatic > Marine > Hydrothermal vents...
GATATTACATCTTTCACAATGATCCCGGTTAAACGTTCCGCTTCAGTCTCATTGGGAGTAATTATAGAGACTTTCTCAAGAATTTCATTCGGTAGCTCCGCTGCAGGAGCAGGATTCAGGATCACCCGGGTTTTGAATTCATTACATAGTTCAACCGCCTTCTGCACAGTATCTAACGGTGTTTCCAGCTGTATCAGCATGTAGTCTGCTTCCTGAAATGGCTCCTCTGCCTCTTCCAGGTCGGCCGGAAGCAACAAGGCATTGGCACCCGAGGCAACAGTGATGGCATTCTCCCCCTTCTCAGATATGGTTATCATGGCAATTCCTGAAGGTACCCCTTTGCAGACCTTTATATTCTCCGTATTGATGTGGTCCAAGCTGTAGCCTTTGATGGCCTCCTCCCCATAGGGATCATCCCCCACAGCTGCTATAAATACCACCTCTCCTCCTGCCCGTGCAGCTGCTACGGCCTGGTTGGCACCTTTACCACCAGGAAAGGTCATAAACTCGCCTCCAAGCAAGGTCTCACCCGGACGGGGTATTTCGGGCACTTTGATGATCAGATCCGTATTGGAACTTCCTACAACAACAATCTTCTTCATTATATAAGTCTAGAAGCGATGATCATTCCAAGTCCGACCAGGAAGAAGAGAAACATGGCCAAAAGCAGTCCCTTCAATCCTTCAGCCTTCCCAAATTCCTTCCAGATAAAGACTCCCCAGAGTGCTGCAATCAGTGTAGCTCCCTGTCCAAGTCCATAGGAAATGGCATAGCCAGCCTGCTCAGAAGCAATGATGCTAAAGGTCATTCCCAGGCTCCATATGACTCCGCCAAGTATTCCTATCAGGTGAAGTTTTGTATCTCCCTTCTTGATATAATCCTTGTAAGTGGCCTTCTCTCCCGAGACAGGTCTGTACATGAAAAAGGTATTCCAGACGAAATTGGAAAGCAGCAAGCCCACAGCAAATATTACAGATGCCGTATATGGAGTGAGTTTTCCAGCTTCGGGAGCTGCAAAGTCAGTTACCATGGAGGCTGCTACAAAACGGTAAAAGAAGCCCATTAGAATTCCACCCAGGATGGAGATTGCTATACCTTTAGTGGTTCCCGAAGCTGCTCCACCACTGTGTTTGCGATAGACAATGGCATCCAGTATGATCGCCAGCACCACCAGGATTACCCCAATAAAGAGAACGACCGGGTTTCCAAGGGGTGTGGCCACATAATTTACCACAACACCGATAACCAGTGCCAGCCCGATTCCGATAGGAAAAGCCACAGCCATCCCTGCAATATTGATGGCCACCACGATCAGCAGGTTGGCAATATTAAAGACCGCACCACCCAGCAGGGCCGATCCAATCGCTTTGCTATCGGCCTGGGCAAGGTCAGCCAGGAATCCCCTACCCTCCTCTCCTGAACTGCCCATGGTAAAGGCCAGTATCAGTGCGAGGATTAATACACCCAGCGAATAGTCCCAGTAAAAGAGCTGGAAGGCCCATTTTCTGGAGGCCATTTTCTGGGTGTTGGCCCATGAACCCCAGCAGAGCATGGTGATCACACACATGAGCACTGCAACGAAATAAGATTGAATAATGATCATACTGGTTAATAGTTAGTGGTTATAGTTAGTGTTTATTCCATATTGAATTGTCGCTTGATATAGTCCATCATAGCATTGTAGTATTCACCGGGTAGTCCATGTCCCGCATAGGGGTAGACTATATACTCCTTTGAAACATTCAACTGGTTGTAGGCAGCAAAATTAATATGTGGTGGACAGGTTTCATCCATCAGTCCGATGGACATCAATACCGGAGCATTGATCCACGGAGCCAGGTTCTTGATATCGATATAGCTCAGGGTCTTATAGATCTCATCTTCTGAAAGCTCCGGATGGTCTTTAAAGTATTGCGTGAACTCACCTCCCGGCCAAGCGGCCACTTTAAAATAGTCCCGAAAATCGGATAGGAAAGGCACATGGGGTACGCAGAGATCGATTCGTTCATTGTCCAGAGCTGCTGTTGCAAAACTTAATGCACCCCCCTGGCTACCACCCTCAACAGCTACCCGTGAGGTGTCCACCTCGCTCCTGGAATACAGGAAGTCCACTGCCCGTACGCAGTCCATATATGCTCCACGATAAATATAGCGCTCTTTGTCATCCACATGGAATTGCAGATAGCCGGGGAAGCCCGGGTTTACATCGTCCTGGCTGTTCCCATGTCCCCGTATGTTGAGAGCCAGTGACACCATATCATCGCCCGGGTAAAGGTTCTGAGGCACCTTGGTGCTGCTGTAGCCCTGCACATGTAGAATGGCCGGATAGATGCCTTCTTTAACCGGTTTCATATACCATCCCCGAATCAAAACATTCCCCAGGGAGCGCATCTCCACAAGAAAGACATCACGGGTCTCGGTACAGAGATTATTCTGCCGGATCAACTTAAACTGGGGATCGACCGCATCCAGTTCACGTCGGGCCCGCATCCAGTAGTTATCAAAATCATCAGCCCGATCCAGAGGTGAGACAATCTCTTCGGGCCGAACACCCAGAGCAAAGTCGAGCCGCTTGTTACCGTTCTCACTATCGAGCACCACCGAAACATTGTAAAATCCTGGTGAAAGTCGTCCCATTTCAAGAGGTATTTGCCTGGTGGCTCCACCCCTGACCTTAAGCTCTTTTGAAATATCAACAATGACATCCCCGAAATCAGTAACTGTTTCCACCAGCAAAGTCCCTTCCACTGCTTGTTTCATCTTGTTTTCCACCTGAAGATTAACCACCACAGGCTCCTCATTCAATACCAGATGATCCTCACGCTCCATAACCGGGGTGAGTACCAGCATATCCTCCATCCCTTTCACAGTAAGGCTCACAGGATTGCCCACAATACCACCACCACCTCCGCCATCATATACCCTGATAGCAATGGTATTCTGTGCTCCCCATCCCACACGGTCCATTGGGACTGTATAGGCCCGGAGCTCCCCATAGCCACTTACATAGTCTGGAGGCAGTCCGCCGGTTGACCCAAGAATCTGCCCGTTGAAGTAAGTCACATCCGAATCATCAATCCTGGCCAGACGGAGTATCAATCCCCCGTTCTCAGCCGCCTTTTCTCTCAGATCTTCGGGAATAAGAATCTGTTGCCTGTACCAGGCAAATCCATCATAGGTGCCATGACCCTGGTTCTCCCAGTCGGTACCTGCCTCAATGATTTCCCAGGAAGAGTCATCATATTCAGGCCAGGCCCAGGCTGCATTGTCACCCGTTTTAAATTTCCATTCGAATTTTAGAAGGTTCTGCGCTTGCAGGGAAGGAATCATTCCAATGATCAGTAAAAGGGTAATCAGATTTCTTCTCATGACAAAGATTTTATTTAAATTTTACTTGGTTCCTTCGGTATCCAGTTTATTTCTTATTATACAGATCTATATATTTCTGATCAAGTTCTGCTGAATCTCCATATTTCACACGTAGATCATCCAGTTTCTGCTTTAGCTCGGCCACAACCTTGGCATACTCAGGATTGTTATATTCGTTCTGCATTTCCATAGGATCATTCTTCCTATCATACAGCTCCCATTCATCCACATCGTAATAGAAATGAGCCAGTTTATACTCCCTGGTCACGATCCCATAGTGTCGCTTCACCATATGCACAGCCGGATATTCATAATAGTGGTAGTAAACCGCATCACGGTCCCAGCCCTTGATATCGCCTTTCAGTAACGGCACAATGCTCTCTCCCTGCATATCAGAAGGGGCCTCTATTCCGGCTATATCCAGAAAGGTCTGAGCAAAGTCCATGTTCTGAACCATTTGGTCATTTTTGCTTCCAGCCTTCACTGTTCCCGGCCATTTTACAAGCAGGGGGGTTTTAAAAGATTCATCGTAAATAAAGCGTTTGTCAAACCAGCCATGTTCGCCCAGGTAAAAGCCCTGATCGGAGGTGTAGACCACTATGGTGTTTTCTGAGAGTCCTGCTTCGTCCAGATAGTCAAGCAATACACCAACACCATCATCCACAGCAGCGATGCTACCCAGGTAATCCTGCATATAGCGCTGGTACTTCCAGCTCATTTGCTCCTTTTCGGTCATGGTTGGATAGCGCTGCTTGAAATCTTCGATGATGGGATCGTAGACAGCATTCCATGCGGCCAGTTGCTCCTCTGTGAAACGATTGTATTTGTTCTGCATGGCTCGCTTGTCCCAGTTGGAGGCAGGTGTAATTCCCAGCTCATCCAGCACTTCGGGACGTAATTTGGAATCCCCCGCCCAGTTCTGGTGAAGTAGAATATTCATTTCGGCCTCCCTGGCTGCCGATCCACGTCCTTCATAATCATCAAACAGCGTGGGAGGTTCCGGGAAAGTCTTTTTAGTAAACTCCTTGTAATGCCTTTCAGCAGGCAACCACTCACGGTGGGGTGCCTTGTGCAGAAAGAAAAGCAGGAAGGGTACGTCCGGATCCCTGCGGTTCTTCATCCAATCCATGGTCAGATCAGTAATCACATCTGTGGTATATCCTTCGATGCGGATTTTACCATCGTTGGTATTGAAATCGGGATTGTAATAAGCACCCTGTCCGGGCAGTATCTTAAACTCATCGATCCCCTTGGGATTGTTTCCAAAATGAAGCTTCCCGAACATAGCTGTCTGGTATCCGGCAGCCTGAAAAAGCTGCGGGAAAGTAACCTGGGTGGTATCAAAGGGAAACCTGTTGTCGATCTTCCCGTGCAGGTGACAGTGCTTTCCTGTGAGGATAGTGGCCCTCGAGGGAGCACAGATGGAGTTGGTTACACAGGCATTGCTGAATAACATTCCTTCATTTGCAATTCTGTCGATATTGGGAGTCTGTGTCAGGTGATCGCTGTAGGCACTTATGGCCTGATAGGCGTGATCGTCCGACATAATAAAAACGATATTGGGTCTGGGCTTCTGATCGCCCTTATTCGAACAGGCGGCGAGCGTCAGCGCAAGGGCAAGGGCAAACAATGGCAATAATAGCTTAATTCTCATGGGTCCTGATATTTAGGTTTATTTCTGATAGAGGTCTATAAATTTTTGATCCAGTTCTTCAGAATCTTCATATTTTACACGCAATTCGGCCAGCTTCTCCTCCAATTCGGCCACTACAGAGGCGTATTCCGGATTGTTAAATTCGTTCTGCATCTCCATGGGATCGTTCTTGCGATCATAGAGTTCCCATTCATCCACATCATCATAGAAATGCGCCAATTTGTACTCCCTGGTCACTATCCCATAGTGCCGTTTAACCATATGGGCTCCCGGATATTCATAATAGTGGTAGTAGACTGCATCACGGTCCCAGCCCTTGACATCACCTTTCAGAAGTGGAACAATGCTTTCTCCCTGCATATCGGAGGGAGCTTCAATTCCGGCAATATCCAGGAAAGTTTGTGCAAAGTCCAGGTTCTGTACCATCTCGTCATTTTTGCTTCCAGGCTGCACGGTTCCGGGCCATCTGACCAATAGGGGTGTTTTGAAGGACTCGTCATAAATGAAGCGCTTATCGAACCAGCCATGTTCGCCCAGGTAAAAGCCCTGATCGGAGGTGTAGACCACTATGGTGTTCTCAGTAAGTCCCGATTCGTCCAGATAGTCCAGCACCGTTCCCACACCATCATCCACGGCTGCGATACAACCCAGGTAGTCTTGCATATAGCGCTGGTATTTCCAGCTCATCTGCTCCTTTTCTGTCATGCTAGGATAGCGCTCCTTGAAATCCTCAGTGATGGGATCGTATACTTCGTTCCAGGCGGCCAGTTGCTCTTCAGTGAAACGCCTGTAAGTGTTTTGCATGATCCGCTGGTCCGCCTTGGAAGCAGGTGTGATGCCCAGCTTATCCATCACTTCGGGACGCAGCTTGGAATCCCCTGCCCAGTTCTGGTGAAGCAGTATATTCATCTCAGCCTCTTTTGCAGCTGTTCCACGTCCTTCATAATCATCAAACAGAGTGGGTGGTTCCGGGAAAGTCTTTTTTGTAAACTCCTTGAAATGTCTTTCGGCGGGAAGCCAATTGCGGTGGGGTGCCTTGTGAAGGTAGAAAAGAAGAAAGGGCTTCTCCGGGTCCCTGCGGTTCTTCATCCAGTCCATTGTAAGATCGGTAATCACATCGGTGGTATAGCCCTCAATGCGGATCTTGCCATCGTTGGTATTGAAATCAGGATTATAATAGGCTCCCTGTCCGGGCAGAATCTTAAACTCATCGATCCCTTTGGGATTGTTTCCAAAATGGAGCTTCCCAAACATGGCGGTCTGGTATCCGGCATCCTGGAATAGTTGAGGAAAGGTAAGTTGTGTGGTATCGAAGGGGAAAATATTATCGATCTTCCCATGCAGATGACAGTGCTTCCCGGTTAGAATGGTGGCCCTGGAAGGAGCACAGATAGAGTTGCTTACACAGGCGTTGCTAAATAGCATACCCTCATCCGCAATCCGGTCGATATTGGGTGTCTGAATCAAATGATCGCTGTAGGCACTGATGGCCTGGTAGGCATGATCGTCAGACATAATGAAGACAATGTTGGGTCTTTGCTTCTCCTTCACTGTGTCAGAGCATGCAGTGAAAGACAAAACAAGAGCAAGTAATGGTACGAATAGGAAATATTTCATGATCAATATTATTTATGCTTTATATGCTTAGTATCCTTCTGGTGACTCACCTGCCTTTTCACCATCCACAGCAAGGATAATTGCCTCGGTCGCTGTGGCACCAATTCGTGTCACGCCCAGCTCCCTCACCTTCAATGTGTCCTCCAGAGTACGCACTCCTCCGGCAGCCTTTATCTCAACCGCAGGATCAGAATGCTTTCGCATCAGTACAAGATCGTCGTGTGTGGCACCCTTATAGTTATAAGAACCATCGCTTTGCTTATTAAATCCATACCCGGTGGAGGTTTTCACAAACTCTACCTTCAGATCGCTGCAGATTTCACACAGCCTGATTTTATGTTTTGCTTCGGGCAGGAAATCATTTTCGAAAATAACCTTCAGGGCAGCCCCATGCTTCTTTGTCACGGCTATGATGGACCCAATTTCATCTTTTACATAGTCCCAATCCTCAGAAAGGACTTTCCCTGTATTGACCACCATATCGATCTCCACCGCACCATCATCGATGGCCCTCTCCGTCTCATAAACCTTCACATCCACACGGCTGTTCCCATGTGGAAAACCGATCACCGTGCATACCATTACGTCTGAACCCTCCAGCATATCCGCCGCCATTTTCACCGCATAGGGTTTGATGCAGACCGAAGCCACATTGTATTTTTTGGCCAACTCAATGCCCTCCCTGAGAGTCTGATCATCCATAGTTGGATGCAAGAGAGAGTGATCAATCATCTTGGCTATTTCGAGTTTAGTTATTTCTTTCATTTAGTGCACTTATTGTAAAGATTATCTCCATATGTTTTTTTGCAGTTTCAAGTGTGACTACCGGCTGTACATTCCCATCCAATACATCAATCAGGTGCCTGTTAAGAAAAAAGCCATCCTCAACGGCAGGATCTTTCAGAATATCATGGTAATTGTGGGTCTTATTCGGGATGTCGAAATCGCTCCTGACCTTCTCCAGATTGTCAGGATTCCTCGCTGCGATCCAGGTGATATTGGCTCTACCGGTTTCCTGAAGGAAACCCATATGGGCTTTTGCTATCCAGCCTGCCCCTATTACACCAATATTGTAGCTCTTTAGATTGCTCATCAATAGAACCTAAATGTAGGGAAGATAAATCAAAAATCTAAGTCCTTTTATAAGAACATATTCATTACTTTTAAGCAAAATTTCCACTTTCCATGGCACTCAAAACACTAAAAATCGCCCTTTTGCCGGTTCTTATGACCCTGCTTGTCTCGTGTAACACCTCTACCTATTTTCAGCTTGAATCGCCCGATAAGTTGATCCGGATCGTGATCGACCAGGAGGAAGATCAATCCGACACCAGGCTTTACTATTCTGTATACCTGAAGAAGGATGATACTTATCAGCAGATAATGGATCCTTCCCCGCTGGGAGTTGTGCGGGAGGATAGCCGCTTTGTTGAAAATCTGGAATTTGTATCTGAAGAGAAGCTCCTGAATAAAACAGATGAATATACGCTGGTTACCGGTAAAAAACTTCATGTGAACAACAGCTTTAATACTAGTACGCCCATCTTTGAAAACAAGGATCAGAAACAGGTCTCCCTGGAGTTTCGTGCATACAACAATGGGATTGCTTTCAGGTATCACTTCATCGGAGAAGCTGAAGATGAGCTGACAGTCACCAGTGAGCTAACGGGTTTTGATTTTAAAGATGGAACTTTCTGGGGCCAGCCTTACGACACCCTTTCCACCTATACCCCTGCCTATGAGACTTACTATAGAAGCCTGGAGGTAGGAACCGAGGCACCCTTGAATAAGAATGGATGGTCCTTCCCCATCCTTGTGGAGTCTGAAGGCGCCTGGATGATGGTTTCGGAAGCTGGATTTGATGGTTCTTACGGAGCCAGTCACTTGCATGCAGCATGTGAGGATGGTTTATATACGATCAAGTTTGCAGAGCAAGGAGAAGCCGAAGGTTATTATGAAAACACTTCCAGCTCGTCACTACCCTGGGCCACCCCCTGGCGCTTTATTGCCCTGGGAGAAAGCCTCGCTCAGATCATGGAGACAACGCTTCCCACGGACCTTTCCGAACCCTCAAAAATTGAAGATACTTCCTGGATCAAGCCCGGACGAGCCTCCTGGAGCTGGTGGTCCGATAATGACAGTCCACAGCTGTATGAACGAATGGTTCCTTTTGTTGATTTCACAGCTGAGATGGGATGGGAATACTTCCTGGTGGATGCCAACTGGAACCATATGAAAAATGGTACCATGGAAGAACTGGCGGTATATGCAGCGCAGAAAAATGTGGATCTTCTCCTCTGGTATAACTCGGGTGAAAAACACAATGTGGTTACAGAAGAACCCAGAGATTTGATGTGGGACAAAGACACCAGAAGAGCTGAATTTGAACGCATCAGCAAGTTGGGTATCAAGGGGGTCAAGGTGGACTTCTTTCAGTCGGACAAACAGATGATTATCAATCAATACATCGACATCCTTGAAGATGCAGCAGACTTTAAGTTGCTCGTCAATTTCCATGGATGCACCATGCCCAAAGGATGGAGGCGAACATGGCCCAACCTGGTCTCCATGGAATCTGTAAGAGGCGAGGAATGCTATATATTTGACCCTTATTTCCCGAGATTGGCTCCCGGCAATATGACCATCCTTCCCTTTACACGAAATGCTGTTGGACCTATGGACTACACACCGGGTGGATACTCAAATAACACCTATGATCACCTGACCACCTACGGCTTTGAACTGGCCCTGACAGTTATCCTTGAAACGGGAATCATGCATCATGCTGATACTCCCGAACAAACCCTGGGACTCCCCCCATATGCTGTGGATTTCCTTAAAAATGTCCCCGTAGTATGGGAAGAGACAAAATTCCTTGCCGGGTATCCTGGTAAAGATGTAGTCATCGCTCGTAAGAATGGTAAGAGATGGTACATTGCCGGAGTCAATGGAGAAAACATGGAAAAGGAACTAAGCATTGACCTTGCCCGATTAGGTACAGTCCCTGCAAATATTGTTTTGATCATTGATGGTGATGGGCCGCGGGACCTGCAAAGCACCGAAATATCACCTGTAGACGGAAAGCTTAATATTCGCCTTCAGCCCTATGGCGGCTTTACGGGAAGCTGGGAGTAATGTAAGGATCTTTATAGGCCCTCCTTTCACTCCAGGAGCTGATGCTTCCCTAACTGTTGAGGAAATACCCTAAAATGCCCAAAGCATGAAGGCCATAATAGTCGGAAGACGGCAGGCCAGAATGATCACATCAGCGCATGAAAAACCCCCAGCGTGAACAGAGGCAACGAAGTTGACGAGCTAACGACAATGCAAAGCGTTGGAGTAACCAGGGGAGTGAATAATGCTTGAAGGTTTTTACTTACTGCACTCCGAATAGCTAGAATTGGAATCCCCCGGGAGCAATTTCAGGGGGCTTTACTTTGTTCTAACCTTTAGCTTTAAACACTATCCTTAAAATGGACCACAATATAAGAACTGAGATATAGTGGATCAAGAGGATTGATCTAGGTATATTTATCAGATCGAACTGCCACGCCAAATGTGAGCTAAGGAAGGTAATAAGCATTAAGACAGCTACTGAACAAGTAGTTGAAATGAATACCCTAAGAATGTCCTGAATAGTTGTACGATTCGTAAGACCGGCAAACGATCTGAAGAGCACCTCAAAAGCAAGGTAGACTATCAGTGCAAGCAATGACTGCTTCAATGCCACCACAAGAATAAAGGAATCGAGGTTAAAGCTAAACCTCAGATAATAAGCGAACAAGAACGCTGCAACAATGGCAAAAGCATCAATTAAAATAATTAAGCGTCGAGGTATTGAACGCTTGTTGAACGAGAATTTAAGCTTAGAACTTGAACGCAGATACTCAATCAATCCTGGATTTATTGCTTTCATTGTCGATACGTATATATTTGAGAAAACAAGTTACGAACAATAAGATGTATTTGTCAAGCATAAGGTTGAATATTAATGAATTTCCAGCATAAATAGAAAGCAATCCAAAATTCTAAAGCAACCTACCGATTAGATTAAAATAGTCGGGAGCCGGCGAGCCAGAATGCTCACGTCAAAGCATAAAAAACCCCCAGCGTGAACCGGGGGCAAGAATTTTTCTACTCGATCAAGGAAAGCTATTTTCCAGCCTGTTCTGACATGTATATGAGAGCTGCATCTACTTCAGCTTTGAAATCCTCTAATTCAATCTGATTTCCCTGTAAAACCATGCTCCATTGCCGGGTTTGTGCACCATGTGCAACAGCTTCTTTTATTTCTTCATCAGTTGCGCCAAACGCCTTTGCAACAGTAATATGGTAATAGACACAATACTCACATGGGATTTGTGCGGCTACTGAGAGTTGCATCAGTTCCCGGTATTTTGGGGGAATAGCATTTTCAGGACTTTGCAATTGCTTAAAGTTGTCCCAGGCTCCGGGGAGTGCATGCACGGGAATTGCTTCAAACATGGAGAGAAAGGTACCGAACGTCTGTTCAATCTCTTTTTTAGCAGTCTCATACGCATCACTACTCTGCGCTGATATTGTTATTGGTATCAGCAAAACAGGAATAATGAAAATCAATCTTCTGATGATGTACTTAATAAAGTTTCTCATGATGATGTGATTTAAATGAATTGGTTAGCGAGTATTAAAAACTGTTTAATCTCAACAGGTAAAGTGATTTAAATCGCTTAAGTTCAAATATTTAACATATTTAACATGAGCCAGGCCGACATGGCTTATGTGGTAGTTTTGACGGTAGCTGAGAGTAAAAGGTAAGTCGATCAGTTCAAGGATCCGGAAACCACTCTCTTTTTCCAATCCAGGAATTGCTGCTCCATTGCCTGAACCCTTTCAGTTTTAGCAGCAGCCAGGTTGTTTGTTTCCGTAGGATCATCAGAAATATTGTAAAGGTCCCAGGGATTCCCTGTACCCCACCGGACCAGTTTCCAATCACCTTCGCGAATGGCCTGTCCCTGTGACCACTCCCAGAATAAAGGTTTGGAA
>Ga0164311_10001430_pt1 | contig 11662 bp, 10 predicted proteins | sample GuaBasSedimGuay2_FD_121796 | JGI IMG/M metagenome (GOLD analysis project Ga0164311, IMG submission 121796) | Subseafloor sediment microbial communities from Guaymas Basin, Gulf of California, Mexico - Guay2, Core 4569-9, 9-12 cm | ecosystem: Environmental > Aquatic > Marine > Hydrothermal vents...
ATTGAGTTGCCAACTGCGTATTTTCTGTCTATCTTCCCCCTGGATGTATAGAACACATTGGCGGACTCTATCCCCAGCTCACCGATAACCGCAAGGGCGAATGGCACCATCAGAGTAAGAGAGACAATTCCCTGCCCTTCCGGTCCAAGCACCCTGGCGATGATTACACTGGTTCCCAGTGAGAGCAACCTTACCAGCACCCTGGTGGTGAAGACCTTGGATACATCAACTACGAAAGACCTGTTACTATCCTCGCTCAGTTGCTACCCCTTTTACTACAGCGACTATTCTATCAACTTCATCTTCACAAACCTGAGAGTGCAGTGGCAGATTGATAAGACCCTCAATCAACCTCTCTGTCTCATTCATCTTGCCCACTACCCTGATATAATTTCTATAGGTTGGTATTCTATGAATCGGAGCGGGGTAATTGAATGGTCCCGCTTCAACATCCACGGAAGCAAGACGCTTAGCCAAAACCCTTGCCTTCTTCCTATCAGAGAGCGAAACGCTGAACCTGAGAAGCACATCACCCTGCCACCTCTGGACCCATATACCCTCCACATCTTTGAGACCCATATAGTATCTTTCAGCCAATCTTTGCCTTAACTTTCTGTCGTTTTCAAAATACTTTATAGACATATTGAATAATCCTCTCTTCAGATTGCCCATCTCGCTTACTCTGCCCAATGCCTCTGGTTTAGGGGGAAACACAGGTCTTATAAGACCCCACAAGCCCCTTCTGATAAGATTAGCCAACCTTGACCCCGACCTCTGCTCACTATACCTATCCGCCAGTTTTGAGAGTTCATCTCTCTGTTCATCACCATAACCATTATTTTCAATATATGACCTCAATAGATTAAATACTTTCTCCCGACTGATAAAACCATCCGACACCATCTCCCTACCCGCCGTCATAGGTAAAAAACCGTCATAGACCGCTCTATCCATCAACAATCGCTGAAGCCCTGCACCAAACAGGTCATCCACATCCTGCCATATTGACCTGTCAATTGGAGGCAAACTAAACAGACCAGGTCTATTTAAGATAAGAATACCTCCGCCACCTACAGTGATGTGCTTATCAAAGTTCAAACTCATAATATAAGCATCAGAATGTCTATGGTTCCACGAGATTAACTCCACTGGTGATACCTGAGCAGAATCCTCAATTATGACCGCTCGCCCGTCATTTATTTCTGCTATATCCGAGATTCTGCATCTGGTTCCATATATGTCCGTCGGGATTATGGCTTTTGTTCTACTATTGATGGCTTCACCGAGAGTTAGCGGGTCAAGCCCAAAACTACCGGTCTCAACAGGCAAGACCACCGGCGTAGCCCCCGAAGAGATTATAGCATCAACCACAGCCGGACAGGTGAGAGCTGGAATGATTATCTCGTCGCCCGTTCTCACACCTATTCCTTTTAGTGCCAGATATAGAGCAGACCTTCCCGAATTAACGAATATGACCTTTCTGTCTGTGCTACTGAAAATATCACTGTTCTTGTAATCACCTGTCCTGATGCCCTTCCAATCCCCCAGAACCTTAAGAAGGTTCTCTACTACAATACCTGGCAGAAACCTGGCAATCATATCTACATCACATCAATACCTTTCTTCAACTCAAACACCTCTTCCTCGTCCCCAGAAATAGCAGAGTAAAGGTCCTTGAATAAAGCCCTCCATGCCCCAGCCAACCTCGTCGGCGAGACCACCTCCTCCACAAACCTCAAGCCCTCATAATTCAAGTCCCTCACGCCCCTTAACCCATCAATTGATGCTACAATTTCGTCCTCATTAACAGCATAAATGCAGGCAGGAAAGGGGATGGACCTTATAACATATCTACCATAGGATAGTGCCTCCAGAACAGACATAGAGATACCATCGTGGGTCGGCAGGCGGATGAAGGCGGTGGTGTCAGCATATATTGCCTCCATTCGCTCCCTGGACACAAGCCCTATGTGCCTAACATTAGATGATGCATTAGGAACGATACCATCCTCAACTACTATAAACTCAACATCCTTCAACCTTCTTGCTACCCCCCCTATCACCTCTGCACGATAAAACTCTTCTTTGCCCTTTATGATGTAGGTAAGCAATCGGAAATTGTCTGGAAGTGATATCGGTCTGGCTCTCAGGTCAGGAGGCACTATGGGTATCAAAAATGACCTTATGCCTCCACTCATCAATTCGCTATCAAGAAGGGGAGCATCAGAGATATGAATATCAATAAATCTGAGGACTTGCTTTAATTCATTCCACCTCTCCCCAAGCCCGAACATCACATCACTTCCAATCCACTTTGCAATAGTAATCTTCCCGAGCATCTTTGCGGTTCTTATCAATCTTAATTTATTTATAGGAAAGATAAACACAACAACATCCACCAGTGGCAAATACCTGTATAGTGAAAATCTCTTCCAGGGTATTAGAACTGCATTGAGACCAGCGAGCTTGAGGTTATCAACCAGATACGAGGGCATCTCTGCAGTTCCAATAACACCAATTCTGAGATTTAGCGGTGAAGATACCATCTACTTGACCAACCGAAATATTCCACTTCCCCTCTTCAGATGCTTCGTCTCAATACTCTCTATAATATCAAATTTGCTCCCTTCATATTCTACCTTAAATGCACCCTTCTGCCCGAGAAAGCCCACCCTTCCATCATCCAACACTAATTGTGGAAGTTCAAACTCCACCTTCAAGGCATTACCACTTGCAAACACCTTAAACCTTGAACTACTCCTGGCGAGCCACCACCTGCATACACTCCTGCAGTTCATAATCAGACCACCCCTTCTCTCTATCTCTTCCCTTATGCAGACAATAAATCTCCTTATCAATTCATACTCATCAAAGACCATATATTTATAGTGGGAGATAGAGGAGATATAGCCCGACACCCCCTCAACCTCATCAAGGATTGACACTGCCTTAGAAAGGGCATCATCATAACCGATATTCATCTTGAAGAATAGAGTGGTATCCATAATTGATGGTGGAAGCTCAATGATATTTCCTCCATACAGTGGTTTATATGGTAGCGCCAGACCGGACCTGAAACCGGTAGCGTCTGAATAACCTATTGATGAATCATAGATAAAACCCTCCTTATCCATATTCTCAATCGTCTGAGGGAGGACAACTCTCAGATAATGCATTCTTACCCCATCAACTGCTCTGCCCAGAGCATCCTCCAGATGAGCCCTCTCCTCACTGAGATTCTCGCCTGAAAGTATTGAGGCATAACTCCCGTGCAGTGCCAATTCAACGCATCCATCCCTGAAAGCCCTGATAAGATATTTCGCCCTCTCATCAAAGGCATCAACCTCAGGGTCAAGGGGGTGCCTCCTTTTTCCACCTACAAAGATTGTCGCTTCACCTCCAATGCTTTCCATAACACGGTCAACATCCATACACACCTTATTGGAAGACGATATCGCCCTCACAGCATCCCTTGAATGTTTCCATACATCCTTCAACCTTAACCTTTTGAGTGATGAGAGAGGGTTGAGAATAGATAGGGGCAGTGGAATCTTCCTGATGTGGTCAATATCAAGGGTAATGCTTATCGCAAATGGCGCCGAACCGGGCCATCTCTCAACATAGGGCATCACCAGACCACAATGACTCAGAATTCTGTCAAATGCCCTTCTTACGAACTCAATGATGTAATTGAGCAATGGTCTTTCAAGAATGTTAAGCTTTGAGAGAATGGAGTAGCGGTGATTAAATCTCCCGTGTATGTCTAAATTTGTAGGAAGATACTCCTCTTCTCTCATCGCAAGATATGAGACCACTGATAGAAAGTCAACATCAGACACCCACCTAAAATTATCTAACTTGTTAATGTGAGAAATGTCAACCATGTTATTTTCAACTACCTCAGAAACAATCTCCGATATCTGCGATATAATATCCTCTTCTCTCCTGACATACACCACAGGGTTCTGTGTTTCTGGACACTCACCCTCCCTCGCCAGAGCAATTACTACACGCTCATTATTGGGCTTAATCTCATCTATTGAAAGACCGAGAGCATTGATAATAACTCTTGCAGAATGCCTGTCTTTGTTAGAAAGGTAGTAAATGTTTATCATTTTATAGGGGGAAGTATAACCTCTTGAGTATGTTCACGATATTGTTGTGCATTCTGCTCTTCTGATAGTAAAGAGCATAGAAGGGGACAAGTTCTCCCTCAAATGACTCCTTGAAGTGTGCGATTGACTTGATATTTGCCCCGCATAGGTCCAGATACTCAACGCTTCCAGATAATCCCCTCATTATATTCCACAGAAGACAAGACCCAGCAGATGGGTGTGCGTCCTCTGAAAGCCCCGCTGATATATAATATGATGTCCCACCATAAGTCGCTACAAGAGCACCCGCCTGGGGCTCGCCACCTCTGTTCGTCACTACCGGTGATGAGCCCAGACCGGCACCAATTATAAATCTCTTAAAAGACCGAAAGAAACCCTTTGATAGCGGTGGTCTCCTCCCCTGCCTTCTAAATGACTCGCCTATTAGACATTCAACTATTCCAATTTCACCCTTCTCGTTGTATATAAGTCCATCCCTTTCTCCCTTCCTGATTATACTCCTCACCTTGGGTGACAGCCCCTCCCACATCTCATAGATTTCGCCGATTTTAGAGATAAGAGTATATCTAACTGATGTCTGCCATCCCCTCCATACAAATGGTCTCATGTCATTAAGACCCGGAGAGTCAAAGAGCTCAGCGGTATGAAACCTGCTCTCTATGTAGCGTGCGACCTCGGTAAAGACCTGTTTGATATATGAAGACCTGCTTGATTGTCTGCCACCCTCTCTTTCAACCATCAAGGGGAACAGATAAGGCGTGGAGGGCGCTCTCTCAAGCCACATTATGGGTCCAACCCTTCTATAGAACAGAGGCAGAAGGACAACCCGATTACCATCCCTTGAAGCCAGCACCATCTTTAATTCCCCATCTCCCGATTCTGAAATAACCCTGAACCATTGGATAGTATGGAAGATATTATCTGCCTCAACATCTGACAGGAACTTCTCTAACTCTTTTGAATCTAAATCTACCTCATCAAATGATAATCTCATAGAAAAGAGAATACTACCTCTTGTAGGTGGGTATGAGTGCTTTTACCTCCTCAATCACGCCTTCATAATCCATACTAATGCTCTTCTCCACCAATCTATTAATTCTCTCAATCAAATACGTTTCATCTATTTTGGGTGGAACCGCAATCCTTATCTCGGGTATTCTGGTTGGCTTTATCTCCTCATCCTGACTGAACAGTTCCTCGCACAGTTTCTCCCTCTTCCTGATGCCTATGTAATCAATTTTTATTGATTTTGGATTTCTACCGTAGAGGGATATGAGGTCCTTCGCCAGGTCAACAATTTTTATGGGTTCGCCGACATCCAGAACCAGGATATCGCCTGCGGAACCAATGGCAGTCGCCTGTATAACCAGTTGAACCGCCTCTGAGATAGTCATGAAGTATCTCTCCATATCGGGGTGAGTGATGGTGATGGGTCCGCCAACCTCTATCTGCTTCTTAAACATCTCCACCACGCTACCCCTGGAGCCGAGAACATTGCCAAACCTTACAGTGATAAAATCGGTCTTTGAGTTCTTATTGGCTATCTGCACCAGATACTCCGCCACCTTCTTAGTCGCACCCATCATACAGATTGGATTGACCGCCTTATCAGTAGATATGAGTATGAACTTCTCAACACCATACTTCTTTGACGCCTCAATAAGGTTCATAGTCCCTATCACATTGTTCTTGACCGCCTCAAGAGGGTTCTTCTCCATCAGCTCTACATGCTTGTGAGCAGCAGTGTGAAACACAATGTTGGGTTTGGTTCTCTTTATGACATCGTCCATCCTCATGGAATCCTGTATGTCGCCGATAACGGTCTCCACCTTTGAACTATCAGACCTCAGCTTCATCTCCAGTTCAATATTGTAGATTGAGTTCTCTCCATGCCCCAGAAGTATGAGCAAACTTGGTTTGAAACTCGCCAGTTGCCTGCAAAGCTCCGAACCTATGGTTCCACCCGCACCGGTTATCATAATTCTCTTGCCTTTGATATATGAACTGATTGATTCTATGTCCAGGTCTATGGGCTCTCTCCTGAGCAAGTCCTCAACATCAATCTCCTTAAACTGGGTCATATGGGCATCGCCATAGATTATGCTGAAATATCCAGGCAGAATTCTAAACTCAACCCCCGCTCTGTTGCAGAGATTGGCAATCTTCCTGATGGTCTCACCTGAGGCGGTTGGTATAGCAACCAAAACCTCATCTATACGCTCATCAGACACAACATCGGGAAGGTCGTTAATGCTACCAAGGACCTTTATACCAAATATATACCTCCCCTGTTTCTTAGGGTCATCGTCTAAAAAACCAACCAGAATATATCTCTCCTCTGGATGAGCGAGAATCTCACGTGCTATCATCTCACCCGCCTCACCTGCACCCACAATCAATATCCTGCTCTTCTTTCTCTTATATTCCGCCATATTGAACTTCCTCTTTACTATCTTTAATATAATTCATAACAACCATAAGAAATTAAAACCAACTTTCCAAAGCAAAGGGACAAATTTCTTACCCCTATTATTTAATTTTATCAAAATTTGTCATTATATACTATGAATTGGTCATCTTATTAACTCTCAGGAGCCAGCAGAAACCTCACCATCTCCGCTGAAAAGCCCAGTATAAGGTTCAGTGAGAAAAAAGGTGCAACCAACAACTCATGTAGTGGTGGTAATCTGTCCGCCTTTTTCAGAAATCTATACAGTGAGCGGTGCTTCATTAGCAACCGAAGATACGGTCTCTTTCTGGTGGAGTGCTCAAAATAATGTAGAATCCTCACATCCGGCAGGTGATACACACCCCAGCCCGCACTCTTCGCTCGATAGCAGAGGTCAACATCTTCCTGATATAGAAAGAACCTTTCATCAAAGCCCCCCAATTTCTCAAAGACCTCCCTCCTTATCATAAGAACAGCACCAAGGACCCAGTCAACCTCAATCGGTTTATCAGGTGGCTCAAGGTGAGTGATATAACCACCCGATATACCAAATCTGTTCAATAATACTCTCAATGGTGATTCTCGGTGAAAAAGTGATAGTGCTAATGTCGGATACCTCCTGAATGAATAGTTCGGTACCCCTCTCTCATCCTCCAACCAACCGCCAACTATCGCCACATCCCTATTCTTATCAAGGAACCTGACCATCCTCTGTATGGCGCCTCCGTGGATTATTATGTCGGGATTCAGAAACAGAAGATAATCCGTCTTTGCCCATCTTGCACCAAGATTACAGGCAGAACCATAACCGATATTTCTGTCTGATTTAATAAGATTAACATCAGGATACTGCACCTCTATTATTTTCCTCGTTCCATCGGTAGAAGAGTTATCTACAACCACTATCTCAGTTGTAACGCCATAATCTCTCTCTGAGATTAAACTATCAAGGCAATCCTTGATTGTATCCTCGCTCTCATAGGTCACCACTATTGCCCTTACATCAGCCATCTCTAATATAAATCAGATAATAGCCGCCTCACGCATCCAGATAATCTGCTTCTCAATCCCCTCTCTTATCTCCACCCCCGGCTGATAATCAAGAAGCCCCCTCGCTTTATCTATACTGGCAAGCGTCCCTTTAACATCGCCAGGCATCATACCAACTCTTCTAACCTTCACCTCCTTACCCAGCATCTCTCCTATCATATAAACCACCCGTTCTACACTCTCTGCCCTGCCCGAACCGATATTGATAATCTCATCTCTTATATCCCTCTCTACTGCGCTCAGTATCCCTCTGACCACATCAACGACAAAGGTGAAGTCCCTGTGCATACTGCCACTTCCGTATATCTCCACCTCTCCACCCTTACTCACTGCTTTGATGAATCTATAGATTGCCATGTCGGGTCTCTGCCTGGGTCCATAGACAGTGAACAGGCGGAGAATAACAGAACTCAAGCCATACTGCTTTGAATACAATTTCACTAACCTCTCTGCTGACTCTTTGGTTATAGCATAAGGGGATATTGGCTCAGGTGGTAAGTCCTCCGTAAGCGGGCTTTCGTCTCTGTCGCCATATACAGATGACGACGAAACATGAACCAGACGAACACCGGTTCTATTTTTTAGCACCTCCAGCAGGCGCTGGGTAGCAAGCACATTGTTCTCCACATAATCAGAGAAACTGGTTCCCCAGCTCTGCCTGACCCCCGGAAGCGCTGCAAGGTGGACAACAATGTCAAAATCAATCTCGCCAAGCCACGAGGGGTCAATCAGTGTGCGCTCCATAAAGGTGAATCTGTCGTTATCAAGCAGACCGGAGATGTTTGCCTCCTTCACCTCTCTGGCGTAATTAGGCAGGAAGGAGTCAATGCCAATTATCTCGTGCCCTGAGGTGACCAGCGCCTCCGCAAGGTGAGAACCGATAAAACCGGCGGAACCTGTGATAAGAATCTTCATATCAGGATAATTCCAGTTATTTTAACATCTTAAATGCATTACCACATATCTTAAATTATAAACTATCTGGATTAAAACCCGATTACACCAATTTCCAAATGCTTATTGACTGTGTGGTTCAAAACAGTATAATCATCACGATAACTATTAAGGAGGAATGTTATGTATTTTAGAAGGGGTTTACTGTTATTTTCAGTTCTGATGGTGGTTCTTACCATATTCTCCTGCGATGAAGATGGTGATAACCTTGAGAGTTATATACCCAATGAGGAGGGTTCAACCTGGGTCTATAGTGTAACCGACAATACAATAGGCACATTTACACGCACTGTCAAGGTGAAGGGTGAAAGAGTAATAGGCGAGACCACCTGTCAGATAATGGAGGATACTAAATCAAATGCACCCGAAGATGTTATGCGAACCTTCTTCCACGACAACGAGATAAACACAGTGAGTATCTACGGCTATGAGAGTGTGACCGACGGCAATGTAAACTGGACACACTATTTTACAGAGGCATGGGTTGAGTATTACTACCCATTCGTAGTGGGTTCAAGTTTGACTATCATTGATGAAAAGGGAATGAACCCGACCGATGTTCCATTCATCTACTTCCCCGACGATGACATAGACGACGATGGTGTGGATGACACCATAGACCTGACCATAATCGCCTATGTTCAGTCACAGGAGGATATAACCGTCCCGGCGGGGACCTTTGAGGACGCATTCAAGATATATACCGATGGCGATATGACCTTCCACCTCTCTACCTGGGGAGACATAAGCGTGGAGATGGATAACTACTCGTGGAACAAGCCACATATAGGCAGGGTTAAGAACGACACCACTATTGATTATGATACTGAATACATACCCGATTATGAATCACATTCTGAACTTACAACATATGAACTTCCATAGCAGTGATGGCAACGATAATTGATATGAAGTCGGCGGTGTAGCGAAGGGCATCACACATCAAGGATGGGGAGTAAGTTACAATCCCATTCCCTACATACTCAATGACCATTAGTAGGTTTAAGACGATTGCGATTATAAGCTTCTCTTCTTCCCATCCCAACAATGTCAGTTGCCGTTTATAGTTTTAATATGTTTTTCTCTTCGGTAAAAACCAGTTGTTCATTCTTGTTAAAGAGAAATCTTGGCATAAGAAAAGAAAGAACCATAATTGATATGGACACACATCCAACTATCATATACATAACGATTATCTGTAACTTCGCCGCTTCAATAGGGCTTGCACCTGCTATGAGCATTCCCATAAAGGCACCAGGTAACTGTATTATACCGGCTATCTTTAGCATGTTTATCCTTGGTATGAGTGATGCTCTCACAGCGGACTTCAAAAGGTGGTGTATCGCCCTTCTTGGACTTGCTCCAAGTGAGAGTGCTGACTCAACTATGTGCCTTCTGTCTCTCGTCTGGGATATAAGCCGTTCAAGCGCAATAATTATACTATTCATAGTATTGCCAATTATCATACCACCGAATGGAATAAAATATCTCGGGGTCGTATCTATCACTCCAAATGCTATCAGAAAACCAAGCGTTAGAATAGAACCCGCAATTATTGATACCCAAGTAATAATAAATACACCCCTTATTCCACCAACCTGTCTGTGAGCAGTAAATGATGCCACAACCGACATTGCTACAAGTAGCAAAATCTGATAAACAATACCTTCAAGTTGAAATATAAAATGAATGATATATCCAACTGCTATAAGTTGAACAAAAGACCTGACCATTCCAATCAACAGGCTCTTCCTTAAGCCCATCTGTAAAACTGTGCTTAATATTATTGCGACGGCAATCAAGACCGAAGAGAGTGCAATATCAAGCATATCTAACCTCCAATTCTCTCAAGCATATCAGCCAGCTTGTCCGCTCCATCTCTATATATAACCCTCCCACTGTCTATAAGAATCCCTTCCCCTCCTATTCGTCTAACCTGCTCCGTTAAATGAGAAACGAAGACAATAAGTATCTCATCCTTCCTCACCAGATTATGAACAAGTGTCTCTATTGCACGGACGCTGGCGGGGTCCAAGGCAGATGTTGGTTCATCAAGCAATAGCACTGATGGTCTTAGAGCGAGAGCCCTTGCTATCATCATTCTCTGTGCCTCACCGACAGAGAGTTCATCTGCCATCACACCAGCAAAGTCCACAGATAGACCAACCTGCCTAAGCAATCCTGCGACATCAACATCATTTCCCAACTGTTTAGGACCAAATCCTATATTCTCCTCCACCGTCCCCGGAAGTGGTGCAGGTGTCTGAAAGACAATTCCAACTTCTCTTCTCAATCTCCTTGGATTTATGGACCTTATATCTCTTCCACGATACAGTATTGTCCCCCTATCAGGTTCATCAAGGCGATTGAACAATCTAAGAAGGGTTGACTTCCCTGAACCGCTTGGACCGACTATCATAAATACTCCTGACTCGGGGGTTTCAAATGATACACCACGAAGGACTGTTTTTTCTCCTCTGTTTTTGCTGACATCTTTGAATGCGAAAACCATAACTTGTGGTTATTTTAACAATAAAATTAACTGCATTTTCACCTAAATATATTAACAAAAAATCAAAATTACATATCATCTTGGTTTTTTCATTTCTAATTTTCACTCGTTTCACAATGTAATACACTAATAACATTAGGATTAGGAATATTAACCAAGAGCAAATATAAATACTTTACAAAAAATACTGTAATAATATAATAGCAGAGGAGAGAGGTTGATACCCCCCTCCTCTATTGTAGAAGGCAGAGAGAGTATTGATTATTTTAAGGGGATGTATCCAACCTCTCTCACTATTTTCTGACCTTCATTGCTGAGGACGAAGTCAACCACATCATTAGCCGCCTTAATGGCATCTGACTTGAGATAAAGATATAGAGAACGTGCTATCGGGTATTCACCACTAAGAATAAGTTTCTCAGTTGGTTCTACTCCATCAATCTTTATTGGCTTAACATCACCTGTTATATAGCCAAGACCAATATAGCCAATAGCTCCCTCAGAACCCTCAACTGATGAGCGAACAGCGGCATTTGATGCCTGCATAAGAGCATCCACCCTCAACTTCTCATCCTTCAGAAC
>Ga0164311_10001431_pt1 | contig 11661 bp, 9 predicted proteins | sample GuaBasSedimGuay2_FD_121796 | JGI IMG/M metagenome (GOLD analysis project Ga0164311, IMG submission 121796) | Subseafloor sediment microbial communities from Guaymas Basin, Gulf of California, Mexico - Guay2, Core 4569-9, 9-12 cm | ecosystem: Environmental > Aquatic > Marine > Hydrothermal vents...
CATCATCTATATAAACACATAATAAAAGTGATTGACACATAATATGTATTTCAGTAAAAGATTAGTGTATTGTAAAATACTTGGCATAGTATTTGCGTATATTTTTTAGGAATATAATTTAAAAAGGAGGTTGATGGAAATGGCTATTATAAGATGGAGACCGTTGAGCAGAGACCTGACTCTTATTCAAAGGGAGATGAACAGGTTGTTTGATGACTTCTTTGGAAGGGGAATTGCGGAGAGAGAAGAAAGCGATTTCTTCTCACCTGCTGTTGACCTCTCTGAGACCGATGATGAGTTCAGAGTTAGGGCTGAGCTTCCAGGTATCAACCAGGAGGATATGAATATCTCGTTGGTTGGTAATACATTGGTAATCAAGGGAGAGAAGAAGCAAGAGAAGGAAGAAGAGAAAGAGAACTATCACTATGTAGAAAGAGTTTACGGTTCCTTCAGGCGTGATATTGACCTGCCTGCTGAGATAGATGCTGATAAGGTTGAAGCAGAGTTCAAAGATGGCATACTAAATATCACAATACCCAAATCAGAGAAGGGTAAGCCGAAGGAGATTGAAGTCAAGGTAAAGAGTTCGGGCTCTCAAGAAAAGAAGAAGTAGTTTTGTATAGTGTTTGGGGGGCGGATGTAAATTCGCCCTCCAGTAATTATTTATGTATTATAAATTGAAATATATAAAGGAAGGTAAGATGGATTATGGCTAAGGTAATTGGAATAGATCTGGGAACAACAAATTCATGTGTAGCGGTGATGGAGGGCGGAGAACCTAAGGTTATTCCGAACTCCGAGGGCAACCGCACCACACCGAGTGTGGTTGCCTTCCTGAAGGATGGGAAGCATGTGGTTGGTGAGGTTGCCAAGAGGCAGGCAATAACCAATCCCGAAAATACTGTATATTCAATAAAGCGGTTCATGGGTAGACGCTACGATGAGGTGGAGGAAGAAAAAAAGATTGTATCATATAAGGTTGTTAGAGGGGAAAAGGGCGATGTTAGAGTAAAGGTTGGCGGTAAGGAATACTCACCACCAGAGATATCAGCGATGATTCTTCAGAAGATGAAAGAGACAGCAGAGGATTATCTGGGGGAGAAGGTGACACAGGCGGTAATCACAGTTCCCGCCTACTTCAATGACAGTCAAAGGCAGGCGACCAAAGATGCGGGTAAGATTGCCGGTCTTGAGGTGTTGAGGATAATAAATGAGCCAACTGCGGCTTCGCTTGCCTATGGTCTGGATAAGAAGAAAGACCAGAAGGTTGCAGTGTTTGACCTCGGCGGTGGAACCTTTGACATATCAATTTTAGAGATTGGCGATGGTGTCTTTGAGGTCAAAGCGACTAACGGTGATACCCACCTTGGCGGTGATGACTTTGACCAGCGTATAACTGACTGGCTCGCCGAAGAGTTCAAGAAGGAGCAGGGAATTGACTTAAGGGAAGACAAAATGGCGCTCCAGCGGTTGAGAGAAGAGGCAGAAAAGGCAAAGAAGGAACTATCCACCATCACTGAAACGAGGATAAATCTGCCCTATATCACTGCGGATGCTAAAGGTCCGAAGCACCTTGACATTAGTTTGACGAGAGCACAACTTGAGAAGTTGACACACGACCTTGTTGAGAGGACAGTTGGACCCTGCCAGCAGGCATTAAAGGATGCTGGATTAAGTGCAGAAGATATTGATGTAGTTATATTGGTTGGAGGAATGACCAGAATGCCGCTGGTTCAGGAGACAGTGAAGAGAATATTTGGCAGGGAGTCCCACAAGGGTGTTAATCCTGATGAGGTAGTAGCGGTTGGTGCTGCTATACAAGGTGGTGTTCTGGGAGGCGAGGTGAAGGATATACTTCTACTTGATGTTACGCCACTATCACTTGGTATAGAGACGCTAGGCGGTGTATTTACATGTCTTATACCGAGAAACACTACTATACCCACGAAGAAGAGCGAGATATTCACAACCGCTGAGGACAATCAAACATCTGTTGAGGTTCATGTTCTACAGGGTGAGAGGGAGATGGCGGCGTATAACAGAACCATCGGCAGATTTCACCTTGAGGGGATTCCGCCAGCGCCCAGGGGTGTCCCAAAGATTGAGGTAACCTTTGATATTGATGCTAATGGTATCCTGAATGTGAGTGCAAAAGACCTTGCTACCGGCAAGGAACAGAAGATTACCATTACTGCTTCATCCGGTTTATCGGACGAAGAGATAGAGAGGATGGTGAAAGAGGCGAAGGAACACGCAGATGAGGATAGAAAGCGCAGGGAAGAGGCAGAGTTAAGAAATTCACTTGACTCGCTTATATATTCAACCGAGAAGTTGATAAAGGATATGGGTGATAAGGCGACAGCAGAGGATAAATCAAGGCTGGAGACGGCGATAGGTAGGGCAAAAGATGCACTTAAGAAGGATGATATTCATGAGATAAGGTCTGCCAAGGAGCAACTGGAAAAGACGCTCAATGAGGTATCAACAGCATGGTATCAGAAGGCGGGTGCTGGCTATCAGCAACAGACGCCTGGCACAGAGACCACACCTCCACCTGGAGCAAAAAAGCCGGAAGGGGAGGAGGAAGTGGTTGATGCGGAGTACGAGATTGTAGATGAAGAAGGGGAGGAAGAGAAGAAGTAAAGCGAACGAGTGTGTTTATTGAGGAGATATTATTCAATCTCTCCTCCCTTTTACCTTTGACAATCCTAATTTGTATGTGGTAGAATACAAATACAATGTATAGATTTATAATGTCTTTGATGTTGGTATTACCTGTGAGTGTTTTTTCTGCTTTGAACTACCTGCAGGAGGACATAACCAACGATACAACCTGGACTATACAGGATAGCCCTGTTTATATCTATGGCAATATAACTGTTAAGAATGGTGCAACTCTGACCATTATGTCGGGCGTTGAGGTATATTTTATGTTAGTTGAGGGAGATGGTGGCTTCAGGGAGGGTTCTGAGCTCTACATAGCAGATGGTAAATTAATTGCAGAGGGGACGCAGTTGTTGCCGGTGATATTTACATCGGGAGGTGATATCAGGTCGGATGGCGACTGGGGTTGTATCGCTGTGGAGGATGATAGTGTAGTCAATCTCAATCATTGTGTTATTGAGTATGCCAAGGCAGGTCTGATATTTTGGAATCTGTCATCAATGTCGGAGATGGCATCAAGCGTAAATTACTGCAGGATTTACCATAGTTCAGAGGTTGGAATACTTTTCTATAATTCATCCCCGACTATCAATTTTAACTCTATCAAGAATAACAGATACGGAATTCAAACGCAGGGATTGTCATCACCTACTGTGAATTATAATGATATTTGTAGTAATTACAGTTATAACTTTAGAAATTTATCGGGGTTGAATCAGGATGCAACTTCAAATTGGTGGGGAACAACCAACATCAATGAAATAGAAGCGAACATATATGATTACTATGACAATCATAATTATGGAGTAGTAGATTATACGCCGTTTCTTGAATCGTCCTATTTTAATGAGGGCGGTATTGGAGATAAAAGCCTGGGATGGCTTAGGTCAATATTCGTTCCATAGGCAAGCAGGCATTTTTTTATTTTTTCATTAGATTGTGAAAAAAGTAATTTGACAACTCTTGGTTTAAGTGTTAATTTATTATATTTGATTTAGAAGTGGAAAGGGGAGAAAGATGAGCAGGGAAGATGAGAAGAATTCTATTAATATGCTTGAGGAAGGCATCTATATAAGCCCAAAGTTTGAGAAAGACCTATTACCAGAGTTTGAACTTAGCAGGGAGTTCTTTGAAGAGATTTATTCTATGCCTGGTGGAGAGAAGGTCAAGGAGTGCATACAATGCGGAACCTGCTCTGGCTCATGTCCATCTTCCTATTTGATGGACCATTCTCCCCGACAGATATTCGCGATGATAAGAGCAGGAATGAGGAAGGAGGTTCTTGAGAGTAATACTATGTGGTATTGCACCTCCTGTTATTACTGCTATGTCCGCTGTCCTGCAGGTATTAAGATAACTGATGTTATGTATGCTTTGAAGCGCTTTGCCTTAAAGGATAAGGATATGAAGGTCCCCGACAATAGACCTGTGAGGTTTATGGAGTGCTTCTCAGCGATGGTGAAACGATATGGTAGAAACTGCGAAGCAATTTTTACTATTCTTTATTATCTGTCAACCAACCCGTTTAGAATGCTCAAACACGCAGTAATGGGTATCAAGCTTTTCATCAGGGGTAGGATGCCTCTTATACCAAAGAAGATAAAGGGTGCTGATGATGTTAAGAAACTGATGGAGTATGTTGAGGAGATGGAGAGATGATTAAGTATGCTTATTATCCAGGGTGTTCTCTTGAATCAACCAATAAGGCGTATGATATATCGTTCAGGGCAATAATGTATCACCTTGGTATAGCTATGAAAGATATTGATGACTGGAACTGTTGTGGAGCGACTGCTTACATATCGCTATCAGAGAATATGGCTTTTACTGTCTCTGCCAGGAATTTAGCCATTGCCGAGAAGTCAGGTGCTACAGATGTTATCGCCCCCTGTGCCGCCTGCTATTTGACGCTTCGTAAGGCACACGAATATATGATGGAATATCCCGAGATTTATGCACAGGTGAATTCAGCACTGAATAAAATTGGTCTATCCTATGAGGGAACTATAAAAGTAAAAAGCCCATTGGAGGTAATTATAGATGATGTAGGTCTTGACAAGGTTAGGATTGCGGTAACTAACCCCCTCAAAGGTCTTAAGGTCGCATGCTATTATGGCTGTCAGCTGGTAAGACCAAGACATGTATTTGACGACCCAGAAGAGCCGGTAAAGTTTGAGGAACTGATGAAGACGATAGGTGCAGACCCGGTCTATTTCCCTTTCAGGGTGAGATGTTGTGGAAGTAGCACCATCTTAACCTATGAACAGCAGGCATTGAGGATGTCAAAGAATGTGCTTTTGTCTGCGAAGAGAGAGGGTGCTGATATTATTGCTACCGCTTGCCCTCTCTGCCAGATAAATCTTGATGCTTATCAAAGGAGGATTGAGAAGGAGTTTAAGATAAAACTTAATATGCCCGTTGTATTCTTCTCGCAGTTGGTCGGGTTAGCATTGAACTATAAATATAAGGAGATGGCTTTGGATAAGTCAATTGTAAGTCCAAAGAAGGTTTTAGAGCCGTATTTGCATTCTCAAGAAGAGGTTAAAGAAGGTAAGTAATTTTATAGTTATAGTTGTATGTTTGTCAGGTTTAGAATATGCGAGGTTGTAGAATATGATTGAACCAAGAATAGGTGTATATATTTGCCATTGTGGACATAACATAGCAGGGACAGTTGATGTTGTTGAGGTTGCCAAGTTTGCAAGTGGTCTGCCCTATGTTGTTGTCTCTCGCGACTATCAGTTTATGTGCTCTGACTCAGGGCAGAACCTCATAAAGGAAGATATAAAAGAACATAACCTGAATAGGGTTGTCGTGGCATCGTGTTCACCGCTTATGCATGAGATTACATTCAGGACGGCGTGCAGACAGGCGGGCTTGAACCAGTATGAATTCACTATGGCAAACATAAGAGAGCATGTCTCGTGGGTAGCCATTGATATGGCTTCTGCTACTGAAAAGGCGAAGGCGCAGGTCTCTGCCGCAGTTAGAAGAGCAGCACTCTTAGAGCCACTTGAGACAAGAATGGTGAAGATAAATCCCACAGCAATGGTAGTGGGTTCAGGTGTTGCAGGTATAGAAGCAGCACTGAGAATAGCAGAGGGTGGTAAGAAGGTATATCTGGTGGAGAAGAAGTCGTCTATTGGTGGTAACATGGCATATCTTGATAAGACATTTCCCACACTTGACTGTGCCGCATGTATCTTAACTCCAAAAATGGTGGCGGTGAAGAATAATCCCAATATTGAGATACTCACTTATAGCGAGGTTGAAGAGGTCAAGGGATTTGTTGGAAACTTTCAGGTGAAAGTCAGAAAGAAGGCGAGGTATGTTGACCTTGAGAAGTGCAATGCCTGTCAGGACTGCGTAGAGGTCTGCCCCGTCAGTGTGCCTAATGAGTTTGAGTTCGGACATAATGATAGGAAGGCGATATATCGCCTATTCCCACAGGCAGTTCCAAATACCTTTCTGATAGATAAGCAGGAGACGACTCCTTGCAAAGCAACCTGCCCCATTCATCAGGATGCTGCTGGGTATATCGCACTTGTGGCAAAAGAGAAGTATAAGGAGGCAATGGAGGTTATAAGAAGGGCAAATCCCCTGCCCGCTGTCTGTGGCAGAGTATGTTTCCACCCCTGTGAGACCGAATGCAGAAGAAAGTTGGTAGATGAACCGATAGCAATACAGCAGTTGAAACGTTTCGTCTATGACTGGTGTTATGAACATGGTGTTGGGATGGAGATACCCGAAATTGAAGAAGAGAAAAAAGAGAAGGTTGCGATAATTGGCTCGGGACCTTCTGGTCTCGCCTGTGCTTATGACCTCAGACAGAAGGGATATAAGGTCACAATATTTGAGGCGTTTGATGAACCGGGCGGTATGCTAAGAACCTGCATACCAGAGTTCCGCCTTCCAAGGAATATTCTAGACAGAGATATTGATTATATTAAGGGGATGGGGGTAGAGATAAAGACGGGGATTAAGGTTGGAGAGGATATTGACTTTGATAAGTTGAGAGAGGACTATGATGCGGTCTATATTGCCACAGGTGCATACGCAGGTAAGAAGATGGGAATACCGGGGGAGGATGCGGAGGGAGTATTTGACAGCGTTGAGTTTTTGATTAAGGTTAATATGACCGCAAAGCCGAAGGGTATTGTGAGCGGTAATGTGATGATAGTAGGTGGTGGAAACAGTGCTGTTGATGCGGCGAGGGTTGCTCTGCGATTGGGTGCTAAGAAGGTTGATATATATTATCGTAGAACAGAGAGGGAGATGCCAGCCGATGAGTTTGAGGTAGAACAGGCAAGGGCGGAGGGCGTTGGACTAAATATTATGACGGCACCAGTTGAGATTCTAACGGAAAACGGCAAGGTGAAGGCAGTTAGATGCATAAGGATGGATATGACCGAGCCGGACGAAACTGGTAGAAGGCGTCCTGTCCCGATTGAGGGCTCTGAGTATGAGGTTGACTATGACTATGTGATAATGGCTATAAGCCAGGAGCCGGACCTCACTGCAATTGAGGGAAAGAAGGGCTTTGAGATAACGAAGTGGAATACAATTGATGTCAATTCTGACAATATGACCACAGGTGTTAAGGGTGTATTTGCTGGTGGAGATGTGGTGAGAGGACCTGCATCAGTTGTAGAGGCGATGTGTGATGGTAAGAAGGCGGCTATTGCAATAGACCAGTATCTCTCAGGTGTGAAAGAGAAGGACATCAAGGTGGATTACGATGCTAATATCGTAAAGAGGAAAGAAGAGGTTGACTGGGTTGAATACTACAAAGAAAAAGCGAGACAAAGCCGTGTTAAAATGCGTGAGCTGGAACCAGAAGTAAGAAGGAAAAACTTTGATGAGGTGCTTCTGGGGTTTAGTGAGGATGAGGCAATAAAAGAGGCAGAGAGGTGCTTGCATTGTGGTCCCTGTGTTGAATGCTATGAGTGTGTAAGGGTGTGCGAGCCAGAGGCGATAATCCACGATGATAAAGACGAGATTATAGAACTTGATGTGGGAACCATCATCGTTGCTACAGGATATAAACAGATGGATGGTGCCGAGGTAAAGCAGTTTATGTATGGAAGGCATCCCGATGTTCTGACCGCACTTGAGTTTGAACGGCTCGTCAATGCCGCTGGATTCACCGAAGGCAAGATTGTTACCTCAAAGGGCAAAGAGCCAGAATCAATAGCAATCCTCCACTGCATTGGTTCAAGGGATGAGAACTATCATAAATACTGCTCATCTGTCTGCTGTATGTATGCCCTAAAACTCGCTCATCTCGTAAAGGAGAGAACCAACGCAGAGGTCTATCAGTTATACATTGATATGAGGGCGAAGGGTAAGGGTTATGAGGAGTTCTATAACCGTCTGTTGAGAGAAGGTGTGAGGTTCATAAGAGGCAGGGCGGCGAGTGTTACAACATTCTATCTCTATCCTGAGGAGAAGGGTAAGATAATTGTAAGATGTGAGGATACATTGCTCAATCGTATAAGGAGGATTCCAGTAGATATGGTAGTTCTATGTATGGCGATTGAGCCGACAGAAGATGCTCAGAGGATAGCCAACATTTTCAATATATCAAGAAGTCAGGATGGGTTCTTCTTGGAGAAGCACCCGAAACTCGCCCCTGTTGAGACAGCAAATGATGGCGTGTTTATTGCGGGTGCCTGTCAGGGACCGAAGGACATACCTGATTCAGTGGCACAGGGGGGTGCTGCAGGGGCAGCGGCGCTCTCTCTGATAGACAAGGGTGAGGTGGAGATAGAGGGTGCTATTGCGGTTATCAATGAGGAGATATGTTCAGGGTGTAGGATATGCAACAATCTATGTCCTTACAGTGCAATTGAATTTGATGAGGAGAAGAAGGTATCGCGTGTGATAGAGGCGCTGTGTAAGGGTTGTGGAACCTGCGTATCTGCCTGCCCGTCAAGTGCTATTACCGCTCTTCACTTTACAGATGAGCAGATTATTGCTGAGATAGAAGGGGTGCTGATATGAGTTTTGAGCCAAAGATAGTAGGTTTTTTATGCAACTGGTGTGCATACACCGGTGCAGACCTTGCAGGCACATCAAGGATGAAATACCCCCCCAATGTTAGAGTTATAAGGGTAATGTGCTCTGGGAGGGTTGACCCTCAATTCGTGGTGAAGGCGTTTGAGCAGGGAGCAGATGGTGTGCTTATTGCCGGATGTCATCCTCCTTCTGACTGTCACTATATCAATGGGAATTATAAGACATTTAGGAGGTTCCCCTTGCTCGTTAAGTTGCTCTCGCAATTTGGTATAGAGGAGAAGAGATTACGGCTTGAGTGGGTCTCAGCAGCAGAAGGTGAGAAGTTTGCAAAAGTAGTCACGGAGATGACGGAGGAGATTCGTAGATTGGGACCCCTATATGGTAAGAAGAGCAGGGAAGGAGGCGAGTAGGTTGCCTAAGAAGAAGATAGGGTTTTACTGGGCTTCCGCATGTGGTGGGTGTGAGGTTGCTGTTCTTGATATAGATGAGAACATACTGAAGGTAGCAGAGTTAGCGGACATATTTATGTGGCCTGTTGCTATGGACTATAAATTCTCCGACCTTGAGGCGATGAAGGATGGTGAGTTTGATGCCGTATTTTTCAATGGCGCCATAAGAAACGATGAGGAAGAACATCTTGCAAATCTGTTCAGGAAGAAGTCAAAGGTGCTTGTGGCTTTTGGTGCCTGTTCCTGCTTTGGTGGAATACCATCTCTGGCAAATCTATACAGCATTGGTGACCTCCTTAACCGTGCTTACTTGGAGGCACCTTCAAATGACAACCCTGATAAGATACTGCCTCAACCGAAGTTTAGTGTAGAAGAAGGTGAAATAACAATTCCAACTATGTATAATAGAGTAAAGACACTAAATCAAGTAGTTGATGTTGATTATTATATACCAGGTTGTCCACCAACACCTGAACAGATAACGGATGCGGTTTTAACACTCCTGACAAAAGAACCTCCTGAAAAGGGGCATTTCTTTGCAGGTGAGAAAACACTCTGTGATACCTGCGAGCGAGAGAAGAGTGATAAGAGCATCACTGAGTTTAAGCGTCTCCACCTAACACCACCTGAGGAGATAGATAATACAAAATGCCTCCTTGAGCAGGGTATAATCTGCCTTGGACCAATAACCAGGAGTGGCTGTGATAATAGATGTATAAATGCGAATATGCCGTGCAGGGGTTGTTTCGGACCGGCGCCCTATGTATCTGATATGGGCGCTAAATTCATATCAGCGCTTGGTTCAATTGAGGCGGCAGATGACGAGGAGACAGCAAAGAAGATGGCAGAGCAGTTCTATGACCCCGCTGGCACGCTCTATCGCTTCACACTGTCGTTATCATTATTGAGAGGTAATATTAAAACAGAGGAGAGAACGGAATGAAGAGATATACAATAGACCCAATAACACGCCTTGAGGGGCACGGGAAGATAGAGATCTTCGTTGATGACAACTATCAGGTCAAGAGGGCATATCTACAGGTTCCAGAGTTTCGTGGCTTTGAGAAGTTCTGCGTTGGAAGACCAGTTGAAGAAATGCCCAGAATTACTTGCAGAATATGCGGTGTATGCCCTCCGGCTCATCATACTGCGTCCACAAAAGCAGCCGATGCTGTGTATAAGGTTGAGATACCACCTCTGGCGAAGAAGTTGAGGGAACTGGCATATTCCGCATATTACTTCTCAGACCACACCCTTCATATTTACGCACTCGGCGGACCGGACTTTGTGTTGGGACCGAAGGCACCAAAAGCACAGAGGAATATATTGGGAGTAATCCAGAAGGTAGGGCTTGAGGTGGGCAAAGAGGTGATAAAGAACCGAGGTTATGGGCAGAGGATATTGACCATCTTCGGAGGAAAGGGTGTTCACCCTATCTATGGCGTGCCCGGGGGTATATCAAAGGGGTTAACCAAAGAGGAGAGAGACGAGATTATCGCAATGTCCGATAGTATGCTTGAGTTCGCAAAGTTCACTCAAAAATTGATAGAGGATGTTGTGTTAAAGAATAAAGAGTATATGGATATAATTCTCGCAGAGGAGAACACAATGCCCACCTACTATGTGGGTCTGGTGGACGAAAACAACTATGTGAACTTCTATGACGGCAAGGTCAGAGTGGTTGACCAGGAGGGTAAGGAGTTCGCTAAATTCACTCCGCCTGAATATCTCAACCACATAGCGGAGAGAACAGAGCAGTGGAGTTATCTCAAATTCCCCTATCTCAAGAATGTGGGCTGGAAGGGCTTTTCCGCAGGGAAGGATAGTGGTATCTATAGAGTGGCACCACTTGCCCGTCTAAATGTAGCAGATGGTATGGCGACACCGCTTGCACAGGCGGAATATGAGAAGATGTATGACACGCTCGGAGGAAAGCCCGCACACCAAACATTCGCATATCACTGGGCAAGGGCGATTGAGCAGTTGTATGCGGCAGAGTTATTGCATAAACTGATAAGAGAGGATGACATAACCGGAGATGAGATAAGAGTGGTTCCCACCGAGACACCCTCCGAGGGCGTTGGAATTGTGGAGGCATGCAGGGGAACGCTCATTCACCACTATAAGACCGATGAGAACGGTATTATAACTGATGTCAATTTGATAGTTGCGACTGTTCAAAATAATGCTGCTATGTGTATGTCTCTAACAGATATGGCTCGCTACATAATGGATGGAAAGAAGAGGGACTTTGACGAGGGTGACCTCAATATGATTGAGATGGCATTCAGGGCTTATGACCCCTGTATGGCATGTGGGACGCACTCACTGCCTGGCGAGATGCCACTTGAGGTGAATATCCGCAGTTGGGATACAGGCGATATATTGAAGAGTATAACCAGAGGGCTGGATTAGAGCCATCTGTTTAACAAATAATTTAACAAATAAATGTAATAGAGTAGGAGAAAATCTCTTATTTATAAATTCCGTTGTAATACATCCAATTATATTAGCATTTAATATAGTTAGG
>Ga0164311_10001434_pt1 | contig 11658 bp, 9 predicted proteins | sample GuaBasSedimGuay2_FD_121796 | JGI IMG/M metagenome (GOLD analysis project Ga0164311, IMG submission 121796) | Subseafloor sediment microbial communities from Guaymas Basin, Gulf of California, Mexico - Guay2, Core 4569-9, 9-12 cm | ecosystem: Environmental > Aquatic > Marine > Hydrothermal vents...
AGATTACCTTGGTTATTACTGCTAAGGTTCCTTCACTTCCAATTATCAAGTTCATCAAGTCGTATCCCATGTTGTTTTTCTGAAGCTTCCCGCCGAGATTCAGTATTTCACCTGTAGGTAATACGACTTCCAATCCTCTCACGTAGTTCCTCATTACTCCATATTTTACTGCTCTTGCTCCTCCAGCATTTGTTGCTACTAGTCCGCCTACATGTGCACTTTCATCTCCTGGGTGTAGTGGGAAGAATAGGTCTGCTTCTTCTGCTGCCTTTATCAGCTTTTCGAGGGTTACTCCTGCCTCTGCAATTGCCATTAAATTGTCCTTGTCTATCTCTATTTTATCCATTCGCTCTAGTGATAGGATTATGCCGTCTCTGGTTGGTATTGCTCCTCCAGCGAGGCCTGTTCCGCCGCCCCTTGGGTAGACTGGGATTTTATTTTCATTAGCGAACTTCAATATTTCAGAGACTTCCTTAGTGTTTGCAGGTTTTACCAAGACTAGCTTGACCGCGGGTTTAGGCCTAATAATGCTGGGAGTCTCATCAACGAGGTAGTTCTCAATTTTCTCTCTATCAGTAATCACATTTTCCTTACCTACAATTCTCTCTAGAGCTTCTATCAAGGCTCATTGCACCTAGAATTAACTAAATTTTAGATTTTCTTAAACTGTTTTGCCCAAAATGGTTCAGTATCTGTTGTCTCGTTGAGTTTGAAGTTTATCTTGACTTTACTTTTCCTCAACTTTACGATTGCTGTATTGAATGACTGTTGGCTTTTCTCCTAGATATTCTGCTGCTGTCAGTATTTTGATTCCAGCTTTCTCTCCCTTCATCCACACTTCTTGGGTTCTTTCCATGTATTTTGGCTCTCTTGGCAGGTGGTGGTCATATATTACTAGTTTGAGCCTATCTGAACTTTCAATTATCCTAATGGCGTTTTCTACTGCTCTCTTGAAGTTGGTTACGTTCATGGTGTATCCTAGTATGTATGTTGGCGGCCCGTCTAAGAATAGTATGTCTGGGTTTTCCTTGACTATTAGATCTGCGTAGTCTTCGATTATTGGGCCGTTGACGTCAGATGTGTGCATCACCTTAGTGTCCTTGTATTCTATGATCACTCCGTAAACCCATCCGAGCTTTGAGTACTCAATTCCAAGTAAGAGTAGCTTTGTAAGTCGAATTGTAGTGTTTCCAAATTTAACTTCTCTATTTTCCGCGAAGCGCAGTTTGACGTTTTTGAAGTCTACTTCAGGTATTCTCTTCCAGCATGACCACTTATTGGCTAGCTTTAAAAACGCCTCTTCACCCTTCCTAAGAAGCTCTCTTCTTCTCTCGTCATAGTCTCCAAAGCTCTTTGAGTATGCTATCTTGATGTCGTCGATTGGGAGAGGGTAATCTTTGGCTTCTGCCTCATGCATAACGTCTTTTAATTTAACGCCTCCGAAGTAGCTGTAGAAGTTTTCGAAGAATTTTAATGCTCTCTTCCTTTGGGATTCATTGATATATTCGTTGGGGTTCTTTGCGAAGATGGTTTTTCCTTCGTAGATTATTGGGGTGAAGTCTGTGAAGTGGTCGTAGTGGTAGTGCGTTATAATTACTATGTCAGCGCGGCTTGCAAGCTCTACGATTTTCATGTAGCCTTTCTTGTATAGCTCAATTTTAACTTTCCTAGGTGCTGGGAATGATGGATGCATAATTGCAATTCCTGGGTCTATGAAAACTTTTACGTCTGGCGTTTTGACTAGCACTGACGCGGACTTTGCACCTAAAGAATCGAACCATCCAATTTCAAAGCTTAATGAATTGCTGGTCATCGCCCAAAATTAGGGTGGCGTTTTACTGCAATTAAAATTTCCTATTATAGTTAGATCAACAACTAAATTCCTAGCTACTTTCAGCCATTGCTTTCTTTATTTTACTTAAGAATTTCTCTATGTTAACTACGTACCTTTCATGATTTCCTTCACCTATCACTGCTCCCTTCCAGTAAGCTTTCACTTCGAATTTCAGCTTCCTGCCATCAACTTCAACGAGCTTTGCCTCTACGGTTATTTTTGCTCCTATTGGTGCTGGCTTTAAGTGCCTCACGTTAACTCTAGTCCCAACGGTGGTGTAGCCTTCAGGTAAGTGCTTCTGTACACATTTCAATGCTGTTCTCTCCATGAATGCAATCATGGATGGCGTCGAAAGCACTTCTACCTCCCCCGACCCTACATGCTTGGCGGCGTGTTCAGGCTTAACCTCATGCTCTTCGATTAAACTTATGCCGGCTTTAATTCCATGCAACTTCCCACCTCATGTGGAGTGTAGTGTAATTTGGCTATACATCTAACTTATTATACTCATGTGATATATGATGTGATGGTCTCTACTGGAACTTTTCAATCATGCACAGTTTATTGCCTATCCTTGTATTAATCACCTTCGATGGTTACGGGTTCTCTTTTCAGCTCGAAGATTACTGTTCCTCCTCTTGTTAGTGGTTGTCCGGGGTCTGGGCATTGTAGGTAGCCCACGTTGTCTGTTTCTCCTATTCCCAGTTCTTTTGCTGATGATTCGTGTAGGAAGGCTGACAGTACTGTTTGCATTGCTGATAGTGCGTGTAGGCAGATTTTCGCTGATTTTTCTGGAACTATGTAGAATCGCTCTAAAATTATGGTGTCCCCTGGTTTATATCCAGCTGCGCAGTGCCCTCTAACTTCCTTGACAGTTATCTTCACGCGATAATTTACCATGCTTTTCACCACTTTAATTTATCATGCTTATGCTTAAATTCTGATGATTACTGCTTTGCTATAAGTTTGGTTTACACGAGGTTTGCTAGTGAGCGGAGTGCATATGTTACTGTCGAAGCTAATGTGAATGCTATAATTGCCTTCTTTAACCTGCTACTTAATGTCGGCTTTCTCATTATGTAGAGTAGTCCGTAGGCTGCTAGTACCTCTACTGGCAAGTTGAATACAAGCCTACTTTGCAATGATCCGCATACTAGCGGGTATACGAGTGAAGTCGTTATTAGAAGATTTGTAATTATTTCTTGAAATTCTCCACTTCTTTTCAGCGCGTATGTGCCTAGTGTTGCTAGTGCTATTAGGATGGTGTTTGATAGGTATCCTCCATATAGTAGTCTGAAGGCGAAGATGTTGTTACTCCAGAATTCTAGTAGGTTTACTAATATTGGCTGTCTAACTACTGTGCCTTGAGTAGCTTTATAACCTCCAACTCCAATTAGCAGTTCTTTGACTATGTCAATGGCTCCTGTGGCTGCGAGGAATACTATTAGCATTTTGACTTTCTTCTCATTCCAAGATGTATTTCGAATTCGATTTAGTACTTGTATTATTAGTGACAATGCTATTGCTGCGTAGTATTGGGTGAAAGACCATGGATGCGTGAATATTACTGCTGTGGTCAATCCAATAGCTGCCATTAAGGATATTTTATCACTTTTCTCTAATGCCACTACGAGTAGTGCTATGGATGTGAACTGGAATATTAGGGCTAAAGTGTTAGCCAAGAAGTACGAGTACATGTTTACAGTCACTTTTAATCCAACTGAAGTTATCAAGGCTGATAGTGCTGCCCACTCCTGATCTCCAGTTGTTTTCATTATCATGTAGTAGGTTGCTAGTACAAGTAATGGATTTAATATGATTGGAGTCAACTTAACAGCTTCAACAGCGTCAAGTCCAGATAGAAGCTTAAACCCAAATATTAGGAGGAGAATTGTCGGTCTTGATCCGCCTGCAATAGTTAGTGCACTACCTATATTTTGCTCTAAATCGTGAACCCACCTCGCATAATATCTTATGTCTACTCCTACTGGCACGCGTTGAGGGTTTATTTTTGGGGTATACGGGTATATTGCAGATATGATTGATAGGGCTATTGACGATATTAATGCTATTTTCACGTTGATGTGAAGCTTTTCACTTTCTCCTAGTTTCTCAGTGATTTTAGTGGTTATTGGCTTTAGTGCTGGAGTTAGGTACAATTTAATTATTGGCTTTGCAGCCCAGAAGTATAACGTGGCTATTACTAGTAGTGGGGATATTGGTGCTACTATGTAGAATAATGCTTGCTCTAGATTGGCTAGATCTTTGATTGTCGCTTCTCCAATTATTGGTGCTATTAATGCCCAATGTATTAGCGCTATAGCTTCAAATATTGTTAAAATAGTGAAAATGTAGTAAAGCTGTTCTTCAGCTATTCTTTCACTAGATAGGATTAGTATTGAAGTTGCTAACGCTAGAATTGCAATTGCTGCTTTTAGTCCAAGTAGCTGATATATTGTTGCGGAGGTAGCCAATATCATAATTAGAGCTTTTACGCGTCTCCTCCTCTTAACTATGTGAATTATAGCTAGTGCTATTAGTGGTAGCAGTATTGGCGTTAAGTCGTATTTGAGATGAAATTGAAGTGCTACTGTTGCTCTGTGAATTGTAGGGTGGTAATAAACATGTAATGCATCAAGTAGTAGGATGGCTCCCAGTACTGATTGTGTTGATTGAATTAGAGCTAGAGCTTCTCTGTACTTCAATTCTACTCCTCATGACTCATTGGAGTAATTCATTATTTAATGGCTTTTCTTGACATGTGAGCATGTTTCGTTATTTTTATAATTATCGAATCACATGTTTTGATTATTAGATTAACATATTATTTATCGAAAATAAATGTCGAATGAAAAACATAAATAAACATTCAACTTCAAAATGTATATAGCTAGTACACTTGGCGGTTGTGGTTGCCTTGTCGAGAGATGATGTTAAGGAAATTATAATCGAAATTGATGCTAAGCGCTTAGCAGTAATTGTCTTGTTGGTAGTTATGGCTGCTGGCGTTCTAATCAGCTATTTTAGCTCGTTGGCGAGCTTTATTGCTCCCTCAGAAGACTTGCCATTAAATATAGTTACAGCTTACAGTGCTGACGCTACTGGCAATCCTAAGAATAAATTTCATAGGGGAGAGCTCGTCCTACTGAATGTTACTATCGAGATGGCTTATGCCTATTACTACGACACGGACTATTACCTCTTCACCTCTCCAACCAAATTCCTATTACTAATTCAAGTAATGTATGGTAACACTCCGGTTTTCCTAGGATTCGTAGTTGAGGAAGTATCTCCAGATGGAACCGAGTCTACTGGAATTGGCTACAGAATTCCAGACGACGCTCCACTAGGGACTTACACGGTTAAAGTCATGGTTTGGAGCGACTGGCTTGACAAGGGTGGCACGGTTCTAGCCAGTAACAGTGGGTTAGAGTTCACGTTTAGTGTTGAAGGTTAGCGGTGGTAGAAATGAAGCGTAGGTATGCAATTCTACCGCTTCTAATTCTACTATCGTTTCTATCGAGTTTGGCGGCCTCAGCATTTGCCTCATTCACTGTTACAACTGATAAGTCTTCATACTACCTTGGGGAAACACTAGTGATATTCATATCAGGAGCAACGCCTAATGGCCATGTACTATTCCAGCTGAATGGACCTAATGGGCCTGTATGGGCTTGGGAGGAAACCGCTGGCTCAGATGGGTCGTTAACTTACGAGTTGAAACTTCCTACCGACTGGCCGACTGGCGAGTATACTCTATATGTTAAGGATGCCGCTACTGGAAACACAGCTACATACACATTTTCCGTATCATCTCCTCCACCTGTAGTTAGTGTAGTCAATTTATCCGCTAATGTAACTGTGGTTTATGTTGGAGGTGCAGTTAAGTTCACAGCGTACGTTTATGACCAGTACGGGGATGCTATGGCCAACGTTGAAGTTAAACTCTACATTAATGGTGAGTTCTATGCTTCAGAGAATACAACTTATGCTGGTGAAGCTGAGTTCATAGTCACTTTCGGCGAGGAAGGAATTTTTGAGGTTTATGCTATTGCTGATGACGTTAAGTCGAACAGCATAGGGGTAAGAGTCCTTTCTGCGCCTACAGCTGCTTTCATCGAGTTAACTGCTAGTGAAACCGAGGTTGAAGCTGGAGATGTAGTCCAGTTCACAGCCACGGTTTACGACCAGTATAGCCACTTGATGGCTGGAGTTGAGGTTAATTTAATTGTTGACGGTGCGCTCTACGACACTAAGACTACTGGAACTGGAGGTATGGCGTTCTTCCTAGTCAGATTTGACGCTCCGGGAACTCATGAAGTGTATGCGGCAGTAGGCACTACAACTTCAAACATTATTACAATTACAGTTTCACCTCCACCTCCAACACCTACAGTAACCACAATTCACTTAGAGGTCGATAAAACTGAAGCTTTCACTGGAGAGTCGGTTACATTTAGAGCTACAGTTTACGACCAAAATGGAAATCCGATGCCTGACGTGCACGTGACCTTCTACGTGAATGATGAGGCTTACAGCATTAGGACTACTGATACAAGTGGCGTAGCTACGCTTAGGATCATGTTTGGAGAGGAGGGCGCATACACTGTCTATGCAGTTTCTGGCAGTGTGCAGTCGAACTCCGTAACTGTCACGGTCACTCGTCCTCCTCCAGGCATTCCAACAGCGATTTACGTCGTAGTTGGACTAGTAATTTTAGTTATCATACTGCTGGTATTCCAGATCCTGCGCAGGAGGGGCTACTAGAACTCCCACCTTTTTACCTAATTCTCAGAATTGAAGCACAGGTAAGCGTAACCTAGTAATACTTTCACTTCACATTTGTGTTTGGTGTCTGCATGTTCATGGAGCTTGCTAGAGCTGCGTATAAGGTTGTGAAGGTTTTAGCTGGAGTGGAGGCTGGTGAGTCTGTCCTAGTTCTTGCTGACACTGCTGTTGATAGGAACATGGTTGACCTTGTAACTGCTATGGCTCATGCTTTAGGCGGTGAAGCTGTAGAGGTGATCTATGAGACTAGGAGTGAAGTTAATATTGAGCCTCCAAGGCCTGTTGCAGCTGCAATGGCTTCAAGCGACGTGATCATAGATTTCGTCTACCAGTACATCATTCACACCAATGCCTTCTACGATGCTCTTATGGCTGGAGCTAGAATTTGTGACTTGACCGGAATGAATCCTGACATGATGATCAGATTGATTGGCAAGGTCGACTATGAGGCCATGTGCATGCTCGGAGACGCGCTAGCGAGGGTGATTTCGTCGGCTAGGAAGGTTGAAGTCTACTCGGACAAGGGGACTTCGTTAGTCATGGAGAACGATCCTGACAGGCCGGTATACCACAATGATGGCAAGGTTAGAAGGCCTGGCGAATTGAAGTTTCTCGGTGGGCAGGTTTCTTGGGCTCCAATTGAGGAGAGCATTAATGGAACAATCGTGCTCGATGGCTTCATTTGGCCTCCTCAAGATGTAGGCGTCCTATCTTCACCAATAACTTTGACAGTCGAGAATGGCAGGATTGTGAAGGTTGAGGGCGGCTGGGAGGCTGAAGCTTTTAAGCGCTGGCTTGCAAGCTTCAATGACCCTAAAATGTACTATATCGCACACGTTTCATTCGGCTTCAATCCTGGAGCTAGGTTGACTGGAGTTCCACTTGAGGACGAGAGGGTTTACGGTTGCATTGAGTTTGGCTTTGGCTCTCAGTCGCTTAGATTTAAGGGTAAGATTGGAAAGGCTAAGGCTCACTCGGATGGAAACTGCTTAAATCCAACAGTTTACGTCGACGGCACTTGCCTAGTTAAGAATGGGCGATTCGTCCACCCAGAGCTTATCGAGTATGACAAGAAACTGCTGGGTTAAAGTTTTACTCTAGCTTCCAAAGACTATTTTCCCCATGATCACTTTCTTTGATGCTCCGGTTGCATTTGGGATGTTGTTGAAGTGTCCGTGAATTACTTCATTTGCGAGTATGACCATTACTAGTGGCTCTTTTGCCTGTGCAGGTATTCCAAAGTCTTCGTGAGTTAGTATTTTTACTTCTCCCAGTTCCTCCTTCAGCATTCTCATTAGGGTTTTGTTGTGAGAGCCTCCTCCACCAACTATTACTTCATCCGGCATTTTTGGCAGGTATTTTCTGTAGCTTTCTGCTATTGTTTTGGTTGTGTACCTTGTTACTGTTGCAACTAGATTTGCTCCCTCCACGCCATATTCTCTAGCCTTCTCGATGACTTTTAATGCAAATTTTTCTCCGAATTCTTCTCGGCCGGTGGTTTTTGGAGGTCTTCTGCGGATAAATGGGTGCTCCATGAGCCAGTTCAGCAGCTCTTCTGAAACTCTCCCATTTGCTGCTATCTCCCCATTGACGTCGTAGCGCAGCTTCCCACCGGTTACGTACTTGACCATTGCGTCTATGAGCATGTTTCCCGGCCCAGTGTCGAATGCTATTACTTCGCTTATCTCTGCATTTCTCGGAAGGTATGTTACGTTGGCTATTCCTCCAATGTTTTGGATTGCTCTTGAAATTTCACTGCTTCTGAAAATTACGTAGTCTGCGTATGCGCTTATTGGTGCTCCTTCACCTCCAGCAGCTACGTCTTTTGGTCTGAAGTCTGCTATCGTCAGTACTCCAGTTTCATAAGCTATTACTGATGGCTCTCCAATTTGAAGTGTCGACTTGACTTCATACTTTCCAATTCTGTTTTTCCCTGGTAGGTGGTGGATTGTCTGCCCGTGGCTTGCTATGAAGTCCACTTCTTTAATTGAGATTCCGCACTCCTCAGCTATTTTCAATGCTGCTTCAGCGAATATCTTACCTAAAACGAAGTTCATGGCGCAAATCTTATCCACAGTTCCAGTTTCTGGCTTGAATAGCTCGAATATCTTCCTCCTAACCTCTTGAGGGTAGGTATATGTTTTGTAGCCTATGATCTTGAACTTCGTATCTATCCAGTTTCCCTCAACTTCTACTAGTACTGCAGAAACTCCGTCTGCTGAAGTTCCAGACATTAAACCTATAGCGGTTTTCCGCTTCTTTCTCCTGAGTTTAACTAGCTCTTCAATTGGGTCCATTTTTCTCCCTAGATGCTTGTGGTCAAAGTGATATTATAGTTATGTGCTAGCCTATATGGGTGAATTTGATTGGCGAAGTGCCTTTCAAGTTGCAGTCCTGAGGACGTTGGCTTTTCGGTTAAGCGTTTAAGTCGAGTGGACAAGTTCATTGTTGATTGCATTGAGAGTGGAGCTTTTCCAGGCGCTGTACTGCTAATCGCTAAGGATGGCTACGTCGTTTACCATAAGGCGTTTGGATTCTCCATGCTCATTCCTGATAGGCAGGTGATGCGTCTAGACACTATTTTCGACTTAGCTTCTATAACCAAGTCTGTCGTAGCTGCTGCTTCAACGATGATTCTAGTTGAGAGGGGGCTGTTGCGCATCGACGACCCTGTTTGCAAGTTTCTACCAGATTTTACTGGTGATGGGAAGGATGAGGTTACAATAAAGCACTTGTTAACTCACACTTCAGGTTTACCTGCTTGGAAGCCATTCTACACCGAAGCGTCTAGTAGGGAGGAAATATTCAATTTGGCTTTGAGAACTCCTCTTGAACAGAAGCCAGGTGAAGCTGTAGTTTACAGTGATGTTGGATTCATAATTTTAACCAAAATCATAGAGGAGCTCTGTGAAGCTAGAATTGACGAATTTGCAAGTAAAGAAATCTTCATGCCTCTCGGCATGAAGGACACTATGTATAATCCTCCAGCAGAATTGAAGGAGAGGATTGCAGCCACCGAGTACTGCAAGTTTAGGGAGAAAGTTATCTGGGGTGAAGTTCACGATGAAAATGCATGGAGGATGAGTGGAGTTTCTGGCCATGCAGGATTGTTTTCAACTGCATCGGACTTGGCAGTTTTTGCTCAAATGATGCTCAATTTGGGGGCGTATGGTGAAGTTAGAATTCTGAGTCCCAGAAGTGTGAAGTTGATGACCATGAGTCATACTTCAAATCTAGGTGAAGCTAGAGGTTTAGGTTGGGACGTTAAGTCTGGTAAAGCTTCTTGCGGAGACTTATTTTCAGACAAGTCTTTTGGGCACACTGGATTTACTGGCACTTCTCTCTGGGTAGACCCTGAAGCTCAAATGTTCGTCATCTTCCTAACTAATCGAGTTCACCCGACTAGGGAGAACACAGCTATTATAGATGTTAGACCTAGACTTCATAACGTGATTGCGGCTTCCTTAGTGAGGTGAGTGCGCTTGAATTTAGACTTCCTCTCCGGCCAGTTATTGATGGTGGGCTTCAACGGCACTGAGTTTTCCAAGGAGCATGAAGAGCTTCTGAAGACTCTTAAGCCCTCCGGAATAATACTGTTTAAGAGAAACATAATCAATCCTGAGCAGCTTGCAAAATTGATTGACGAATTCCAATCATGCGCGAAAAAGCTCGGCTTACCTCCACTGCTAGTCTCCATCGACTATGAGGGTGGAATCATATTGAGAATTGGGCGTGGAGCAACTACACTTCCAAGCTTAATGGCAATCTCAGCTACTAGGCGCATTGAATCTGCTAGAGTTGTGGCTGAAATTGCTGCGAAGGAGCTTAAGGCTATTGGTATAAACATGAATTTAGCTCCAGTTGTGGACGTTAATACTAATCCAGTTAATCCAATTATTGGCGTCAGGTCTTTTGGAGACGACCCAATTGAAGTTGCAGCTTTTAGTGAAGCTTACATTAAGTCTCTCCAGTCTAATGGAGTAATGGCTGTTGCAAAGCACTTTCCAGGCCATGGCGATACTTCAGTTGACTCTCACCTCGACTTACCTGTCCTCGACTTGAGCTTAGATGAAATGGTTAGGCGTGAATTAGTTCCGTTTAAGGCTGCAGTTGAGGCCGGTGTTTCATCAGTTATGACTGCTCATATAGCTTACCCTAAAGTTGACGAGTCTGGACTTCCGGCTACACTTTCAAAGCCGATTGTAGGTGGCTTGTTGAGGGGCCTCCTAGGCTTTGATGGTGTTGTCATGACTGACGCTTTGGAGATGAAGGCTATCTACGATCGCTTTGAGCCTAGGGAAATTGTAACTCTCGCATTGAATGCTGGTGTTGACCTACTGCTGCCATGTAGCAACTACGACTTAATGGTCGCATTGAAGGATGAAATCATTAAGGGTGTCGAGGCTGGGAGAATTGATAAGAATAAGCTAATAGAGTCTTATGCTAGAATTGAGAATTTGAGAAGGAACTTCAACCTCTACAGTTACAAGTTCAGTTCTGAAGCCTTATCGATTGTTGGCTGTGAAGCCCATAGGAAGGCGGTCTTCGAAATTGCGGTTAACTCGATTACAGTCGTTAAAGATGAGGGTGTACTACCGCTTAGCAGTGGCTTGAGGAGTTTGGGTGTAGCTGTTCCTGATAGGCTGGCTCGTAGGATTGGTGAGGAATTCGGCGGTATTGAAGCTTTACTGGAGAGGGAGTTTAGCGGTAAGTGTGGTGAGCTGAAGGTCTTAGTCTACCCGGTTAATCCTTCACGTGAAGATGTTGATAGGATAACTGGCGAACTAGAGGCTTGTGATGGGAGGATTGTCTTCACCTACAATGCACTTTTGAATCATGGTCAAGTTGAGCTAGTTAATAGGGTTGAGAAGCTGGGCAGTGCAGTTATTGTAGCTTCCAGAGATCCATACGACATTAAGGCTTTTCCACAGGTTAAGTGCTTCATTGCTACTTACGGCTTAGAAGCTCCTCAAGTTGAGGCGCTGGTGAAGGTATTATTTGGAGAGCTTCAAGCTGGTGGGCGCTTGCCAGTAAGC
>Ga0164311_10001435_pt1 | contig 11657 bp, 9 predicted proteins | sample GuaBasSedimGuay2_FD_121796 | JGI IMG/M metagenome (GOLD analysis project Ga0164311, IMG submission 121796) | Subseafloor sediment microbial communities from Guaymas Basin, Gulf of California, Mexico - Guay2, Core 4569-9, 9-12 cm | ecosystem: Environmental > Aquatic > Marine > Hydrothermal vents...
CACCATCTTCTGGACCGCCACGCTTATCAGGACCTTCTCATGCCTGAACCCCTTCTCCGTCCTGTAGAAGATGGCTCTCGGGGTGAAGAGGCTCGACCAGCATTTTCTAACGGATTCGAGGAGATCCTTCTCGCCCTTCACGTTCAGGAAGGTTTCCTGCTGGCCCGCGAAGGATGCTCCTGGAAGATCTTCGGCGGTCGCTGAGGACCTGACGGCAACGAAGACCGCCTGCTGACCTATTCTCTTCGAGAGATCCCTATAGGCTTTTACTATCGCCTCTTGGATCTCCCCGGGTATTGGGGTTGACTCGATCAGCTTCCTGATCTTCTTCGACGCCTCCTCATACTGCTTCGGATCCTTCGGATCGGTTATGGTCTCATCGAGGATATCGTAGATCTTCTGGGAGATCCCCGTCTCCTCGATAAACCTCTTGTACGCATACGCCGTTACGGCGAAGCCCGGTGGGACGGGGATGCCGGCGTTGATCATCTCGCCTAGGTTCGCGCATTTTCCTCCCACAAGCGGCACATCGTCCTTGCTCAGCTCTTCAAACCATAATACCAGTTTTTTATCCTTGGCTTGAGGCAATCAGGCTCACCTCTTCCTACCTTGAGCCCCTAGCCGCCTATTAATGAACATTCCTTGAGGGGGAGGGCTACCTGATGATGACGTGGTCTATGTTGTGGTGTCTTTTCGCTAGGAGGCGGACGAGCGCTATCATCCTGCCCTCCTTGCCTATTGCCATGGCCTTGTACTTGGGGTCGACGACGGCTACGGCGATCTTTCTGCCATCGGGCCTCTCGGTCATCCTGACGGGCTCGAGCAGCTTCGCTGGCTGGAGAGCGTTTTGGACGAACTTCGTGGGGTTCTTCGAGTATTCGACGACTTTTATCCTCTTCTTGATGAGCTTCGCGAAGTTCTGGATCTTGAATCCTCTGCCCGATAGGGCTTTCGGGAGCTCGCCCTCGCCTACGACGAACACCACCATGTCTCCGTACTCTATACAGTCGAGTATGTTTGCGCCCGTCGCGGCCTCAAATAACGAGATATATCGCATCTCCTTATCCGTCAGCTTTATTCCCTCGCTCAAGGCGGTGCTCCTCCAAGACCACGGTTACGGGTAGCTAATAAGCCTCTTCCTCCTCCGGCAGAACCTCTCTCAAGAGCGTCGAGTTTCCTGGATCGATTATCGAGATCACCGCCGTCGAGAAGGGTTTGCCGGCCATGTAGCCTAACTCGGTTCCGGGTATGGGCACCTTCAGATACGGTATCCCGGTCATCTTGCATGCTATGGCCAGCTCGCGCTCAAGCTTCGGCGGGCAATTGTTCGCCAAGATTATCAGCTTGGACTTCCTGTGAAGGACTGAGAGGAGGGATTGCCTGAAGCCGAAGATCATCTTCCCGGTTCTAGCGATCACCTCTAGATGCCTTCTGAGATCTTTTATCTCAGCGGTTATAGGCTTCTCCTCAGACATCTATCCCGCCTCCTTCTCCTCCTTTCCCGAGCCATCCGCCACTCCAGGATAGCTCATCAGCAAGGATACGAGGCCTGTTCCAATCTTGACCTCCTTCCCAATTATTATCCTCTCCACATTACCTCTCAGATGATCGACTTCTCCCCTGACCGCCGCGTCGATCAGGGTTTGGACGCTTATCTCGAAGGCGGCCCGAGCGAGGGGGCTCTCCTTAAGCCTTACGACCCCATGTCTTCCAACCTGCTTAACCGAGCCGTTTAAGGTCATCATGTCGGCGACGATCATGAGATGCCGTATATCTACGTCGAGACCCTGCTCATCCAATACCTGCTTAAGCTCTCTCACTATCGCCGCTCTCGCCGCCTCTATTCCTAGAACCGATGCTATCTCTCGGACGTTGTTCGTCCACACTCTCCTGTGATCCACCTCTGGGACCTGCATCACCTTCTTCAGGTTGGATCCCTCGGTTAGGATCACGTATTCGCCGTTCTCATACCGCACTATTGCCTTCGTTATCCTCTCAGCTCCCTTTACCTTCAAGGACATCAGCTTAGATCTCAGCCTATCTAGGTCCTTCTCCTTTTCGTCGGCGTATATGGTCAGGGTCTTGCCCGACCTCTCGTATTTGAGCTTGAGAGACTTTACGGCTTGATCCACCTGCCTCACGGATACCCCTTCGCTTCTCATCGCCGCCTCGTCCAAGACTATTATAACGGCATTTCTCCTGAGATCTAGGCCTATATCCGAGGTTATGTCTTCTAAGGTCGTGCATTTTATCTGCCTAGCTATCTTCTGGGCTTCTTCAGCGCTCCTAGCATACTTCCTCTTGAGGTGAATCCTCATCATGGGCGTTGAGGGGGTCCGCCTAGCGTCGACTATCTCTATGAGCCTCGGAAGCCCTCTTAGAATCGATGCCTCATGCACTCCAGCGAAGTGGAAGGTTCTCAGGGTTAACTGAGTGCTCGGCTCACCTATCGATTGAGCCGTAACTATTCCGACCGCCTCTCCGGGCTCTATCCTGTTCTTCAGATACTCCTTGTAGGCTTCCTTGAAGAACTTCTCAGCCGCCCGAGCGGATAAGCCTCTCTTCAAAGCCTCCTCCTTAAGGGTCTCCAAGATCTTCAAAGGCATCTTATCCTCATACCTGCTTACCAGATCCTCGATCTCGCTGTCGGAGGCTGGTTTCCCTGCCCTCTCGTCGAGCTTCAGCCTGCAGATTAGGGCGTTTATGTTTATCGCCTCTCCATGATAGCTCTTCATCGGATCTATCCCATCTTCACCATATAGGAACTGGACTATCTTCCCCTCATCCATGCTCCTAACGGTTCCGTCGTATTCGACGTAGAGGGCTTCGAGGGCGTTTATCAGCCTCCGCTGCATGTATCCGCTCTGCTGGGTTCTGACCGCGGTGTCCACGAGGCCATCCCTTCCTCCAGCCATGTGGAAGAAGAACTCGACTGGGTCGAGGCCTTTCGTGAACGACCTGTATACGAATCCTCTGGCTTTAGGTGAAACATCCATAGGTTTAAAGAATGTCAGAACCCTGCCCGTGAACCCTCTGCTTATCCTCTCTCTTCTCACCGCCTGCTGGCCCACCACCGCGACCATCTGATCTATGTTCAGCGGAGAGCCTCTCGCACCTGTTCTCGCCATTATCACCGCCGAGCTCTTATCGCCGATATACTTCCTAGCGATCTTCCCCGCCTCCTCTCTGGCCTCTGAGACTATCTGAAGTATGTTTGACTCGAAAGCTTGCTCTAAGGTCTCTCCAGGTCTGACCTCTATCTTACCCCTATCATAATTAGCTTTGAGCTTCTCGAAGGCCTGGTTAAGTTTCTCGAAGACCTTCTCCAGCTCCTTGTATGCCTTGTCGGGGATCTCGAGATCATCTATCCCGAAGCTGAAGCCCCTTATGTTGAGGTAAGTGTTGAGAAGCTTAACGAGCTTGTCTATGAAGCTTCTGGTCGTCTCCGGGCCATATTCGCTTATCATCCGATGGAGTATGCTGTTCGCCTTCTCCACCCCGATCGCGTTCTTATCTATGACCCCTTTAACCAGCCTCCCATCCTTTATCACGACCTCTATCTCCGGGGAGAAGGACGCTCTGAAAGTGTGGTTGAAGTCCCTCGGCAGGAGGAGGCTGAAAAGCTGCTTCCCGCTCCACTTGGGCTCAGGCTTCTTTATCTCAGGCTCTGGAAGCTCGCCATCATATCCTATCGCGGCGAGCAGGTAGGACATCTCCTTTCTCGTCAAGTAAGTATCGTCTTTCGTGAGGAGGTAGGCGGCGGTAAGGAAGTCTCTTATCGCCCCGATTATGGGGGCACCGTACCTCGGGGAGAGGATGTTGTTCTGGACCAGGAGCAGGATTCTGGCCTCGGTCTGGGCCTCCTCGCTCTGGGGGACGTGGAGGTTCATCTCATCTCCGTCGAAGTCGGCGTTGTAGGGCGTGCAGACGCAGAGATTCAGCCTGAACGTCTTATATGGCAAGACCTTGACCACGTGAGCCATTATCGAGATTCGGTGGAGGCTCGGCTGCCTGTTAAAGAGGACTATGTCCCCGTCCATTAGATGACGCTCGACCACGAATCCGGGTTCTAGAACCTGCGCGACCTCCTCCAAGTCTTGGACGTAGGATAGCCTGATCCTCTTGCCATCGGGCCTGATGACGTACTTCGCTCCGGGATACTTGTTCGGCCCGTTTCTTACGAGGTTCCTAAGCCTCTCGATATTCCACTCGGTCACCTTCTCCGGGACCGTTAGCTGCATGGCGATCTCGAGCGGGACCCCGACCTCGTTTATGCTGAGATTGGGATCGGGGGAGATCACGGTTCTGGCCGAGAAGTCCACCCTCTTACCGCTTAGGTTCAGCCTGAACCTGCCCTCCTTACCCTTAAGCCTCTGGACTAGGGTCTTCAGAGGTCTTCCGCTTCGATGGGTTGCCGGCGCGACGCCCGGAGCCTCATTATTGATGTAGGTCGTTACGTGGTATTGGAGGAGGTCGGCTAGCTCGGCGATGACCGGCGAGGGGGATCCCGCGTTGATGTTCTCCCTGAGCCTTTGAACCACCCTGAGGATGTCCACGAGCTTGTGGGTTAGGTCGTCCTCCGATCTGAATCCGGACTCGAGGGTGATCGAAGGCCTCACGTAGACCGGCGGGACCGGGAGAACCGTTAGGACCATCCACTCCGGCCTAGCGACCTTCGGGTCGAATCCGAGAAGCTCCAGGTCTTCATCCTTTATCCTCTCGAGCCTCGCTCTGACCATCTGGGGGGTGAGCCTCCTCCTCTCCGAGTTCACGACCTCGATCAGGGTCGTCGGCTTCTCGAGCTCGATCTTGTACTGCTTCTCATCGCAGTATGGACAGGTTTGAGCGGATAAAGCCTTCTGTAAGACCCTATAGTAGAACTCCGCCGAGAGCCTGTTGGCTTTCCTAAGCCTCTCAAGCTCCTCCCTAAATCTCTCGATGTCTTTCTCAGGTATGAGGAGCCTTCCACAGGACCTGCAGGTCGCTCTCAGAAGCATGTGAATATGCTTTACGAAGCCCACGTGAATCACCGGGACCGGAAGCTCTATGTGGCCGAAGTGGCCGGGGCATCCGAGGTAGGTGTTCCCGCAGGTCTTGCAGCGCTGACCCGGCTCTAGGGTTCCAAGCCTCGGGTCCATCACGCCGGTCGGTATCGGCATCCCGTCCTCGTCGTAGGTGTCTGGATTTGAGATCTCGGCGACGGACATCTTCCTGATCATCTCTGGGCTTAGGATCCCGAACTTGACGCCGATTATCGTCTCGAGGGATGCGGCCATCTCGCTCACACCTCCTCCCCGAACAGGAGCTTCGGATAGATTCCCATGCTCATCATCTCCTCTAGGAGAAGATAGAAGGCGTAGGGCATCGTGGCCGTCGTGACCTCGATATCCTTTCCGTGGATCGGGCAGAGGAACCTCTCCTGCTTCAGGTCGTAGTATGCTGGGAGGCCGCAGAGCTTGCAGAAGTGGGCGGTGTACTTGTCGCTCTGCTCTAGAAGCCTGTCTAGGAGGAGGAAGCTCGCTCCATGAGCTATCAGGCAGTCTCGCTCCATCTCCCCGAACTTCAAGCCTCCTCCCCTGCTCCTGCCCTCAGTAGGCTGCCTCGTGAGCATCTGAACCCTCCCCCTAGACCTCGCGTGAATCTTATCTCTTACCAAGTGATGCAGCTTCTGATAATAGACCACCCCGATGAAGATCTCAGCCTCATACTTTTCTCCAGTCATCCCATCATACATCACTTCTTTTCCAGAGCTCTTGAACCCGAGGGCTTCAAGCTCCTTCCTCAGCTCCTCAATCGGCTTCCCCATGAAGGGCGTCCCATCCACGAACTCTCCCTTGAGAGCTCCGACCTTCCCGGCTATGCTTTCTAGGAGCTGGCCTATCGTCATCCTGCTCGGGAAGGCGTGAGGGTTGATTATCAGGTCTGGGACTATCCCGCTCTCCGTGTACGGCATGTCTTCCTGGGATATGAGCATCCCGACGACCCCCTTCTGACCATGTCTCGACGCGAACTTATCCCCTATCTCCGCTACGCAGAAGGATCTAACCTTAGCCTTAACCAGCTTGTTCCCCTCCTCGTTCTTCGTCAAGAATATCGTGTCCACCACCCCAGCCTCAGACGGCCTGACGGTCTCGGAAGAGTCTCTCCAGACGAGCTCCCTGGCCGGAGCACGCTGATACTCCTCGAGGAACCTCGGCGGGCTCTGAACCCCTATTATGACCGTTCCGCCCGTTACGTCGGCCTCTATGTGAGCGAGGCCATCCGCGTCAAGAACCCTGTACGCGTGCTCTCCCCTGTAGCCTCTCACGGAGGGCTCGGGAATTCGGATGACGTCCTTCTCTCCGCCTATGTAGGTTCTCGCCTCGACCTCGTAGACGCGGTAGCTCAGGGATAAGGCTAAGCCCCTCTCAACCGCGGACTTGTTCAGGACGACGGCGTCCTCCATGTTGTAGCCTTGGCCCGTTAGGATCGCGACCACCATGTTTTGGCCTATTGGCCTGCTGTATAGGTCCAGCATGTCCATGGCCTTCGTTACCACCATCGGCTTCTGGGGATAAACTAGTAGATGAGATCTGGAGTCCACCCTCAGGTTATGGTTTATCGCGAAGATCCCGAGCGCCTGCTTGCCCATGGCTCCCTCGTAGATGTTTCTCGGGGACTGGTTGTGCTCAGCGTAGGGGATTATCGAGACGACGGCTCCTAGCATGGCGTAGGGGCATATCTCTAGGTGGGTGTGCTCCTTGGTAACATCTTCGGGTCTGAGGGCGACGAAAGCGTTTTCCTCCTCCTCGGCGTCGAGAAACTCTATTACGCCCATCGAGACGAGATCCCTAAACCTCAAGGTCTTATCCTTCAGCTTCTTTATGTGCTCTTGGGTCAGCAGAGGCTTTCCATCCTTGACGACTATGAGCGGCCTTCTAACCCTCCCCTCATCCGTGTTTATCCAGACCTCTTGGACGTGGGGGAACTTGTAGAGCGCCATGTTCACGCTGAGGCTTATCTCGCCCTTCTGCCTGAGCTCTCTCAGAATGCTGATGAGCTTCTCGCCGTTAGTGTGGTAGCCTATGAGCAGACCGTCCACGAAGACCTTCGCCGCGTAGTGCTTTCTCTTGCTTATCATCTCGGATAGCGGGATTACCCCTAGGGAGTATAGCTTCTCGAGGAGGCTGCGCTTCTTGATCGGATAGCTTATCTCAGCCATCAAGGCCAGGTTCTTGACGAGGCCGCAGTTGCTTCCCTCAGGGGTCTCAGCAGGGCATATTCTCCCCCAGTGAGTTCCATGAAGGTCTCTCGCCTCGAAGTGAGGCTGGCTTCTGCTGAGCGGAGACTGAACCCTTCTGAGGTGGCTGATCGTCGCGAGGTGATTCGTCCGATTTAGAAGCTGGGTTACTCCAACCCTTCCGCCCGGCCAGTTCCCGGTGGCGAACGCGTGCTTGACGAAGTCCGTGATTATGCCCGGCCTGACGAAGGTCGAGATCTTGACCGGGTACCTCGAGGCCGCGGCGCGCTCAAGCTGATACCTAACATCTCTTAGGAGCTTCATGAAGGCCATCCTGTAGAGCTCCATTAGGAGAGGACCTGCGAGCTTGAGCCTCTTATTCGCGTAATGGTCTCGGTCCGTGGGCTTCCTGATCCCCAGGCTCGTCTCCAGAAGCCTCCCTATGACCTCGCAGAGGAAGATCGCCTTCTGGTATCTCGCAGCCTTGTTTGTTCCTATGTGGGGTAGGAGGACGTTGTCGATCAGCTGCTCCGCCCGCTGAATCCTATACTCCTCGGCGTAGCCGAAGGCTATCCTGTTCCCGATGTATCTGAGAGCCTCATGCTCGGTATCTATTCCCTCAGCCTCCTCGAAGGAGGGCTGAAGAAGCTCCTGAACCTCCTCAAGCGGGGAGACCAAGCTAAGTATCTCTCGGTCGTTCGTCATCCCCAGGGCTCTGAGCATGATTATCGCTGGAATGCCCTTGTAGATCCTCGAGAAGAAAACCTTGACGGGGCCATCGTGCTTGTAGTTCACCTCGGTTCTAGCCTGCCTCCCATATGCCATGGAGATCACGATCGCGCTGAGCTGACTTCCATTAGCCTCCTTCTCGGTTACGATGACCCTGTTCGGGGCGAGGTCCTCTATCGCCACGATCACGCGCTCGGACCCGTTTATGATGAAGTATCCTCCGGGGTCCTTCGGGTCCTCCCCTATCTCCATGAGCTCCTCGTCGCTCATCTTGGAGAGCGGGCATATATCCGACTTCACCATTATCGGGATTATCCCAACCTTGACCTTCTCAGGCTTCGGGAGGACGGGCTTCCCATCCAAGTATAGCGTCATCTCGACGTAGAGGGGGGCCGCGTAGGTCAGGTTTCTGAGCCTACATTCCATGGGGGTGATGTTCTCTATGACCGTTCCATCGACCTCCTCGAATACAGGCTTCCCGACCTCAGGGTTCCTCATCTTCAAGACTATTGCCCCATACCTCGTCTGAATCTCGAGGTCTCCAAGGGATTTTATGAGCTCGTTTAACCCCTCCTTGATGAACCAGTTGTATGACTTTAGGTGGTGGCGGACGAGGCCCTCGTCCTCCAAGTATGCTCGGATGACCTCCCATAGATCCTCCTGTCTAAGCTCGACCTGTTTAAGCATCCAACATCACCTCTAACCCAAATCTCTTACCCACAAATCTCAAACCCGAGACTACCACTCCGCCCAATCCTTTCCGACACCTCCAAGTTTTAACCCTTTCCATCGCCTATTCCTCAGCCGAGACGACGAGCCTATAGTATACCGCCTTTCCAGCGGTCGGCGAGTCCCGTATGATCTCGATGATGTCGCCTGGCTTCGCCCCGATAGCCTTGACGACCGGATCTGAGACCAAGATATATGGTAGCTGATAGGGTTGAACCCTATACTTCTCTAAGACGCGTTTAGCCTCCTCAGGAGATAGAACCCTATGCTTTGGAACGAGGAAGTGCTCCAAGATCGAGGGCTCCTCTGGCGGAGGCGCCTTTCTCTTAGCCTTCTTCATGCGGGAAGATCTAGCAGGAGACACGACATAAACTATGCTCACAAGCCCACTAATAAGTGTAAAGCCGGTTCTGAGAGGGATGGCGGGGTCTCCTGCGAAGGATGGCGCGTCTTCCCCATGAATCAGGTTAAGCTTGAGAGCGGGCGATAAGCTCAGCCGCCTCAAAGACCCTTCTTCCCACCTTCCTAGCCTCCAAGATCCCCCTCTCATCCCGCGGAGCATCGGCCGGATGCCTTGCTCGGCAGACGGCGCCTATATGCGCTCCAGGAGCCCCATTACCGACGACTATCATGTCATGGGTTAACATCCATACTATTATCGTTAGGAGGGTCGTTTCCTGCCCTCCTCCTCGGGCTGCTCCCACAGCTATTGCTCCGCCGACCTTGTTCCTGAGCTTGAAGCCGTTGACCCTGAGGGCGATCGTCCTATCCATGAAGTTCTTAAGCTTGCCTGAAACGAGGCCGAAGTAGACCGGGCTGCAGACTATCAGTCCGTCGGCTTCGAGAAGCCTCTTGGAAACCTCCTCGAAGTCATCTTCTAGGACGCATCTCCCAGCCCTCTGTGGAGCGCAATCGAAGCATGCTTGACAGGGCTCGATCTCGTAGTCTGCTAGGTGGATGAAGTCCGTGCTAGCTCCAGCCTCTTCGCAGCTCTTCAAAGCCTCTAGGCAAAAGAGCTCTGAAGCTCCACCCCGCTTATGGCCGCCGCATATCCCGACCACCTTGATCGTCATGGCGTCATAGCTGATGAGAAGCCGCATTTTAAGAGTTGTGAATGTGCGTCAGAAGAGGCGCGATCGTGAGGGAAGCGTTACAGGGAGAAGCCGAAAGCTTTAGCGAGCCTCTCAGCCCTTTTCAGCTCCTCAAAGAACCTGTAGCCCCTCTCCGTGATCCTGTAGCCCTCGGCCGCTCTCTCAATCAAGCCCTTCTCAAGAAGCTCCTCGAGATACCTCATGCACCTGTCGTAGGGGAGGTTCGCGTAGGTGAGGATCGCTGAAACCTTCTCTCCCTGCTCGTGAATCGCCTCAAGGATATCCAAAATTATCTTGAGCCTCGATCGATAATGCTTCAACTCGGCTTCACCACTCTGAGGATGAGGATGAGAAAGGAGATGAAGCCGAGAAACCTGAAAACGTGGCCAGCTATCAGAAGCCCCGGAAACCTGAGCGCTTGAAGCATGAACGAGAGGTGGCCCAAGAAGATCAGGGCGAAGGCTAGGAAGACTAGAAGGCTGTCGGCAGACCGCTTCAAGGAGAAGTTCACCCCAAGCTGAACCATTATAGCCCCAGAGAGCGTGAGCAGAACCCCCTCCGGCAGAGCCCCGAAGCCTATGAGGGGGAGTATCGAGGCCGCGTAGGCTCCTGAGCGCTCAAGCTTATCAGCGGCATAGGAGCTGAGAATCAAGCAGTATGACATGATCGTCAGGGTGAAGTACGCCGTGTACCCTGCCGCCGTCAGCCGAGGGGTCCTAGAGAGTATGGCTGCTGAGAGGAGGAGGGAGTCGAGGATCAAGCCGACCCCGGCCGAGAGGAATCCCAGCTGAAGGAGGAGAAATGATTTCTTTCTGGTCGCCGAGTACGCTCTGTTAGAGTAGTATGAGATGAAGAACGCGGCGATGGAGCTGATCAGCTCCATGACTATATCATATCCTAGGATCATCCTGAAGGCCATAGCCCCGGGTTCCCTCTGTAGGCTGCGGAATTAAAACGTTATGCACGAATGATGCATGATCCATTTTAGAAGACGAGGCCCAGCTTAATGCGAGAACATGAGCTTGAAGCTTTCCCGCAAGAAGATCGCCCTGCTAACGGTGATCATAGCCGCCTCGCTGATCATATCGATCTCAGGAGCCTATGCCTTGAACGAGCTCTCAAGTCCCGCAGATGATGAGCCGATAAGCGACCTGAAGAGGAAGGTCGTCGCGGAGGAGGTCACGATAACATCCATCGATAACTCGACGGTAACGATATTGAGGGAATCAGGAGAGCAGATGAACCTGTCGGCTAAGGGGAGGTGGGTCGTGATTTCCGATGAGACCAGGGTTCTTCCTTGGACCGAGGCGAAGGATTACGTGAAAGAGGGGACGGCCCAAGCAATAATCCTAGCTGGAAACTTGGAAAACGAGACTGAGGGAATGCTTCTCGGATTGAAGCAAGGTGAGGTGACGATCTTCAGGCCGATGCTCGCGAAAGCCTGCGCGAGAAAGCATAAGCACACCTCGATCTACCTAAGCTTCCGAGGAGAAGTCGAGAAGATAGGAGAGAACTACATGATCCTGAGGAGGGGAGATCAGAAGATCCTCGCCAGCACCAGGGGGAGTTGGATCAAGGCCGGAGGCGGAGAAGTTGAATGGAAGGATGTTTCAAGCGAGTTCAATCAAGGAGACCAGGTGAGACTCTTCTACCACAACCTCGTGATCATGAACAACTTCTTCGCAGAAAACCTAGGAATAAGAGGATTCATCTGGGGATACAGCGGAGCAATAATAGACCTAACCTCAGGAACAACCCTCTCAAGAAAATAAATCCAAACAATAAACTCCCAAACTTTTTTGTTTGCGGGCCCGGCGGGCTTTGAACCCGCGACCCCCGGGTCTCTTCCAGAGCGTTAAAAGCCCGGTGCTCTATCCTGGCTGAGCTAC
>Ga0164311_10001436_pt1 | contig 11656 bp, 13 predicted proteins | sample GuaBasSedimGuay2_FD_121796 | JGI IMG/M metagenome (GOLD analysis project Ga0164311, IMG submission 121796) | Subseafloor sediment microbial communities from Guaymas Basin, Gulf of California, Mexico - Guay2, Core 4569-9, 9-12 cm | ecosystem: Environmental > Aquatic > Marine > Hydrothermal vents...
CCCTATCCTCCCGCACCCCACTATCCCCACGGTCTTGCCCATGAGCCTGAAGGTTGGCACCAAAGGCTCGAAGTCCCAGGAGCCCCTCCGTGCCGAATCCTCCAGAACCTTCCTCCCCTGGAACAGCCTGCGCACGCAGGCCATCATGAGGGCTATCGTGTGCTCCGCCACCTCCTCTAAGCAGTAGTCGGGCACGTAGCTGACCATTATCCCCTTCCTCGTGGCGGCGGCCACATCGACGTTGTCGTATCCGACCCCGTGCCTGATTATGAGCCTGCACCTCCTCAATCCCCCTATGACCTCCCCGTTCATCCTGGCCATGTTGACCACGAGCACATCCGCATCCTTCACCTTGGAGAGCAGCTCCTCAGGAGGCGCGAACTTGAGCTGGTAGGCCATAAGCTTCACCCCAAGCCTGGCCAGCTGCTCCTCCTCCCACATGAGATCGGGCTCGATGTAATCCGTGACCGCCACTATCGTCCTTTCCATGTCCCCTCCTCAGTACATTCCTACCCCGTCCAACCTCGTCCCACATCCCGTACACCTCCCGTCCTTGAGGGACCTTTCGACTATGTAGAACCCGTAACGCCGGATGAGAACCCTGCCGCAGGAGGGACAATATGTGTGCTCCCCCTCCTCCCCGGGGATGTTACCTGTGTACACGTACTTGAGCCCCTCCTCCAGCCCTATCTCCCTCGCCCTCCTGAGGGATGAGGGAGGGGTGCGGGGCCTGTCGGTCATCCGGTAGGTGGGAAAGAAGGCCGTCACATGCCAGGGGGTCTCCGGCCCCAGCTCGTCCCTTATGAACCTGGTTATGTCCCTCAGCTGGGGCTCGTCGTCGTTGAGGCCGGGGATGATGAGGGTAGTTACCTCAACCCATATCCCCAGGCTTTTCATAAGCTTAAGGGAATCCAGCACCGGCTGAAGCCTCGCCCCGCACACCTTCCTGTAGTGTTCCTCGGTGAAAGCCTTGAGGTCCACGTTGGCCGCATCTAAGAAGGGCGCTATGTCGTACAGCGCCTCCTGGGTCATATAACCGTTGGTTATGAAGTTGTTGTAGAGGCCCCGTGAATGTGCCAGACGTGCGGTCTCGAAGGCAAATTCGAAGAAGACCGTAGGCTCAGTGTAGGTATAGGATATGCTCTTACATCCCGTCCTCAGGGCGGCCCTAACTATGTCCTCGGGGGAAGCCTCCTCCCCAGCTATCCTGCCGTAGTCCCTCGGCATCTGGGAGATGTCGTAGTTCTGGCAGTGGAGGCAGCGGAAGTTACACCCTACCGTGGCTACCGAATAGGCCCTGCTCCCGGGGAAGAAATGGAAGAGGGGCTTCTTCTCTATGGGGTCCACGTGCTGGGCCACGGGCAGGCCGTACACCAAGGAGTAGAGGGTTCCTCCCCTGTTCTCCCTCACCCCGCATATCCCCCTCTTCCCCTCGGATATCACGCACCTGTGGTTGCAGAGGAAGCACCTTACCTTGCCGTCCTCCGACCTTTCGTAGAGGTATGCTTCGTGCATTTCCCCTCCTCAGGGGTTCCAGGGGTAGTCCACCCACCTGACTATGCGCCAGAGACCGTCCTTCCCCTTGCGTAGCTTTATCTCAAAGAGCTGGTTCACCTTGTATCCCTCATCTTTCGCATAGTTGTACATGTACATGTCCACAGGCCTTGAGAAGACCACCCAGACCTCACCCGGATGGTCGTCCTCCTCCCCAGCCTGCTCGCTGGTCTCTATTATCTCCTGCTTCCTCATATCGTTCCTCGCCTTAAGCCCGAGCATGGCCAGAAGTTCGTCTATCTTATCGGGCGTGAGGAGGTTCTGGAGGGAGTCCGTATTGCTTCCGAACTCGAGGTACCAGGGGTTGCCGGGGAGCCTGTACTCGAACACGTCGAAGTACTCGAAGATCTTCTTGACCACCCTCACATCCTCCTCCTTACCCCATCCCTTGTCCAGCTCGTCGTCGTACTCGTTGGGCTCACTGAACCAGTAGTCCTCGTCCAGGACCCTATCGTACCATTCTATGTCCTTGTGGTTCATAGCATAATCCAGAGCCTTTAGGGTATTATCGGGCGTATCCAGGCTCAACTCCTCCCCCCCACCCGGAGGACGTTCCTGATCGGGAGCGAACGGGTTCCAACATCCCAAGGTCGCCGTCAACAGGACCAACGACATCCTCTTCAACATAATACCACCTCCCCTGTCGGTTTAGAACCTCGCCCTAAGCTCGCCTACGGTCGGGGTATCCGATATCTTCTCGTCCTTCCAGAGGACTATGCTCCAGTTCCCCGATGTATCCCTCTTGAGGGTCAGGTGCATCCTTCCCTCCATATATCCCGGCAGATCTAAGCTATGCTGGATCTGGAGGATGTAGGAATATTCGAAGTAATGTTCGTCCCCCCTGTCCTCCTCGTACTCCTTCTTAAGGGAGAGGGAAAGGGATGATATCGTGTTCTTGTCCAAAAACCTCCTGGCGAACGCCTCCTCCCTTGCCCTGTCCCAGGGCTCCGAGAAGACCTCCTCGAACTTTGTCGAGTCCGAAGGGTCCGGGCTGAAGCGGAAGTCCTCCGATAGGCACTCCATATAGTCCACAGGGCTGAGCCCCTCCCATGTGAGTTTCAAGTTGCTGACCACGTTGCATGCTACAGTGGGGGAGGAGAGGTTCAGCCTCCTTCCCTCCGGAGGCTCGGGCTTGCGGGTGTAAAACGGATTTATGCGACATGAGATGAAAGAAAGCACCAGGAGGTACCTCCACATATATCCTCCTATCCGAGCACCTCTTCCACTTTCACCCTCCTCCCGGTCCTGGCCGAGAGGACCGAGGCGAACACCACCGCAAGGCTCCTTATGTTGTCCCTCCCTGAAGTTTCCGGCTCCCTCCCTTCACTTACGGCGCTTACGAACTCGTGCAGGGAGTAGTCCTGGTTCGTCAGGGGCATGTCCACAAGCTCCGCCTTCCTCCTCCCCTTCGTTCCAGCGGAAAGGTACAACTTGTCGTTATCCCACAGCAAGCTCCCCTCAGAGCAGGCGAACCTCCACCTTCCGTTCCAGGTGGTCTCGAATCCCCTCGCCACCCAGCTTCCAGCATACGAGATCAAGGTGCCGTCCTCCATCTTCATCACCATGAAGAAGCTCGGATCGTGCCTGTACCAGCTCCATGAGGGTCTGAAGCTTTCCACCTGCACCCATTCTACATCCGAATCCAGAAGGTACCTCATGAGGTCGAAGTGATGTATGGACATATCCACGAGGAGCGGATAGTCCATCTCCAGACGGAAGTCGCCGCTCTTACCCCTCCTTCCCATCTGATATTCCACTAAGACGTACCCGAGCTCGCCCCTCGCCCTCTCCTCGAGGAGCTTGCGGATGGTCCTGGGCACGGGGTTGAACCTGTAGTTCTGGCTCACCATGTAAACCCTTCCCGCTTCGTCGGCAGCACGGACTATAGCTTTGGCCTCCTCCATGGTCAAGGCCAGGGGCTTCTCCGAAAGTACATGTTTCCCAGCTTTCAGGGCCTTGAGGGTTATCTCGGTCCTGAAGGCGGGCGGGGTGATGTCAAGGACTGCGTCCGCCTCTACCTTACCTAAGGCTTCGTCGAAGTTCGTAAAGAGCTCGTCCACCCCTAACCTCTCCCCAGCTTCCCTGAGCACGTCCTCGTTCAGGTCCACCAGCCCTGTGACCTCCACCTCCTTCGAACGTGCGAGCACCTCCACCCATCCCCTTCCGAACCCCCCTACCCCGACCTGGATCACCCTCAGCTTCATCTCCCCTCCTCTCAAAGCGACCTCAGGAACTCCATGGGCCCGTTCTCCAAGGCCAAAAATATCCCCCTGTCCTGAGCGTAGCGGGCAGCTTCCTCTACCTCCTTTCAGGGAACTTCCCCCAGCACCCTTAGGTCCACCTCTTCCCTAAGGGAATCAGGGTCCCATCTGCCCGTGCGGGTATGGAGGCTTATGTAAGGTGCGTCCGAGGTGAGTTCCTTGACATCGTCCCACCTTCCCCTGTCGAAGGCCTCCGGTTCGGGGCTCCATCCAAGCCAGAGTTCCACCTCTAGTACTCCCTCCCCCTCCACTTCATCCTCCTGCCCGGGGTGAGCACGACCAACCCCACGGCCAGGGTGTAGAGCACGAAGAAGGGGGAGAAGAAGGGAAGGGCCCAGATCACCTCCGGCCTCCCCGACAGGCTCCCCCCTTGGGCGAGAAGTAGCAGGTGCGTAGCCCCCACGAGCACGCACGAGTACATAGCCAACATACCGAAGAAGTAGCTCCCCAAAACTATCACGGATAACACCAAAAAGAGGTGGGTGCAGAAGGTCAAGAAGTTCAACCCGAAGAGGAGCGGGGAGCTGAAGACCCCGGCCGAAGCCCACCTCACCCTCCGCTCCCAGAACCTCCCCAAGCTCGGGGATCCCCGAAGCTCCACGACCGGCCCCCCCTTCATGAAGCTCACCTTCCATGCCGTGCTCCCCATCTTCTGCACCAACGCCATATCCTCGTTGGGTTGGAAACCCATCCCCTCGAATCCCCCGACCTCCCTGTACGCCTCCTTGCGGTATGCTATGTTCTTTCCTATGGCCGATAGGGGCTTACCCCATCCCACGCATCCTGCTGCCACGGTCTGGAGGAAGAGCATATCGGCGGTCTCCAAGGCCCGGAATATTCCTAACCCCCTCCCCATCCTGGAGGGCAGGGCGTATCCTAAGACCATACCGACGTCCTCCGAGAAGTACTCGCTTACCTCCTCGGCCCAAGTGGGAGGAACGAGCCCGTCGGCATCCGTGGAGAGTATAAGTTCCCCCCCGGAAGCCCTCACTCCCAACGCCAAGGCCCTCTGCTTCCCTGTAAGTCCCTCGGATGGTCCCCAGGAGCGCACGATCTTGAGGTTCCGATATCTTTTTGCGTACTCCTGAAGAACCTCCCACGTCCCGTCCTCAGAGCCGTCGTCCACCACGACCACCTCGTAAAGCTCCCTCGGATAGGTCTGCCTCAGAAGTGCGTCGAGACACGGCCTTATGTTCTCGGCCTCGTTCCTGACGGCCACGAGGGCCGTGAGCTTCGGCCTCCTCCTCGCCCTCCCCTTCCTCAGGCGGAACGTCCCACCCCAGATGAACACCCCTACCGCAAAGTAGAAGGTCGCAAGGAACAACAAAATAGCTGTCAGCAGCATATCGCTTCCCTGTGGACTTAAAAATTGCTATATTATGGTCGAAGGACTTCAAGCTTCCTGGGATATGGCCAAGCCTGGTCTTTCCAAACCTGTCGTCCTCGTGGCCGGCATCATGGCCCGGGACCGAGAGATCTTGAAGGAGGCCAAGGTCGAACTTTCGCTCCTCTTCGGGCCTACAGCCTTGGAAAGTCCCGTCTTCCCCTTCAGGTTCACCCGATACTACGAGGAAGAGATGGGACCGGGGTTGATAAAGCAATTTGTAGCGTTCCGAAGACCCGTCCGACCCGAGGACTTGGCCTCGATAAAGCTGGCCACGAACGCCCTGGAACTTTCCACGGCCACGAGGGAAGGGGGAAAGCTCCGCCGTCGTGTGAACGTAGATCCGGGATATGTAGCTCCTTCAAGGCTCGTGCTCGCCACGACCAAGGATTACTCCCACAGGATCTACATAGGAAACGGGATATACGCCGAGGTGACGTTGATCTTCCGGAAGGGAACCTGGACCCCCTTGGATTGGACCTACCCAGATTACCGCACCGAGCTTGCTCTGGACTTCTTCCTGAGGGTCAGGGAAGTACTGGTTCAATCCTTGTAAACCCTCGGTATCCTCCCGTTGAGAGAGGTCACTATCTCGTAGTTTATGGTCCCGGCCAGGCTCGCCAGCTCCTCCGCCGTTATCCTCTCGTCCCCCTGCTCCCCTATCAACACCACTTCGTCCCCGACCCTGACCCCCTCTACATGCGTCACGTCCAACATCAGCTGGTCCATACATATGTTCCCGACTATCCTCGCCCTCTTCCCCCTTACCAGGGCCTTCCCCCTGTTGGATAGGGCCCTCGGATACCCGTCCCCGTAACCTATCGGCACGGTCGCTATCCTGGTCCTCCTTCCGGCCACGAACGTCCTACCGTAACTTACCGAAGCTCCTGGAGGTACCTCCTTAAGGAAGACTATGCGTGACTTCAAGGTCATCGCCGGCCTTATGTCGGCCAGGTACGAGGCCCCGGGGAAGGGCTCCAGTCCGTAGAGCATGATCCCAGGTCTGACCATATCTAAGTGCGCCGACGGGAACCTCAGCACAGCAGCGCTGTTGGCCGCATGGGCTATGGGAAGCTCCATCCCCTCCTTCCTGAGTTGCGAGACCACCCTCCGGAAGTGCTCCATCTGGGCTAAGGCGAACTCCCCGTCTCCCGAGCCGTCGGCGGTCGCGAAGTGGGTGTATATCCCCTCCACCACTATCCCCGGAAGTTCCAAGATCCTCCTGAGGAACTCCCTTATCTCCTCCACCTTCAGTCCTATCCTTCCCATCCCCGTGTCCACCTTGATGTGGACCACAGCGTTCCTCCTCAGGCGCACGGCAGCCTGGGATAGGGCCTTCGCCAGCTCGTAGGTGCAGAGGGTCGCCCTCAGACCCCAGTGCACGATCTCCGGGGCGTTCTCTGGAAGCTCGCTTCCGAATATGAGGATCGGAGCCCCTATCCCGGCCTGGCGGAGCGCCACGGCCTCGTCCAGGTAGGCCACCCCCAACATCGAAGCCCCGGCTTCAAGGGCCGTCCTGGCGACCTGGAGCATGCCGTGCCCGTAGGCGTTCGCCTTCACGGGGGCCAATATCCTCCTTTCGGGTCCTACGGCCTGACGGACCTCCTCCAAGTTGTGTCTGATGGCCGACAGATTTATTTCTATGTAAGTTGGTCGCATGATTCGACTCCCCGCCGTACCCCCAAGGCCTCCAGAAGCGCCCTCCTCATCACCTCCACAGGGGGCTCCAGGCCCGTCCAGAGCTGGAAGGCCCTCGCTCCCTGGTACACGAGCATATCGGTCCCACCCATCGCCCTCGCTCCCCTCCCCTCGGCCTGGCGTACGAGCTTCGTTTTTGGGGGAACGTATACGATGTCGTACACCCATAGCCCGGGCCTCAGGACCTCCGCCGAAGGTAAGGGGGAGAAGTCGACATCGGGGTGCATACCAACTGAAGTCGCGTTCACCAAAAGTCCCGCCCCGTCCAAGGCTTCCACGAGGGCATCTTCTGTCAGCGGGCCAGGTAGGAACCTCCTTCCCGTCCTCCCTTCCATCTCCTCCGCAAGTCCTTCTGCCCTTTCCTCCGTCCTGTTGAGCACCACGACCTCCTCCACCCCCTCGGAAGTTCCCAGGGCGTACGCCACGGCCCTCGCCGCCCCCCCTGCACCCAACAGCACCACCTTTTCCGGAAGGGGACGGAGACCGGCCTCCATCAGTGCCCTCTTGAACCCGTAGACGTCCGTGTTGTATCCTACCGACTTTCCTTCCTCCACCACTACCGTGTTCACAGCTTTCGTGGCCTCGGCCTCGGGCGTGAGCAGGTCTACCGATGTGAAGGCCTCCCCCTTGTGTGGTACCGTAACATTTATCCCCCTCATCCCCAAGGCCTTTATTCCCTCCAAGGCCTTCCTCACCTCCCCCGGGAGGACGTCGAAGGCCACGTACACCCAATCCATGCCCAAGGCACCGAAGGCAGCGTTGTGCATCTGGGGGGAGGCGGAGTGGGCCACCGGATGGCCTATGACCCCGACTACGCGCGTCGTTCCTTTAACTTCCACACCTAACTCCCCAAAACTATGACGTCTTCCGGTTCACACGAAATCTTCACCCGCTCCCCCACCTCCGCCCTGCGCACCCTGGGATGCGCCTCTACGACCTTCCAGACCGTCCCGTCCTCCAGCCTCACGAAGTACTGTTCGGTATCCCCCAGATACATGACCCTCTCCACCTTCCCCTCGAGGAGGTTATCCCCATCCGCCCCGACCTTCAAAGCCTCAGGTCTCACCATGACCTGAACCTCCCGACCCAGGAAGAGCCCTTCCGGAAAGGTGCAGGAAGTGAGGGTACCAACCCCAGTTTCCACCTCCACCGACTCCCCGAGCTTCCTCACCTTACCTGTGAGGAAGTTTCCCTCCCCTATGAATTCCGCCACCTTCCTGCTTCCAGGCCGGGAGTACACCTCCCTCGGTGTCCCAACCTGCATCACCCTCCCAGAGTCCACCACAGCGAGCCTGTCGGCCATGGAGAGGGCCTCCTTCTGGTCGTGGGTGACGTATATCATAGTCCTGCCCACCTGTTCGTGTATACGCCTTATCTCCTCCCTCATCTCGAGCCTCAGCTTGGCATCTAAGTTCGAAAGGGGCTCGTCCAAGAGCACCACTTCGGGTTCCACCACCAAAGCCCTGGCCAATGCCACCCTCTGCTGCTGTCCACCAGAAAGCTGTCCCGGGAACCTGTCGGCGTAGTCCGACATCCGGACTATCTCCAAGATCTCCTCCACCCTCTCCCTCAACTCCTTCCCTCCCACCTTCCTGACCTCGAGGCCGTAAGCGACGTTCTCCCAGACCGTCATGTGCGGCCAGAGGGCGTAATTCTGGAACACCATAGCTGTATTGCGCTTGTGTGGAGGAAGGTTGGTGACGTCCCTTTCCCCGAAGAAAACCCTGCCCCTGTCCGGCCTGTAGAACCCTGCTATGAGCCTGAGGATGGTGGTCTTCCCACAGCCGGAGGGCCCCAGGAGGAAGAAAAGCTCCCCAGGGGCGACCTCCAAGTTCACTTCATCCACTGCCCTCACCTCCCCGAAGGACTTGGATACCCCCTCAAGTCGGACGCCCGTGGCCATCACGCCTTCTCCACCCTGTTCTTCCCCTTTAGCTTGGCCCTATAAAGGGCCCTATCGGCCGCATCTATGAGGTCTTCCGGGGTATCGCCGTCCTCGGGATACGCCGCCACGCCCGCGCTCACCGTCACCTTGGCCAGTATCTTCCCCATGTTGACCACTATCTCGGCCCGCTCCATGAGGTCCCTCACCCTCTCGGCCACCTTCAGGGCGTTCCCCTTGGCAGTATCGGGAAGTATGAGCAGGAACTCCTCCCCCCCGTACCTTCCGGGGATGTCCGTCCTCCTGCAGGACGTTTTAAGTATGGATGCGAACTGCATGAGGGCCAGATCCCCCGCAAGGTGTCCGTAATTATCGTTGAAAGGCTTGAAGTCGTCCATGTCGAAGAACGCCACCGAAAGCTCCCCCCTCTCCCCAGCCTCCGACTTCCTCTTGGCCCTGTCTATCTCCAAGGTCAGCGCCCTGCGTATGAACGTGGAATTGTACAATCCTGTAAGGCCGTCCACCATGGCTGCCTGGGAGAGCTTCTCCAAATGCGCCGCTTCCATAACCCTGGGGAAACGCAGGAACCTCTCCTGCAGGAGCAGGTCCAGAAGGGCGACCTCCAAGGTCACGTCCCTCCCGAGCTTCTCGGACATCTCCTTCCGCCGCTCCCACACCCGCTCCCACAGGTCCCTCGCCTCGTCCTCCCTCATCTCTATCCCGGACAGAATCTTGAGAGCTTCCCTACATACTTCCTCCTGAGGCGGAAGTTCGGCGTCGCTCGAAGCGGCCGACATCTCCCTCAGGCGTTCGTAGAGGGTCTTCCTCACCTGGTCCATTATCTGAACCTCCTTACGACCACCATCCTCAATCCGTACGGTTCGGAGATTGCAGAAACCTCCGAACCTCCGGCCACCTTAAGGGCCCTCAGGGCGCTGGTCAGGTGGTACCCCACTATGCACCATAACACCATACGGGCCCGATGTCGAGCCCGCAGGGAAGAATCCTTAAGGGACTTGAAGCGCAACCTCTCCTCCTCCCCGGGCCAGTCCCACGTAGGGGGTCTTTCTGGATAGGTCCTGGCCGAGCTTCCCTCCCTCCAGGTGACCTCCAAGTTGTATTCGTGCACGTTGTCGTAGAACCCCATAGCGTCCCAGAGCTCCCTGTCGTCCCTGTCTCCCCTGGCCCCTGCCACGGCCGCAGCGTACGCCCAGGCGTCCTCCTCCCTCCAGGAAGCCCACGTCCTGAGGCCCAGGTAGGCCGCCCACAGGCCGACCTCGGCCCTCAAAGACCAGGCCGATGCCCTTTGCTCCCCCAAATAACGGTGTCCAGCGGCCGGGAGCACGAGGGAGAGCAAGAAGGCCTTAGAGGGGGCCTGGGCCCGAACCCCCGAGAGCATGACAGTTAAGAGCAAAATTTTAACCATCCTCCCTCCTTAAGGTTCTCCAGAGCGACCTCACCTTCCCCTCGAGCTCCTCCAAACTTCCTTCGTTCTCCAAGGTATATGAGGCCGCCCGTTCCATCTCCTCTTCGGCCATCTGTGCCTCGGTCCGCATGAGGGCCTCCTCCTCGGAAAGGCCCTTTTCCACAAGTCTTGCCACCCGAACTTCCTTGGGGGCCTTAACCAAGATGACCGCATCGAACCAGCCCGATATCCCCCACTTTGGTATGAGGGCCGCGTCCACCACGATGGGTCGTCCCGGGTCCTCCCTCAAGGATTCCGAGACCTCCTCCTTAAGCAGCCTCAACAGGGGAGGATGGACTATCGCATCCAACCTCCTGAGGGCCTCCCTGTCCCCGAACACCATCCTACCGAGCTTCCTCCTGTCTATCCTCCCGTCCTCCCTCAATATCCCCCTCCCGAACTCCTCCAGGAGCTTTTCCTTCACCTCCGGGTCCTCTAAGACCCTGTGGCCCACCTCGTCGGCGGATATCACCTTGGCTCCGAGCCTCCCGAACATCTTACACACCTCGGTCTTTCCCGCCCCTGTCCCCCCGGTAACGCCTATCAGCATCTAAAGTAGATCTCCTCTTAGAAGCTCTGGGCGACCCTCCCCGGCGAGGACCCGAAGCTTCCCCTCTCCTTGGGACTTCCATCCTGAGCTGTTAATATAGAAACACGGCCCGATGAAGTCAAGGCCGGACGTAAAAAGGGGGATAGTCCGAAGGACTATCCCCCTCCCCGGCGACGACCTACTCTCCCACCCGGTCTCCCGGGCAGTACCATCGGCGCTGGAGGGCTTAACTTCCGTGTTCGGAATGGGAACGGGTGTTTCCCCTCCGCTATGGTCACCGGGGAGGGATAATATAACACCTTTCTTCCCCCTTGTCAAGGGCCCTCAAGCTTGTCCTCCGGCAAGGGAAACTCACTTGACAGGAGCCTTAAGGTTTGATATATTGATGGAGTTAAAATTACTGTAAGGCCGACGCCGTCGAAACGGGGGTGGAGATGTTCACCGTAGTCGGGCTCGGGGAGGTCCTCTGGGACGTATACGACGGAGACAAGCGCCTCGGGGGGGCTCCCGCCAACTTCGCCCTCCACGTGCTCCAGCTCGGCCACGACGGGATAGTCGTAAGCAGGGTGGGGAGGGACGAACTTGGGAGGGAGATAACCGAATCCTTGAAGTCCATGGGAGCGTCCACCGAGTACATCCAGGAGGACGAAGAACATCCCACGGGTACGGTCCGGGTATCTCTGGACCCCCAGGGAAGGCCGAGCTTCTTCATAGTCCCGGAGGTAGCCTACGACTACTTGGAGTACACCCAAAGGCTGAGGGCCCTGGCCGAAAGGGCGGAGGCGGTCCTCTTCGGCTCTTTGGCCCAGAGGAACCCGAAATCCAGGGAGGCCATAAGGAGCTTCCTCGGGGACGCCGGGAG
>Ga0164311_10001437_pt1 | contig 11652 bp, 11 predicted proteins | sample GuaBasSedimGuay2_FD_121796 | JGI IMG/M metagenome (GOLD analysis project Ga0164311, IMG submission 121796) | Subseafloor sediment microbial communities from Guaymas Basin, Gulf of California, Mexico - Guay2, Core 4569-9, 9-12 cm | ecosystem: Environmental > Aquatic > Marine > Hydrothermal vents...
ACAGACAGCTAGTGACAAACATAGTCCTCATCGCAATAGGAGCGACTACAGTAGGGCTTATTCTGACTACTACAGCTATGATACTCTGGGTTCTGGTTAGCATACTAAGGGAAAGATACTAAGCATAATGTCTTTCTTCATTATAAAAATGAAGATTGGGATAGTATTGGGAACAAGACCTGAAGATGCACAGCATAGCAGATTTGCAATAGCTCTAGTGGCACTAGGAGCACTCTTCCTAGGATAATACCGACTACAAATGTAATAACTCTACGCGTACTAACAACATATCAAAGAGATGACAAAACTAAATCAGAAGTTCCACTAATGCTATTCGATTTACAAAGATAAAACTAATAATTTCCTAAAACTCTCCAGTTAAAAGGGGTAAGGTCGTATTCACATGAGCATTGTTCTATACACCCCAATCTATAACACCTCACCTGGAACATTGTCCAGAGTGAACCTCATAAGAAAGAGCCTGGAAGTAACCGGACATAAGACGATATCGATCATAGGTCGTGAATTATTATAGGCAAGCTAATATCTAAGTAAAATAGTAGTCTGTGACGATGGATTTACCGATATGACTGCAGAGGAGGTCGAAACCATAGAGGCCGATGACCAACACAACTCAGACAACATACCGAGGCTCGTAGCCTCCATACTAAAGGGAGAGGCCGACATAGTCATAGGTTCACGTTTCCTTGAAGGTTGTGCCGAAACTGTTCCAATATATAGGAGAATGGGAATAAAGGTTATAACAGCCCTAAGCAGGGGCACGTGTCCTACAGCCAGATAACAGACATCCAGTCGGGATTCAGAGCCTATAGTAAGAAAGCACTTCAACTGGTACATCCAACAGAGCACGACATGGGGCATCTCATATAGGCGAAGGAGCACGGTCCCAAAATAACTGAAGAGCAATCGAAGTAATATACACGAGAGAGCACTCGACCCAACCCACTCTATCATGGACTCATAGTAGTATTAAGCGTAATCAAGCAAATGTCGATAAGCCACTTCCTGATGTTCTACGGAGCACCTGATGCCCTCTTACTACTAGTAGCAGTGGTATTCTGGGTAGCTACACTACACACCTTTGTGACAATCAGACAAATCCTAATAAGCACGACACTGCTAGCGATAGGGACGACAACTATAGGTCTCATACTATCAACAACGGTGATAATACTATGAATACTAGTAACGCTAATTCCAAGGCAGAAAACACAACCCCTCCTATAAGAAAGCAGCCCCTAGTATCAATAGTAGTGACGACTTATAACAGCTCAAAATACATTAAACAGTGCATAGAGAGTATTGCAGCTCAAACATACACAAATTATGAAGTAATATTTGTTGACAACGCATCTCAGGACAGTACGATAGAAATTGTCCAAAAGCTAGCTAAAATATTACTGAAAGATAAAAGAGTAGTCATAATACAAAGCAAGCGAAACCGAGGATACTGCGGAGGCAATAACATAGGCATAAAACATTCTAAAGGCGATTATATTGCTATAGTTAACCCAGATATAATTTTAGATAAAAATTGGCTAGAAACGCTTGTGCAAGCGCTAGAAAAAAACCCTAACATAGCTGCATGTCAAGGTAAGATATTATACAATAAAAAAATAATAAACTCCACAGGCAATCTCACAGACAAATACGGCGCAACACTATGTAGAGGAGAATTCGAGCTTGACAGGAACCAATACATAACAGGAAGCGAGGGTTTCTTCTATATAAGCGGCGCGGCATTCCTCGCACGAAGAGATCCGCTCCAGCAAGCAGGATTCTTCGACGTACTACTTTTCCTGTACCACGATGATTTAGACCTATGCTGGCGCTTAAGGCTAATGGGATACAGACTATTATACGTTGGGGAAGCAATATGTTATCATATCAAAAATATTACGAATACAAGTATTTTAACGAAAATAAATGCGACAAAATTATACTTCTACTACAGAAATAGATTAATAATATTGTTAAAAAATTATTCAATAAACTATGTAGTAAAGTACTTATCTTTAGCCCTAATACTCAATACACTAAATTCACTTCTTCTTAGCATGTTACATCGAAAATGTTACATTCTAATAATGGCTAAAGCCATTATAGATGTCATTAAAAAAGCAAGAATAATAATCATTAAGAGAAGAGAAGTGCAAACAAAAAGGAAAGTTGCAGACTCGATTATAATTAAATACATGAATAAACGGCCACTAGAAATACTAGCGTTTAAACTTATTCTAAACTAACTTAAAATGTTATCTAAGAATACACGCAATGAATTTATTAAACCAAAAGTTGCTGTACTAGTTCTTAACTATAATGGCAAAATACACCTGAAGGAGTGTTTCGAGTCCCTGAAGGAACAAACATATGAAAACTATGAAGTATATTTAGTAGATAATGCTTCGAGTGACGATTCTATAGAGTATACAAAAAGATTATTTCCTTGGGTAAAAATCATAGCATTTAATAGAAATTGGGGCTTCGCCGAAGGTTATAATAGAGCTATCAAACTCATGAAAACTAACCTCATAGCACTACTCAATAATGATACAAAAGTTGATAAGAAATGGCTAGAAGAATTGGTCAAAGCTATAGTTAAAGACAACAAAATAATCGCTGTAGGAAGTAAAATACTCTTATACGAAGATCCTCGCATTATTAATCATGCAGGCGCTAAAATTACCCCCATAGGAGGAGGATTCGATATAGGGTTCTTAAGATGCGACAAAGGAAAAGGCGAAAGCTATAGAAGCAAATATGTGGGTGCTGTTTGCGGTGCCGCGATGCTTGTTAGAAGAGATTTATTCCTTAAAATAGGCGGTTTTGACAAGCACTTCTTTGCCTACTTTGAAGATACCGATTTCTGCTGGCGCGCATGGCTTCTAGGATACAAAGTTTTATTCGTGCCATCCTCTATAGTTTATCACAAATTAGGGGGAAGCTGGGGAAGAAAAAGTCCCATTAAGGTATATCTAGGTCAGAAGAATAGAATAATCTCATTGATTAAGAACTTCAATCTCCTCTTACTTTTAAGAGGATTATTCCTTAATATAGTATACACTTCGTTAAAACTACTAGAATTCATGTTGTCTCGTGATACCCTTAGTACTATCTCGTTGCTGAAAGCATACTTCTATGTTATACGAAATATTAGAGATATAATAAAAAAGAGGATTATAATTCAATCAAAAAGAAGAATAAATGATACATTTTTAATAAAATATGGTTTAATAGCCTCCTTAGATGAGTGCATTAAAGTATATTACACTACCCACAGTATTAGGAGGATATTCAGCTGAAAATGAGAATATCACAGGTAGCCCATGGATCCCCTTCATAGCATAGCTGATACAGAAACTTATACCTACAACCTAGTTAAGGTGCTAAGTGGCTGCATGAAGTATACTTAGTATACGTACTACTTATTTAACTCTCGGAAGGGCGGGAAAAGAGAAGGCGAAAATTGTCCCAGAATAATCGGTACGCCATGGCTCAAAGGTGTGCCATTCTAATGGATGTAGGTGTAAAGATGTTCAGATCATTAAACCCCGACGATCTCCTTTCTTTAATTTAAGTCATATTGGAGAAGTGGCGTGCGCCGCGCGTGGAGCGTGGAAGTTTCAGGAGGAGAAATGGCGAAATGAAAGCAATGAGTAAATATTTCACGGATTCAATGTGAAGAAAATAGAAGTAATACTATTTTTCTATCTAATAGTTATAGGAATAACCTCTCATCTCCTATGTATTCCTGAGGCTGTTAAAGCTTTTCTCGCTCTTCCATCGTTTTTGGTGTTGCCTTGGCTTTTTGGAAATAGTTTGCTTTATATTTCTGAGCGCCTTTTCCATAGAGCGCCACAACGTAGTGTCTGGGCCCATTTTATCTTTTCTTGGCTTATCGGAGTATTTTCATTGTCTGTTTTATCTGCTATGCTTCAATTTTTCAAACAATCCGCCATACTTGCAAACTTGCATATATTAGTATTGCTCTTCATAACTCTAAGTTTAGTATATAAAAGCTTCCTACAAAAAAGCAAAGAAAGATATCAAGTGATAATTTCTCGCTACTCTCATAATTTAAGAGTGGATCTTTTATTGTGTATCTCGATAGGTTTAATCCCTGCATTGATTGCTAGAATACACGTTCCTTTCGGATTTTTTGGCTATGGCTATATGTTACCCACTATAATAAATCAACCTGCGCTAAGAATGATTGAGCATGGTTACATGGATCTATCGCTTAGGTGGCCGGAGTACCTTTTAACAGCATTAAGTTGCATGATCTTTAATTGCGAACCCATGAGTTTCAACTGGAGTTTACCATTTCTCCTAGCACCACTGTACTCCATTGGACTTTACCTGCTTTCATATAAGCTTTTCAAGAACCGCATGTTATCACTATTAACAGCGCTCTTTGGACCCTTCATAAATGTAGGAACAACTTACAGAACACTCTTCTTTGGTCAATTTATAGAAAATCCGAGATCTAACACTATATTATACTCTATTTTCCCGTTAACATTACTTTTAACTCAGGAGAAAATTTCCGACAAATATTATAAAATTAGAGATGTAATTGTTTCACTTTTCACACTAACGGTTTTTTGGATGGCACAATATATCCTTGTAGAGAGTGCCTGGTTCAGAGCACAAGCGTTAGGTTTACCTAGAGGGTACAGATTGCAGGTTATAAGACCAATAGCTATGTTGATAGCGCCACTAGCGGGCTCTCTCATACCAGAGTTTTTCTTGGCAAACGAATTTTCTAAAGCAAACTTTACACAATTATTATTAATCGCTTTGGTATTCCAAATTTTCCACGAAAAGGAGTGCTTGCTTTTCATTTTAACTCTACTCCTCTACATTTTGCTCATTCAGCTATCAAAGAAGAAAGCCGTACTAATAATCGAAATATTAAATCGAAAAAGGATGTTTAATCTTTCCAGGTTAGCTTTTTACATGGTCATAATATCGGCTTTTCTCTTCATATTTCTCCAGTGGATAAACGTTCTAAACATCTACAGTAGCAACCTGTTATCCTCGCTACTATGGTCACCACTCGGATCCGCTGAACTCAGAAATACTTTCATCGTCAAGCGTTTATGGTTCGAGGATGCAAACAGCCCGATAATTTTAGCCCTCCTCATAGTAGGTTTGTTTCATATTCTCTTATCGAAAGATCGGAAAAAGCTACTCATACTCACAATGTTCTCCTTAACGTTGCTAATCTACTTTCTTCCAGATTTTTGGACCTACAGAGCCTACAAAGAGTTTTCACCGTTTATGGCAATAGTATTAGCAATATCAGTATGCAGCATCTATGAACTAATATTCAGAACATTAAATTGGCTTAACCGAACAAATATAAACAAATACTTAGCTCCCTTAGCTCTAGCTTTAATGTTATCCATAATAATTCCAACTCTAGTGTTTCCCGTGTATACGCGTTTTTCCTTTACCTACTCCAACCAACAATATTATACATGCATAGCTGACTATGAATACCAAGCCGCGCTATGGCTAAAAGAGAACACACCTGAAAACACCAAAATAATAAGCGACTACAGAACTATGGTTCTCATAATCCCCTTATCAAACAAGATATGGCTCACAGATAGACAAATGAATGTACTTTCTCTACCTGACGAAGATCGACAGCTAGTCTCATACATCAAAAACAATATATTCTTGGCTCCAGACAGTAAACATGCTTATGAAGCAATATGGAATTTATCAAATAGAATTCCTTGGCAGGAAAACCCCTTCCTAGAATGCACAGGGCTATCGGAGTCTAACATAACGTTCGTTGTAATCATCAGCGCGAGAACAGTAAAATGGATCGAACAGCAAGGTATTATCGACGTTGCCTTTCCACAATATGTTAATGTAAACCCGAAATACTTGGAAATATTCCTTGATACAAACTATTTTGAACTGCTTTTAAACATCGATGACAAAATCTACGTTTTTAAAGTGAAAGATAAGGATTAATCTTTTAAAAAATGATATTGATAAAAAGATATAATTGTTATCATTTCTGTTTCATGCTCTATTGTGGCTTCTCAAGCTTACAATTACATATTCCTAGGCAAAAGTCACGATATAACCCTACTAATTCCTGAAAGCCCAACGCGCTCATAATAGCTGACAATAATGGGTCTAGCTTTTGGTTCCCTTGGACCGGATGCACTTTATTAGATGACCACGATGTAAAGGTCAGTGGGTTAGACAGCCTGAAACTAAACGTTAGCGTTAGGCAATACGGTGGACTATTTGAATATGAATACGAAACAGCTCAAAACTGGAGCGACAAAGAGCTGCTTACATTCTATTGGTATGGACAGAACACGTATCATAGGTTTAGAATTCACATTTTGACTCCAGACTGGTCGAACAGAGCATACTTAGACTTCCTAGACGACTTCAAAGGCTGGCGAAAAATAATATTACCACTACGCAGTCCCAAAGGGACAGTCGGTGTTTATGACCTGCATCGAGTAAAACGCCTTATCTGGGCACTCCCAAATAAACAAGCAACTGGAACATGGTACCCTAATAGAGTAACACTCGAAGAAGAGACGTTTTGGGTAAAACTCTGCGCAAATCTCGAGACTATTATAGAAACCTTGATATACTCTTCCGAGTAGCTTTAGCACTCTCTGGAACACTAATGCTACGAAAATTCAGAAGTACTCGCTCATCACCAGAAACAGTCAAACTAAAACTTGAAGACTTCATCCTTTACACTTTCTATGGGTTAATGTCTGGGTTTCTTGCGTGGTTCACTCTTCGAGACACCGGATGGCTAGCCTACTTAACCGCATTCGCGGCAATGCTCTTTGCAATCACACTATCAATTCCAGATAGAAAGGAAAAAGTTGATGAGAATGAGTAAGAAAAGAATCCTAGTTATAGGCCTAGACGGGGTTTCATGGGATATCCTCAACATATTGTTAAACAAAGGTCTTCTGCCAACTATTAATAAAATCAAAGAAAACGGCGTCTACGGCACCTTAAAATCTACCATACCTCCTGTTACAGCCCCTGCGTGGGTTTCGTTTGCCACGGGCATGAATCCTGCTAACCACGGTGTTTTCAACTTTGTTTTACCTAGGCACTCTCTGAGTTCGCTTAAGCCAGTTACATCAAAAGATATCAAAGGTCTAACATTTTATGAAGTCTTGGAAAAACACAGGCTGAGATGCATCCTTATAAATCTGCCAGTAACATTTCCTCCAAGAATAAAAAAGGGAATAGTCATTACATCTTTGATGACACCAGATGAAAGCCCTGTTTTCCCAAGGACATTGCTAAAAGAGATCCCTCAATTAAAGGAATATAGAATAGTACCAGATACTTCGCTACTAGCAAAAGGAAAACTCAAAGAATACGTTGAAGACATAAGAAGACTAGAAGAAACAAGATTTAAATGCGCCCAGGAACTTTTCAAAAGGCAATGGAATCTATTTTTTATCTTATTTAGCGGAACAGATTGGATTAACCATGTCCTATATGATAGGCTTATACAACAAAAAAATGACGAAGCCACTAAAGACGCAATAAAATTGTATCAAGATATAGACAGATACATAAAATGGTTCACTGAAAACCAACCACCTGAGACGAATATTATCATAATGTCAGACCATGGATTCAAGACATGTAATGGCACCTTTTTCATTAACGAATGGCTAAGAAAAAGAAAATACTTAAAAGTTCAAATAAAACCCGAACGACAACGTATCTACGCACATAGATTCGTCAAAACTCTCGCAGAGACAAAAAAGTCCGTCAGCTTACCCACCTTTTTCACGAGAACCTTACTGTTGATGACCAAAATTTTGCGTTTAGAGACGGCTTATAAGATTTATACGAAGGTTCGAAAATACTTACCGTTTATTCCTGAGGCAAAAATCATCCCAGACTTCAAAGAAACTTTAGCCTATTGCATATCCCCAGAATCAAGGGCAATATACATAAACACAAAAACTAGATTCAAGGATGGGATCGTAGCTGACGAGAAAACATACAAAAACATCAGAAAGCTAATTATAAATGAACTCAAAAAACTCAAAGACCCACAAGGAATCCCCCTATTTGAAGCTATAATGACAAAAGAACAGGTATACACAGGAAGATTCTTGAAAGATGCACCAGACATATTGTTAATACCCAACAAATGCCGTATAGCCACCCACTTCGCTTTCGTAACTTTTTCCGAAAATCGAATAATGAATAACGATCACGATCAAGAAGGAATATTCCTTGCATCAGGTCCAGACATAAAAAAAGGCATCAAAATAAAAGACGTCGAGATAATCGATATAGCGCCCACTATCTGCCATATACTTGGAACATCTTTCCCTTACAAAGTGGATGGAAAAATAATTAAAGAAATGTTAAGGTAACCTTTCCATATACAAAAGGCAAAATATTTCCTAGAAGCTTCTAAATGAGAAGGATTAGAAGTAGTAATGGAGGGAAAGATCATTTGAACAACGATGTCCATCCAAGACCCAACATTGAAGAATATTCATGAGGTAGAAGTATGAGAGCTATCGAGAGAGCTTAAAGTACTTCGTGAAGAAGGTATCGAGGCATTCATTAAAAAGGCATCACCATATGTGCTTGGATACGTTTTATTCCCCTTCATCGTGAAGAGATTCAGGGAATCGGCTCGCAACATTGACAACATTTACGATGCCTTAGACTTTGCCTTCTCGTTCCAAGCCTTTGGAGTATACATAAAGCCTTTTCAAGTTAAGTATGAGATAGCTAAATTTCTAGAGATCATTGCGGAGCTTAGACCAAAAGTTGTCTTGGAAATAGGCACGGCGGGAGGAGGCACACTCTTCCTATTCACGAGAGCTGCAGATGATGAGGCTAAACTTATAAGCATAGATCTTCCTAGCGGACCTTTTGGAGGGGTTATCCAAGGTGGAAAGTGCTCCTCTACAAGTCCTTCTCTAAAGGAAGGCAGAGGATCTACCTGTTACGAGCCGACTCTCATAATCCCGCTACGCTTGAAAAGGTTATGTCGATTCTTGGAAACAGAAAAATCGACTTTATCTTCATAGAAGGTGACCATTCATATGAAGGCGTCAAAAAAATCGAAATTTACAGTCCACTAATCAGAAAGGGTGGGATAATAGCTTTCCACGATATAGTACCAAGCCCTCATGAACGTGTAGGCGGCATGCCAGAGTTTTGGAGCAATATTAAAAGTAAATATAGGCATTTAGAGATCGTTAATGATTGGAGTCAAGATGGCTACAGGATAGGGATCATCTTTGTGTAGAGTTTCAGTTTGAGTTCTTTATAGATAATGCAGATATCAAGAGATTTTTGATGTAACGTTGCTTGGTAAGAAACCATTCGAGTATTTTAGTCCGGAGTTCTTCGACTCTACATGGGCAGAACTTCTTGAACACATGTCGGATTGGGACTCATAGTCGATAACATGAAGGGTGTTTAAGGTCAGGTGGACGTATGCGCGAGCCTACCTGGCCTGATCCAATACAGGGGATCGGAGCAAACCACCTTTAATGACCGGTTACAACTAAATAGGAGGCACTTTTAAAAGGAGCGCGCTCTACTGTATGTCAGGGGGTGTGATATGAGCTCTAAACCTCACATTATCCTAATAGTTATTGACGCGCTAAGATTTGACAGACTTACTTGTAATGGCTATGATAAACCTACAACGCCACATTTAGATAAAATAGCAAGCCAAGGAGTAACATTCGAAAATGCTTTTTCATCAACAAATGCGACAGATCCTTCTCTAACGACTATTTTTACAGGGTTACATCCGTATACTCATGGTATTGTTAGCCACGGAATGGATGTTGATCCTAAGTCTATAAACGTTGTTAAAAAAATAAGTTACATTTCAGAAGTGTTGAAGAAATGCGGGTACAGAACGTTTGCGTTGGATTGGTTGGACAGATGGCATAAGAAGGGCTTCGACTATTATAGCGGTTTCATTTCCGGACGAAAATTTCTGTTAAAAATTCCTTCGCGTGTGCGCGCTCTAGTTCGTTCGCTTCTGCCTCAGCGGCTTTATTTATCCAGCTTGAAAATCGATAGAGCTGAAACTCTTGCTGACATGGCCTTGTCATTGATTAGACGTTATTCCAATCAACCAATGTTTTTCTTTATTCACTTTTGGGATACTCACACTCCATATTACGCTCCGAAGAATTATCTCTCTTGTTTCCAAAAGATGAGTTATAATTGCAGTTTAACACTGTCAGATTTAATAAAGGAGGTTGATGGTGAACAGGCAAAGAGAGTTATTAAGATGGCTGCTGCCGGGTGTAGCGATGTTAACGAAGTTCTTGCCAGATACGACGCCTCTATAGCGTATGTTGACGGCCAAGTTGGCAGGATTTACCAGGTACTGGAAGATGAAGGGTTCTTAGATGAAACATTATTGATTATAACTTCGGATCATGGAGAAAGCCTCTTGGAGCATGGCATATACTTTGCCCACCATGGTCTCTACGACGTAAGCATCCATGTACCCCTCATCATGAGAGGTCCTGACATACCCGCTAAAAAAAGGGTAAACGGTTTTGTTCAACATACGGATATTTTGCCAACAATTTTAGATCTAGTTGGGTATAATAGAAAAAATTTGAAATATGAGGGCGTGAGTTTAATGAAAATTTTACGGGAAGGTAATTCGCCAAGACGTTATATTATTGCAGTTGAAGGCTACACACAACGTAAGGTAGCCATACGAACCAAACAATTTAAATACATATACTCACCCTCGAACCAAACCGCCACATGCAGATTTTGCCGAAAAATTCATGGAGGTACTGAAGAATTCTATGATTTAATTAATGATCCGCTAGAGAATGAAAATCTTTTGAGAAAAGATAAAAACATAGTTACTGAAGGACTAAAAGATCTGGCTAAAGAGATATATATGAGAGCATTTCTGCAATCCCCAGAAAAGAGACTATTGAATTTAAAATTAAATCCATAAGAGGGCCCTCAATTCGTTGATATAATATTGTCCGCTGAGAAGATACTGGACTATTTTGGTTCAGAGCCCTTTGATGTGGTAATACCAACAGAACATCTTGAGCATGTATGAATTGGAGGCTTGTAATTTATAATATGAAGGATATTCTAAGAAAGGGTGGATATACATGTCACCACGAGATCTTACGGCTGTATTCCTTAAAGCCGGAAAACCCGAGAACTGGACACCAATAAGTTTAGATGACATAGCTCTCTACTCAGTACTATTAGGCAGAGGAGCCAGAGGGATACTTGACATAAAAATATTCCGCTTGGTAGAGGGCTTATACTTAAACTTCTAACCTCTAGGGCACGTTGGCTAATGCCAAGAGTATTTATACATGTCCTTGAAAAGGAGTTTAGCAGGTGAAGGCGATGAAAGGTGTGATTCTTCATGGTGGTGCTGGTACTAGGCTTAGGCCTTTGACCTTCAGTGGTCCTAAGCAGCTAATCCCCGTAGCCAACAAGCCTGTCAGTCAGTATGTGCTAGAGGATCTTAGGGATGCTGGTATAAGGGATATAGCCATAGTCCTGGGCGAGATATACCCAGAGCTGGTTCAGGAGCACTATGGTGATGGATCTAGGTTTGGGGTCAGG
>Ga0164311_10001438_pt1 | contig 11649 bp, 11 predicted proteins | sample GuaBasSedimGuay2_FD_121796 | JGI IMG/M metagenome (GOLD analysis project Ga0164311, IMG submission 121796) | Subseafloor sediment microbial communities from Guaymas Basin, Gulf of California, Mexico - Guay2, Core 4569-9, 9-12 cm | ecosystem: Environmental > Aquatic > Marine > Hydrothermal vents...
ACAATGGGGCTTTTGCGGTCACAAGACAGAATGGAGACATGAAGGATAATTACGATGGGTTTTATATCTTTGACACACGCTTTCTGAAAGGGGTGAAGCTTAGGCTGAATAAAGATAGTGTTCTCATAGGAAGTTCTCAAGATGGTCCAAGAAAGGCATACTCTCATTTTTCCATAGAAGATGAAGTGATTCTGCTGAGAAAGCGGGAAATAAAAGATAACTGGGCATACAGGGAAGAGCTTCAATTCTACAACACCTCAAAGGGAAAAATAAATCTTAGGGTCGAGTATATCTTCAAGGTTCCAATTGAGGATATTTTTGAAGTTAGAAAGTTTGGCGGGCAGAGGATTAGGCGTAGAATCAAGGGTTCTCTTGGGAAAGAAGGTGAGTACTCCTACAGTGGAAAAGATAAAATTAGGAGAAACCTAAAAATCAAAACAAACATGAGAATTGAAAAAGGATTAGCGTTTGCTGAGATTACTCTGGAACCCTTTAAGAAAGAGATTCTTTATCTCGAATTCATCCCTCAAATCTCAAAAGAAGAGCTTGGGGTATTTTTGACAGAAAAGTCGCTTATTCTCTCAAATGTTGTTTCAACAAACTTAACTTGGCTTGATAGGGTTTTTGAAGGAGCTATTGAGGATTTAATTGCTTTAACAGCATACACAAACTATGGAATGGTTCCGTTTGCTGGTATCCCTTATTATGCATGCCCCTTCGGAAGGGACAGCATTATAACCTCTTGGTTTCTGCTTCCATATTATCCGCAGTATGCCGAAGGCACACTAAGGTTCTTTGCTAAAATCCAAGGAAAGAAATTTAACCCTGTAAACGAAGAAGAGCCTGGCAAGATCCCTCACGAATTTAGATTTGGTGAGCTGTCTCATTCAAGAAAAATGCCATTTGCGCCTTACTATGGAACGGTAGATGCAACTCCTCTCTACGTTATTTTAGCTGCGGAATACCTTCGGTGGACGGGTGATAGGAATTTGATAGAGGAGCTTAAACCGAATCTGACTGCTGCTGTAGAATGGATTTTGAGAAGGTTTGAAGGAGGAAGAGGATACATAAGGTATAAGGGAGGTCTCTTGGTTAATCAAGGGTGGAAGGATTCAAGAGATGGCATCCCAACCGAAGAAGGCACTCCAACAAAACCCTCCATTGCCCTGGTGGAGGTGCAGGGGTATGCTTATAAGGCCCTTATGGATGCCGCTTCACTTAACTTAACTTCACTGAATCCAAAAATGCTTGAAAAAGAGGCAAAGGCCTTAAAGAGACGTTTTAATAAGGATTTCTGGTGTAATGGCTTTTATGCGCTTGCCTTGGATGGGAATAACGTTCCTTCTAAGGTAGTTTCTTCCAACATGGGACATCTTTTATTTACAGGGATAGCTGAACATCAAAAAGAAATAGCAGACAGATTATTTAAGGAGGATATGTTCTCTGGGTGGGGGATTAGAACACTTAGCTCAAATGAAAAAGCCTACAACCCATTTAGCTATCACAATGGCAGCATATGGCCCCATGACAATGCAGTGATAGCCCTTGGACTTGCATCAATTGGAGAAAAAGAAAAGGCAAAAGCACTTTCAGAGGCGATATTCAAAGCTGCAAAGTTTCTCCCAAACTCTAAGCTTCCTGAACTCTACAGTGGGCTTGAAAGTGAATACCCACTTTTATGTCCCAGGGCAAACGTTCCACAGGCCTGGAGTGCCGCAAGCGTATTTGCATTTCTCACGGCTTTACTAGGTCTTAGAGTTGAAAAAGAACTAACTTTTTCCGCACTATTGTCTGAAAATCTTAAAGTTTCTGTGTTGATTAGGTTTAGAGGAAAGCCATACTTAATTGAAGCTCAAAACAGGGAGGTTGTTGGGTTTGAAGAGCGAAATATTTGAGGAGATGATCAGAATAGAAGGCAGTAAAATCAATGTAAAGCCTCCAAAAAAGATCCCTCAACCCATTTTATCCCCATCAAGGGAAGGGTTTGATTCAAGAAATATTTACAATCCTGCAGTTGTTAAAGAGAAGGATAGAATACTTATGCTTTATAGGGCGGAATCCGAAAAGGATAATCTAACTGGTAGAATTGGACTTGCAATAAGCTATGATGGCATCAATTTCTTTAGACATCCAGAACCGGTGATAGATCCAGAGTACCTCTGGGAAAGCGCTGGTGTTGAGGATCCGAGAGTAGTAAAGGTTGGTAAAACATATTACATGACGTACACAGGTTATGATGGCAAGACTGCAAGATTGTGTTTGGCAACTTCAAAAAATATCCTGACGTGGAAAAAACATGGCCCGATTTTTGAAGATTTTGAATACAAAAAGAACAACATTGAGGGTTGGACAAAAAGCGGGGCAATTTTACCAAAAAAACTTGAAAAAGGCAACTTTAAGGGAAATTACCTAATGTATTTCGGCGACTCAAATATCTGGATGGCAGTTTCGAGGGACTTGATAAACTGGGAGTATATAAAGGAGCCGGTACTATCTCCGAGAGGAGGGTACTTTGATAACGTTTTAGTCGAACCAGGTCCTCCCTTGTTCGAGATTAGTAGTGGAATAGCTTTAATTTACAACAGCGCTGGTAGATATAAGGATGAACTAAAATACAAAGTGGGAGTTGCGATTTTCGATAAAAAATCCCCAGATAGGCTTATTGCAAGGACTGAAGACCCAATAATGGTTCCGGAGTATGAATGGGAGCTCTATGGACATGTTAACAACGTCGTCTTTGTTGAAGGCATGGTAGAGCACGAGAACAAACTCCTCCTGTATTACGGTGGGGCAGACAGATATATCGGTCTGGCATACTGGACAACAGACTTATAAAACAATAAAGCCCATTAAAAGTCGATGGGGATGAGGTTAAAGAATTTAATTGTCCTATTGCCTTTGATTTTTTTATTCCTGTTCTTTTACTTCCCCCTAATCAGCATATTAAAAGAAGGTCTGTGGAATAACGGGATTACGCTAAAATACATCCTTCAGGTTGTCTCAAACAACTATCACAGAAGGATTATATTTTTCACTTTTTGGCAGGCATTGGCCTCTACACTCTTTACACTGTTATTGGGCTTGCCTGGAGCATATATTTTTGCAAAATACGACTTTCCGGGTAAGGGAATTTTAAAGGCTCTCCTAACAGTTCCTTTTGTAATGCCCAGTATCATGGTTGCTTTGGGATTTATAATCCTATTTGGGCGATCTGGAATTCTTGCCCACCTAATTGGAAGAGATCCAGGTATTCTTTACTCTTGGAAGGCAATAATCTTAGCTCATGTGTTTTACAACTTTCCCGTAGTTGTGAGGATGGTGTCCTCGCTATGGCAGCGCATAAATCCCCACTATGAAGAAGCAGCCTTGAGTTTAGGAGCAAGGGGATTCGCCCTCTTCAGAAAAGTGACCTTGCCCATGCTCATGCCGGCTATATTTGCCTCTTCGATGCTGACTTTTGTTTTCTGCTTTTTGAGTTTTTCAATCCCGTTAATTCTCGGTGGATATCAGTATGCAACTATAGAAGTCGATATTTTCACCGCAATAATGACCCTTTTAGATTTCAAGACAGGGGCAGCTTTGGCCATAATTCAGATTTCTTTGAGTTTTGTTTTCATGTACCTCTACTTAAAAAGTCTTGATCTCTATGTAAAAGCAGAGGAGCAGAGAATATTCAAAAAGCCCCTGCCATTGACCTTAAGAGAACTTTTGAGTGTAAATGGAGTTTTTATAGCAGCTTATTCCGCCATGGTGTTTATCTTCATCTTGTCCCCGTTGATGGCGGTTGTTTACCATTCGTTCACCTATGGAGGCGGATTTACCCTTGAGTGGTACAGAAGAGTTTTTTCTCCAGAGTACAATCCAATCTTTGGTGCAAACAGCATAACGGCAATTAGGAATTCTCTTTTCTTTGGATTTTCTACGGTGCTTATTTCGACTCTTTTAGCTTTGAGCATAGCTTACATAATGTATAGGTGGGAATTTAAGGGTAAAAATCTCTTTGATGCACTTGTAATGCTACCCCTAGCCTCTTCCGCAATAACTTTGGGTCTTGGATATATAAAAGCTTTCCATAAGCCTCCTTTAAACCTTTTAGGTACGTGGTATCTGATAGTCTTTGCGCACACGATCATTGCTTATCCCTTTGTTCTAAGGGCGATTTCCACAGTGTTAAAGAAAATAAAACCCGGTTTAAAAGAGGCTGCCATGAGCTTAGGAGCTAACGAGCTTAAAGCATTTCTGAAAGTTGAGCTCCCTCTGGCTTTTGGAGGAATAGTGGTGGGAGCGATATTTGCCTTTGCAATGAGCATAGCCGAGCTTGGGGCTACTTATATGATATATAAGCCTGAGTACACAACAATAACCATTGCAATTTATCGCTTTCTGGGGTCACGACAGTTTGGCCCTGCATCAGCAATGTCCGTTATTTTAATGATGGTTAGTACAATAGCCTTTATTTTGATTGAAAGAACGGGTGAGGAGATATGGTGAGGCTGAGACTTGAGGACATAGAGTTTAAGCAAGAGGGTTTTGAACTCAATATTCCCTTTCTAGAGGCAAGACCCGGAGAGTTTTTAACATTACTTGGGCCAAGTGGTTGTGGAAAAACAACAACCCTTAGGATAATAGCCGGCTTTGAAAAAGCAGATAGGGGTAGGATATACTTCGACGATATTGTTATGAATGAAGTTCCCCCTTATGAAAGAAACATAGGCATTGTTTTTCAGGACTATGCCCTCTTTCCACATATGACGGTTTGTGACAACATCTCCTTTGGCTTAAAGCTTAGGAAGCTTTCCAAGGAAGAAATAAAGAAACGTATCTCTTGGGCACTAAAATTAGTAGGATTGGAGGGCTTTGAAAACCGCTACCCAGAACAGCTCAGTGGTGGTCAGCAGCAGAGAGTGGCTTTGGCAAGGGCTCTGGTAATAGAACCCCGACTTCTGCTTTTGGACGAGCCGCTTTCAAACCTTGATGCAAAAATAAGAGAGAGGCTCAGAGGGGAAATAAAAAGAATTCAACGAGAACTTGGAATAACCACAATCTACGTGACCCACGATCAGGAAGAGGCAATGGCGATAAGTGACATGATAGCCGTTATGAGTATTGGGAAGATAGAGCAAGTGGGAAGTCCTTTGGATCTTTATTACAGCCCAAAAAATGAGTTTGTGGCTCAGTTTTTAGGCCTTTCTAACATTTTAGAGGCTAATGCAGAGAATGGCAAAGCATGTATTGGAAACCTTTGCTTTGAAGTTAAAAAAGAAGGGAGAGTCAAAATATTCTTCAGACCGGAAAGTGTTTATATTAAAAAGGGCGATGACGGAGAAGTGGTGGATTATGAACTGCTGCCTGGTAGAGTAAGGCTCAAGATTGATGTAGATGGAGAGATCATAATCGCAGAGCGATTTTTGGATGAGATTCCATTTTTAATTGAAAAATTGCCAAAAAAAGTTGGGATAAAAGTAAAGAGTTTTTCAATACTTGAATCATTCCCTTGAGGCTATTATTTCCTCTGGGCTCTTTCCTTCTACCATAAGTGCGGTCCACTCTTTGATCCAACGTTCAAAGTTTTCTTTGATGTAAGTTGGCTCGAGAGTTACTGGCTTTATCTCGTTTGGTTGTACTGCGTATTCAAAGACTTCTGGAAGTTTGACATTTGGATTCACTGGGTACATCCACTGATTTGTAGGGATAGCACTTTGGAAGTCTTCAGTAAGCATGAATTCTATGAACTTCTTTGCCAGTTCTTTGTTCTTTGCTCCCATCAAGATTCCTGCTCCTTCTATCTGCATGTAGTTGCCCTCTTCAAAGGCTACAGCCTTGACATAGGTTATGTTATCATAATACACTGTTGCAGCGGGGGATGTAGCGTAGCTGAGCACTAGGGGGAACTCTCCATTCATAAAAGCTGTCCAAGCCTCGGTCCATCCCTTAACTATGTGCACATCATTTTCCTTAAGCTTCTCCCAGTAGTAAAGATATCCGTCGTCTCCATATACCGCTATCGTCCACAATAAAAATGCGGCTCCTGGAGATGAAGTTCTTGGATCTTCAATGACTAACTTTCCTCTCCACTCTGGTTTTGTAAGGTCTTCAAGGCCTTTTGGTGGATTTTGCACCATATCCTTTCTGTAATTTATCGCGATATACCCGTAATCGTAGGGAGTCAAGTGAAACGTTGGATCAAATATGAAGCTTTCTGGAACGAGGTTTATATTCTCTGGCTTGTAAGGCTCTAGCACTTCAGCTTCGATTGCCTTTGCTAAAAGACTGTTGTCTATCCCTATAACTAGATCGGCCCTTGGATTGTCCTTTTCCAGAATCAATCTGTTTAAAACTTCTCCTGCATCTCCGATAAGTTGTAGTTCGACTTTAACTCCATATTTCTCCTCGAACTTTGGAATTACTTCGCTTGCAAGATATTCAAAGCTGTCGTAAGAGTAGATAACAAGCTTTTGCTCTTCTTTCGCTGTGCTTTCTGTTGTTGTTTGGTTCTGTGTAATGCACCCAAGGGTTGTTGCTATTACGAGAAGCCCCAAAATAATCGCAAGCTTCCTCATATCCACCACCTAAAACCCGTTTCTATTCTTTCAAAACTGTGTTCTAAGGAAGGTTTAAAAACCTTCCCTCATCGCAAACTTTATAAATCCAAATCCACTCATGTTAAAACAGCTACATGCGGTGGTAGTCTAGCCTGGTCTAGGACACCGGCCTTCCAAGCCGGTAACCCGGGTTCGAATCCCGGCCACCGCACCAACTTAATTTTGGAGTCTCTTTGTTCTTCAAACTCTTAAATATAAGAAGTTCAATTGTTCATTGGTGGAGTTGATGTACAATATCACAAAAGAAAAACTTGCTGAACTTTAGGGGAAGCTGAAAAAGCCCATGCTGAATATGAAAAGTTCCTTGGAAAAAGAGATGAAAACTGGCAAGAGTGGTATGCAAAATATATAATAAAAAGGCTTAGGGGGACGCCTTAAGCTTTTCAGCTAAGTTTACTAGTTTTTTGGCCCGTTCTGGGTCAATATCATTATTTGTTTTTCCCTCTTTCTTAATCCAGGTTCCCACTATAAACCCATCTGCATATTTCCACAGCTCTGGCAAGTTTTCGTAGGTTGTTCCAGAACCTACAAGAACTGGTACATTTGAGAGTTCTTTTGCTCTTTTGAGCTTTTTTAGATCGACTTCATTTCCTGTTCTTTTTCCGCTTATTATCACGGCATCGGCCAAGCCCCTCTCAATTGCATCACTCAAAGCCTCTTCAAAATCTCCAAAATGATGAGCATGTTTGACATGCACGTCTGCAAACACTTTGATTTTTGAGGGAAGAAGCTTTCTAAGTCTTGCAAGTTGGGGTGCTACCCCTTCGATTACACCCTGATCCGTATATGCTACTCCGCTTAGGACATTTACCCTGATGAAATCAGCTTTAACAGTGTAGGCTATTGAATATGCCGCAATTGCATCGTTTCTGAGAACATTTATACCAAGGGGGAGAGGTATTTCTTCTTTTATTGTTCTAGCAATGAAGGTCATAGAAGCAACGGTTATAGGTTCCACGGTTTTTGAAAAGGGTACATCATTGAAGTTCTCAATCATTATGGCGTCATAGCCCGCCTCCTCAATCTTCTTTGCTTCACTAATAGCGTGTTCTACAACTCCATCAAAATTTCCATCGTAAAGATAAGAACCGGGGAGGGGTTTGAGATGAACCATCCCAATGAGAACTTTCTCTTCAAAATTCATGAAATCACCTAACCATAAGTTAAGTTATTTGGTATAATAAACTTTATTCATTGAGCATCTTAAGGGCAATATAATTACCAATCCTGATTTTACCTTTTGTTTCAGTTAAGTTTGACAAATATTGGGGCATACTGAATGTTACCGGGGGAGGAGTATGAAGAAAAAAGAAAGAAACTTCTAGAACAAATTTGATCCTTCTGAAAAAGTTCAGACCTTTTCTATTAACTCATCTAGAACTTCCTTGAACCGAGCAGCATCGATCCATTTAATACCCATTTTCTGGGCCCATGTTAGAATACCAACATCTGCAGAGACTATTGTGGCGTCCAGTTCTTTGGCAAGTAATATAAGCTCAAAATCTTCTTTGCTATCAACTATTCCCTCTCTTAAAGCTTTTCTATAATTTCTCCGAAGTTTTTGTATTATTGTATTTACGTTCTGGCTATCTACTACACCCTCTCTAACTGCCTTTTCTGCGACTCTAAGTCCTTTATCGATTCTTCTTCTTATATCCTCAATAAGTTCATAAACAACAAAAGCCGGAATCTTGATATCATGAACATTGGGAGGTTTTTTAACAATATATAGCTCTATATCTGGGGAGACCTCCTCTAATTCCACAAAATGGCTGACTTCCTTATAAATTCCAGGAGGCATATAAAACTCAACTCTTCCAAAAAGACGTTCAGCATATTCTAAAAAACTTTTCATAGCTTCCGTGGGATTATCCCCAAACCTACTTCTGATCTCAGGGTTTACAAAAATACTTGTATCAAGGATAAAACGAATCATTTTTATCACGCTCTATTATTATATTTTAGACCTTAAAACGGTAACCTTAAATTCCATTTAGCTGTTAAGGTTTTGGAGGTTATTAAGATGAAAGTAGGAGTAGTATTTGGAATTAGCGAAATAGCGAATCCAAAAGCATTTGAGAAGAAAGTCTCCGAATTTCTGATGAGGCTTGTAAACGAGTTTGAGATAGAAGGGGGAGTTTTTGTATCCTCAAAATCGGATACTAGGGAAGTAGACTTTAAAGACGTAGATATTATCGTGCTTTACCCACTAACAGGGGGTACTGAAAATGCTCTCAAAGAGTTTGCTTATTATCGAAAACCAATAGTTCTTTTTGGAGATTCTTTTAATAACTCCATTGCTGCGGCTATTGAGCTTAGGGAATATTTTAGGGACAACCTAATCCCGACAGCACTTGTGAAGAGTTTTGACGAACTGAAAGCTGCAATTTTAGGGTATGATGATATGAAGGGGTTGTTTAATAAGTTTCTGAATATTAGGTTAGGGCTTATCGGGAGGACATCAACGTGGTTAATAAACGAAAAATTCAATCTCCCATATGTCCACATTAGCTTAAAAAAATTCTACGAGTACTACGATGCTACAACTGAGGCTGAAGGTTGGAAAGCTGTAGAAGGTATAGTTACAAAAGCAAGGGATATTAAAGAGCCTCAAAGAGAAGATCTTGTTAAAACTGGCAGGATGTATATAGGCTTAAAGAAAATAATCCAATATTATAAGTTAGATGGCTTTGCCATAGGTTGCTTTGAAATGCTTAACAAACTTAATGCAACTCCCTGTTTAGCATTAGCAATGTTGAATGCAGAGGGAATTCCAGCCGCATGTGAAGGGGAGCTAAATTCTCTATTGGGGATGCTTATAGTGAGAAGATTCTTTGACAAACCAGCTTTTATGGGTAACATAGCAGATTATGGAGGAAATCATATAATTTTGGCCCACTGTACTGCCCCGTTAATTGCCAACTATATTTTAAGATCACACTTTGAAAGTGGAAAAGGTGTAGGAATTGCTGTAAGCCTTCCAAAAGGAAGGGCCTCTTTATTAAAAATCAGAGGAAGAAAAGCTGTAGTTGCAGGAGTTGAAGTGGTAGGACAAGAAAGGAGTGAATATCGGTGCAGAACTCAAATGAAGCTTAAAATTGAGGAAGCAGGGGACTTCATAGATGGAACTCTTGGAAACCACCATCTTTTGGTTTATGTGGATAGTGAAGAACTTGCTGATTTATTAAGTGAGCTTGGTTTCGAGGTGATGCTTTACTAACTATCCTTGTCTTTTAACTAAACATTTATTAAGTTCTTTGATAGTTATTTTTAACATGGTGGTTAATATGAATGAGCAAGAGAAGAAAATGTTAATGTATATCTTAGATAAATTGGTGGAGTTTGTTGTGATAACTGTGGGTGTTGCTGTTGGGTTTATCATTGCTTCGGGATTTGTAGCAAAGCAGATAGCTCATGCACTCGGGGGATGAAAATGAAAAGAAATGCTCAGGCAGCTATTGAATATTTGATGATGATAGCTATTGTGTTAATAATAGTTTTTGTAGTGGTTCAAATGGTTAGAAGGACGATAATAAATGCGGCTCAAAACATCCAGAACTTAACTCAGACAATAGTTGAGGAATTACAAAAGGCAAAAGAAGGGGTTAATCCCTAAGTTTTTCTCCAAATAACTTAAGCCCAACAACTACAGCAACACCTAAGCCTATTGGCGCTACGTGGAGTGTGGCACCGGCAAGCACTATTATGCCAATAATAGCCCTCACCTCTTTTCTTAGGTTCTTGTGGAACCATCCACTTAAGGAGATTGCTAGTAGGTACGTTACCAAGAGAGTTTCCCCAGAAGTTCAAGTAGCAGGTTGGGAATTTAATTGTGGGAGGACTGAAGGTTTTTACTGACGAGTACTCCATTTATGATCCTCTGAAGGAGGATTGGGGGAATGTTATCAGTTCTCACGAGTGGGTTAATCATTCTGGGAAGAAGTTTGCACGTGGTGAGGTTCACGTTAATACTTGTGGAAACAGGCATAGTTTTCTGAGGGCTTATCTGAGGAAGTATCGTAGTGCCAGTGTCAGGTGATTACAGGGTTATTTGGATTTTCTAGCGTTGGTACTGAATAACAGGTGAGGATGATTTTCAGAACCAACATCAGCCAAAACACCTAGATGAGCGATTAGCAAAGTCTCAGTAAAAAAGAGAAATAAGATCGCACTTTGATATTAGTGATCACAAGTGAGATATACTACTTGTTATACTTTAACCCCATTTTCTCCCCGATTTTTGCGTAATTGTTAGAGAGTTCATATTCTGGTTTTAATTCGAACATCCATGGGTAACCCCACCCGTGCTCTTCTAAGTATTCGAGTGCTTTTACGAATTCTCTCAGCATTTCTATGGATGCTGAGAATATTATTTCATTATACTGGGTCATTGCAATGCGTCTGTCCCCCCTGCAAGGAGAAGCAACCACGCACTGCTTATTCTGCAGTACTGGAACAACAGCGTAAACGCACGCGGCGTGCCCTCCCAACCTGCAAGTGATGTCCTCCCCATCAATGCAGTTCTTTGCTATCAAAAGTTGAGTTAATTGTGATGGATCACAGTAAGTGATGAATAAATCTGGTTTAAAAGTGCACTTCACTAAAGGGGAGGATAGGATTCCAACATACTCTCCTACTTTTAAGCAGGGGAATGAGTGAGCCCATTTTTTAGCAGCCTCGCGAGTCATTATGGAGAAGGGGTACCTGTTCTCTCCCTCTAAAAATTCTTGTGGTGGTTCCGCTAACCCATACCCTACGACTGGCTCGAAGCACCACATGTCTTCTTTTAGCATGGCAATGGTTTTTCCGCCCCATCGTGACATTGCAAAAGCTTGGCAAAGGTCTAAGTGGTGACCCATATTCCTTAAGGGTCTTACTGCATTTGGTGGGATTTCCGCTTCGCTTTTCAGCATTTTAATAGCCAATGGTGGTGTACGCAAACGCAAAATTTCCATAAGTCTCTTCGCATTCTCATGAATACTCTCCAACTCCATAGGATACACCTCCTAACTTCCCTTAGATATAATAAGAGAAATAACTCTTAATA
>Ga0164311_10001442_pt1 | contig 11632 bp, 10 predicted proteins | sample GuaBasSedimGuay2_FD_121796 | JGI IMG/M metagenome (GOLD analysis project Ga0164311, IMG submission 121796) | Subseafloor sediment microbial communities from Guaymas Basin, Gulf of California, Mexico - Guay2, Core 4569-9, 9-12 cm | ecosystem: Environmental > Aquatic > Marine > Hydrothermal vents...
ACTGATTTCTACGTTCATGGCACTTCTCCTTTCGGTTTGATTTTTTGGTGATCAAAACCATTACAAGGAAAAGTGCCTTTTTCTACCCTTTCAGAATTCACACAAAATATTTTACACTACCGGATCGATGGTCTTTCAAGAATTCTTGACAAGATTATCCAACAGTGTCATTTAATAACTAATAACATATATCCTATTTATGCCAGAAGCCACCCAAACTTGATATTGTTCGTCTCAGAAGGAGGGCAAACATGAAAAATGAAATGAGGACGTTAGTGATCGTAACTTTTGCGCTGTTGATGTCTATTGGGCTGGCAAGCAAGTCACATGCCGGAACAGTATATGAGGACGGTTGTCTGGTGCCGTATGCTTTCTACGGGACCTCAGATGATACTCTTGTCACTTTGATGGTATATACGGCAAATACCGGTAACTCTATCTACTGGAGTTATTTTTCTGCCGACGGAGTTCTCTTATCCAACGGGTCGCTTCCTATACAGAGCTCAACCTGGTTATATAATTTCTCTCTGAAAGACAAAGACGGCGATAATCATCCCGATACACAGGGATACCTCGTTTTCACCATTGACAATACAGGCGTGCTCGAGACAAGCGAAAACCGGCAGGAGTTGTCAGGAACCGCCTTCCTGTGGTCAACTGGTGACGCGGCATTTTTGCCTGTCGTGCCATTGACAAGGTCGGATTACGCCAACGTTGCTTTAGATTTAAGCAATCTTAATGCGGCTTCCATTACGGGTCTGACCCACGGCTGTTCCGGTTCGAAAGGAACAGAAAATAAATACTGGATTGAGGCCGCTTATAGCGCAGTAACCCAGTTGGTAATTTGGACTTCTCAAAACCCTTCGGGCGCGTTTACCGGCAACATCTCCACGATTTCCGGCGATCCTTTGCAAAACATTACGATTAACGCCACCCACACACGTCTTAATGTAGTAAACGTGGCCTCTGACGTGGCTGGAATTCCGTCCGGATATTATGATGGTGGTTTGTATATAATACCTAACGGGGGCGACCGAATTATGTTCAGCATCGTGGAAAGCAGCGTTGTGGCCGCCAGGCAGACTGTATTAGGTGTTGAGTATTAGGGGTGTTGAGTATCCGTATATGGAACGTGCTGGCCATAGTCTTATTTTTTAGCATCGGTGTTAATTCAAGCGAACAATATAGATCGCGGGTGATTTCCGGGAAACCAATATTAGCCTTGAATGAATACTAAACGTAGATCATAATACGGGGCCTGTCTCTCGCCAGGCCCCTGCTGACAAGACCTCACAAGAAGTCGCTTTTCATCAGGGCAATTCCTCGACGACAATCGGCTTTTTGACAAAGTGGACCAGCATCTGGACGGCCATGTCAACCGGATGAAAGCCGGCATTGTAATGGTACTCCGATTACAGACACTGATAGCCCAAGATTGTTCTTCTCTTTGAATGATCGAAATAATATCTTGACCGGTTCCATTCTGTGTATTTTTTCAACTGCGAGACCTTGGTGCCTTGTATGAAAAACTATATTAAAAAAGTGAGTTGGAAGCAAAACCTCCGTGATTTTATTGAGTTATTTCTTATCCCGGGCCTGGCTGCCCTTTTGCCCTGGCCGATCTGTTTCCGTATTTTTCAGCGTCTGTCAAGATCGGAATGTCTGTATCGCACGGAAACCCAGAATGCGCTGGCAGGAGCCAACTCAATTGAGCCTGTAAGAGATCCCAGGGCCTGGGCTTCAGCATTCCGTTTGGTAACTTTGGTAGATCATGCCGATCTCTATCTCCTGCTTTTCCGAAGTGATTCCTGGCGGCATAAATATGTTATGATTGATGGCTCTGGTTGGCCACAGGGGAATGAACCGTTTCTGGCAATAACCTTTCACTGGGGCGCGGGCATGTGGTCATTACGGCATTTACGCGCCCAGGGAAGAAAGATCGCCGTCCTTATAAGGGGTTTTGATAAAATCTCATTTTCCGGAACACGTATTCGATATTGGTATGCAAAACTGCGGACATTCGGAGTCGTGCGGGCAGGTGTGGAAAATCTCATTTTCATCAATGGGAACAGTATGTTCAAGCTAAGAAAGGCACTAAGATCGGGATCATGTCTGGTAGGATTATTTGATGTATCTGTTGAGCAACAGCGCAATGTCCTGTTAACGCAGCTATTCGGACGGCGTGCATACCTGCCACGAGGTATGGTATATTTAGCGGTCAAAGAACATATTCCCGTTGTGGCTTATACTGTGGCATTAGACAGAGAAACAGGTTATCGAAAACTGCGTATAAGTAAACCCCTACCCATTGAGAGCGAGAACGTGTTACTGGATGCCCTGGTAGACCAGCTTGAAGGGGTAATCAGCGAAGATCCGCCTGCCTGGCACCATTGGGCAGGTGTGGACAGGTTTTTCACGGTTCACCAGACATCAAAAACTCAGTCGGTCTGAGTAGTTGATATACGGAAGGTCCTGTCAGTTTATGAATACATAAGAATATTATGTTGTAATTGGCACGAAATGTACAAAGTTGGACATAGATACAGCCGCCGTATAGATCCGGATTCACAGGACTCTCTTGCCCGGATAGCTCGTAAAATTAAAAGGAGCGGCTGTGTCCTGGAGCTGGGAGTGGCAACAGGGTACTTTAGCCGTTTTCTCCGGAAAGAGCTTGATTGCGTCGTGGACGGAGTAGAGATAGATCCCGCAATGGCAGAGGAAGCCAAGCCATGGTGCCGCAAGTTACTGGTAGGTGACCTTGAGCAGGTCTGCTTATCGGAACATTTCCCCAAGAGATCGTATGATCATGTTGTCTGTGCGGATGTGCTGGAACACCTTCGCGATCCGGCTTATGTGCTCAAGCAGCTTCCTGATTTGTTGAACAGAAACGGTAATGTGCTGGTATCTATTCCTAATATCGCTTATGCAGGGCTCATATTGGAGCTGATAAGCGGTGGATTTTCCTATCGTGATGAAGGGCTGCTTGACCGCACTCATCTACGTTTTTTCACAAAAACCAGCTTCTTAGATCTCCTGCAGGCGCTATCATATACTGTTGTGGAAGTAGACACGGTGCACCTGCCCTTCGATATGAGTGAATTTGCTTCAATCGTTGAACAGGCTGATCCCGTGCTGCGAGAGAAACTCATGACGCTACCAGACAGTGATGTCTACCAGTACATTGTTACTGCCAGGGCCGGAGACACAATACGGGTAAAAGGTAATGGCACAGGTATCAAGCAAGAAAAAAATGCTGCTCCTGAGCCATCATCATCCGATCCGGACAAGCTGAGTATTAACCCGGGCGGGCGGGCCGCAGGCATGGGGGTTGTGGACATTATCATCCCGGTGTACGGGGGTTTACATGAGACACGGCAATGCCTGGATAGTGTACTTTCAAATCCCCAGAAGACACCCTTTGAGCTTATTGTAATTGACGATGCCAGCCCTGAGCGGGCCATGAAGGCCTTTCTTGAGCATCTTGCAGAGGACGGGTCCATCACTCTGCTCCGCAACAAGAATAACATCGGCTTTGCAGCCTCAGTAAACCGCGGCATGACATTACACCCGGACAGGGATGTCGTGCTGTTAAATAGTGACACAGAAGTGGCCAACGACTGGCTGGACCGCATTCGGGGATGCGCGCTGTCCGATCCGGAAATCGGTACGGTTACGCCTTTTTCCAACAATGCCACAATATGCAGTTACCCTGTTTTCTGCCGGGAAAATAGCCTGCCCCAGGGATGGGATGTCAGGTCGCTTGACAGGCTGTTCAGTGACACAAACTCCGGGGCCATAGTTGATATTCCTACTGCAGTAGGATTTTGTATGTATATTAAACGCCGGTGCCTGGATCAGTTGGGCCTTTTTGATGAAAAAAGCTTCGGGCCGGGCTACGGTGAGGAGAATGATTTTTGTATGAAGGCGGCCAAAGCAGGCTGGCGCCATGTCCTCTGCGGAGATACCTTTGTCTATCATACAGGTGGAGCAAGCTTTTCAGAATCCAAAGAGCACCTCCAAAAACAAGGCACTGAGACCCTGGTTAAGCTCCATCCCGATTATTTGGACCGCATCAGAAAACACCTAGCGGAAGATCCTGCACGTCATTTGCGGCTGGCTGTGGACAGCGCCAGAGAAAAGGTTTCAGCATCAACAGGGAAGAAACCTGTCAAGAAGGCTTGTACCAGGCTTTTGGAAAAAGTATGTTATCCAAAAATTTTCTCTATGTTGGCCGGCCTTGGATTTGCCTGGTTTGCCAAGATAATTGTCAGGCGCAAAACATGACTCTGGTTGAAAAATCTCGCAATCCTTTGGCTGCTTCCAACCCATTTGCCAAATAATCTGTAGCCGTTCACAGCCTGAAACCTGAAATTGGAAAGCAGAAATTTGAGCAAGAGCTGATGACAGCATCATTAAAGGGCACGAAACTGACTGCCGGGGCGGATGATAAAATTCGCCACGTAGTATGTATTCCCGTGAGACCTGGAGAGGAACAGGCATTCCTGCACACCTTTAGCTGCGTCTTGAATCAAAACGTAATCGCGGCTCCTGTCTTGGTAGTGGATATGACCTGCGAGGAAGATAAGGTGCCCGGCCTGATCAGATCAGCCGGTATCAGCTCCTCAAATGGTCATAATGATGTGTTCATTGAAAAAGTAAGTCACTGTAAGCTTGATAATGAACTGGCCTGTGCTCTCAGCATTCACTGCAATGGCAAATTTTCCGCTTACGACCTTCTGTTTGTGAAGCCGGGCATAGAGCTTCCATATGCATGGGATGCCAGGCTGGGCAAAGTCGCTTATTCTGATCCTTTAGTTGCTACTGCTTCCCCCATGTGTGATTCATCTCCCCTTTTTTCGCTCCTTGATTCTCAGACCCTGCCTGTGACAAGGCAACACATAACAGATGATATAGACCGCACGGCCTATTGCCTTGGGCATCGCGTCTATTATGAGATTCCAGGTTTTTTTGAAGGCTGTTTCTATATTCGTGCAGATGCATTGAAAGAGATAAACAATCTTGATGAACTGCTGGCAACCGGCAAAGGGCTTTCGGGGACTTGGCTGGCAAAACGGATCCGGGCTGCCGGCAGGCTGAATGTAATCTGTGACCATTTATATGTAGGCCGATTAAACAATGATTCCCGGACAGGGACCGGGCAAACCGACGGGAATGATCTGGATGATGTGGAAAAGGCCGTAGCAGATGGACACCTCCTTACCTATATTCGCTATGCCGTTGGGGAAAGCATCAGGAAAGAGGCCTGCTTTTCCTCTATGCCGGGGCTGGAGCCAAAACCTGTTCAGCTTCATATAATGCATAGCTGGGGCGGGGGGATAGAAAAATGGGTCCGTGACTACACATCTGCCGCTGAGGATAGCATTAACATGGTACTGAAATCAGTTGGCAGCTCAAGGGTCTTTGGTCACAAGTTGTCGCTGTTTACCGACATTAGCGATACCTATCCTGTCAGAACCTGGGACCTTTCGATTCCGATCTATTCTTCTTCAATCGCACACCTGGAATACCAGCGCATAATTCAACGAATCATTCGTGAATTCAGCATAGATGCAGTCTTGGTCTCGTCCCTTGTCGGCCATTCTTTAGACGCGCTAAATACCGGAAAGAAGACCATTATCATATGCCATGATTACTATCCATTTTGCCCGGCGATCAATATATACTCCAATGGCATCTGCAGGACGTGTGATGAACAGAGATTAAACCGTTGTATATCAGAAAATCATTCCGATTTGATAAAAGGAAACCCGACGATTTCCGACGAGGGTTGGATGACTTTGCGCGACAGATATCTGCAACTGATCGAGTCCCAGGCGATTACCATGATTGCCCCCACCGATTCAGTGAAAAGAAATATGTCTGCACTGGACTCGCGCTTTTCCCGGGCAGACTTCACGGTCATTCCACATGGTCTTTCCATTGAAAAACGTGACTTGGAACCGGCAATAACCAGCAAACATCAGAAGATGCGAGCGGTAGTACTCGGTCAGCTAAAACCGGTAAAGGGGCTTGACCTTTTAAGAAATTCGCTGCCAGAGCTATGTGAGCTTATTGACATCTATCTTGTTGGCTGCGGCGATGCCGTCTCTACTTTCTTGGATGACGATTCCTGCGTCAGAATTATAGCTGAATACGATTATGGCGATCTCCCTCGAATTCTGGAAGAGATATCCCCAGATTTCGGGCTCCTCCTTTCCGTGTGGCCAGAGACTTTCAGTTATACACTGAGCGAACTCATGGTTTTTGGAATCCCGCCCGTGGTCACCTCATTGGGGAGCTTTGCAGACCGGGTCAAAAATGGTGTAAATGGATTTCTCTTCGAACCGAATAAGGAGGCGCTGGTAGAAAGCGTTCAGGCATTGGTAAAAAAGCCTGAAAAACTTGAAGCCGTAAGAAAAAATTTGAGTGATTACTCGCATCGCTCCCTAAGGGAAATGGTAGATGATTACCGTCGGTTATTACAACTTGGAAAGGCTGAAGCCGCTCGTTACGAACTCTGTATCGGCACAGATATCGGACTTACAGAGCCGTATATAAGGCTTCATAAATCATATAATAAATTAATAAAGGCCTATGAGAGAACATATCAGGCCTATGATAGAGTACATCAGGCCTATAAGCAACGAACGAATGGATACAATCAACTGCAACAGGCATTCGAACAATTACAAAAGGCATACACCAGCAAAGAAAGCAACCTGGAAAAAGCCCGGGGAGAATTAAAAAAGGCCAGGGAAGAAATTCAGAGGATACATGACAGTTTTTATTGGAAGGTAGGACAGCGGACCCAGAAGGTAGGGCGCCTGGTCAGAGGCATTATTGAAAAAAAATAGAGAGACTCTTGCATCGGCACGATGCACTTGTCTTATTGAACGTGTGTATACACTTATGATAGTTTTTTATTGAGACGTTAATGTCATTCAAGCCTGAAAAATACCAGTTTGCCGAGACTACCCCGGAACTATTGAAGTCGCCGTGGTGGATCGGACACATTCCCTTTGCCTTTGAAATAGTCAGGAGGCTCAGACCACAGGCTATTGTGGAATTGGGTTCTTATAGCGGCTCATCCCTTGCGGCATTTTGTCAGGCGGTGGAAGCAGTTGGCCTGAATACAAAGTGCTTTGGCATTGATCTCTGGAAAGGCGATATACACATGGGAAAATTTGATGAAAGCGTCTACCGGGAAATATCCAATTATATGTCCAGACGCTATCCTGATATATGTACTCTTATTAGGCAAGAGTTTAACGACGCAGCAAATCTCTTTAACGACAAGTCTATCGACCTGCTCCATATAGATGGGACTCATACTTATGAAGCGGTCAGCAACGATTATTACACCTGGCTGCCTAAGATATCGGATCGAGGAGTAATCCTGTTTCACGACACCAATGCAACTTATGAGACAATAGGGGTGGCGGCCAGGAATTTCGGGGTGAGAGAGTTCTTTGATTTCATAAAAGACCGGCATCCACACTTCGAATTTAGTCACTGCTATGGATTGGGTGTCTTATTGGTAGGAAATAATTTGCCGGATGAGGTGTCAGAATTGATTAAAGATGCCAGAAATCCGGAGTTCCTGGATTATTTTGCGCAACTTGGCAAAAAGATATCACTAATGTTTGAAAATCAAGAAAAACCAGGGAAATATGGTTTAGGAAAGACACAAAAAATTGGCAGGATAAAAACCCGGATCAGCGGTCTGGTTAAAAAGTGGGTGCACAAGATAAGGAGTTCAATAATTTAATGTCTCCACGGTATTGTGGATGTGAAAAATTTAAAGATGGAAATGAATTCTGATAACTTTGTAAAGCTGATCGCCTTTTACTTTCCGCAACTTCATGCCATTCCGGAAAATGATGAATGGTGGGGTAAGGGATTTACAGACTGGGTCAGAGTAAAACAGGCCCGTGCGATGTTCAAGGATCACTATCAACCCAGAGTCCCCCTAAATAATAGATACTATGATCAATCAAAAGAGGATGTTATCAGATGGCAAATCGATCTGGCAAAATCATACGGACTATATGGCTTTTGTCATTATCACTACTGGTTTGATGGTAAGCAGCTCCTTGAGAAGCCAACCAACATATTTCTTGAATCAAAGGACCTGGATTTTCGATTCTGTTTGGCCTGGGCCAATGAAACATGGTCCCGCAGATGGGATGGCCTCGATCATCATATCCTAATCAAACAGACACATATACCGGATAAAGAGAGATGGCGGGCGCATTTTAATTATCTCATCAGAGCCTGGAGCGATGAAAGGGCTATATGCATAGATGAAAGACCTGTATTTCTCATTTATAGAGCTCACAGAATATCACAGATTGGAGATATGTTCGACTTCTGGCAGGAACTGGCAGTACAAAGAGGGCTAAAAGGCATTTTTTTTATTGCGATAAAACAGTATGAGTTTCCTGTTCCCGATGTACTTAAGCACTTCGATGCAGTAGTACAATTCCAGCCTTTTGAAGCAATTTATTCCCCGGATTTTGAAGGCAGGGGCCTGGCAGAGAGCAAGCTGGTGCAAAGCCTGCGAGTCCTTCCGGAAAATATTCTGGATATATTGAGATCCGTGAGGTATTCACTATTTAATTCATTAACTTTCTACGATTACGATATTGTCTGGAAGCAAATCCTTAAGAAAAAACGTGAGGGAGGCCTGCCGACCTATCCCGGAGCATTCGTAGATTGGGACAATACCGCAAGATATGAAAAACGCGCGAAGGTATTTCGCGGGGCCTGTCCTGAAAGATTCGAGTACTGGTTCAATAAACTTGTTCAGAATGTGGCTCTGGAACCAGGCTCTGACCGGTATATTTTCATGAATGCCTGGAACGAATGGGCTGAAAGCGCATACCTGGAACCGGATGAGCGGTATAAATACAGTTATTTAGAAGCAGTTATGAGATGCCTGCGCTCCGCGCCTGGCAACAAGAATATTGGCCAAAGGGCAACGCTGAAAGAGAGTAAATATAATGGAAGCAATATATGTCAGGATCTGTAACCGTCATAGGCGGAGGGCCGGCAGGCTGCAAACATGGGCGCTGGAGTGTACTCTATGAAATAAAATCTGGGGGGCAAGCCTGACGCCGTCATTCCTCGCTTTGCTCATAAACAACGAAACTTCCGGCAAATCTCTCCAAACTGGTCGGAGATATACTTGAATAATCGAAAATCCTCGCTATAGACCGTCTTCAGATCTTCTATCAGCTTTCGCTCAAGCGAACTTATCTTCGGCTTGCCGGAAGATCTGTTAGCTATCCTATACCGTTTTAACCTGAAGTTCAGTACCCCGGACAACAGTCTGACGAAGCGGCCGAATTCACCGATCGGGGCTGCAAGCAGATATTTACTGTCTATGTAATCCCTAGCGACCTCGAACCGGCCGTCCCTGCAGATATAGTAACACTGTTCACCCAGCTTCTCGTAAGGATAGTGTTGTCTGTAATTGCGCCAAAAAGCAGCGAGGTCGCGGTTTTCAACCATGGAGTAAAGCCAGTGTTCGGGGTGATTTTTTATCCAGGCATAAAGAGACAGAAAACGGTCAACCGGATCACGAACCAGGGTGACATAAACACCACGTCGCCTAAAATGTTCGTGCTCACCGTAAGGGAGGTGCGCCAGTAATGCCCGGTACGGCGCTAGATTCGTCGCCTCTTTCTTGGAGTTCTCATAATCCCGCAGGTCTTCATCGCTGTAGGGTGCCAGTATATGGTCCTCACCATAGGCTCTGACCATAGTGTTAAACATCGACATACCCGCACATTTCGGAATATGAACAAAGATCAGCAAATCATCAGGTTTTGCTAAAAATTCCTTGTCAATCAGCATAATCAGGTCAACTCAGGTTTGTGGAAATTGAGGCCAGTCATTTTTTTTATACCGATTTAGCGACTTATTGTTTGCATACAGTTTATCGACGTCACTAATTAAGCTGCGTAAAGGGTTTTGCTTTTCCAACTCATACCGTCTTCTTCCATGAGTGACGTCATTTCTTTGTATAATTTGCCAAAATTTTGATTTCGTGATTTATCCAGATCATTGGTAAAGAGCATGAATTTTTCCAGCGCGTCTTTGTTGATGGTGTCGCCTTTCATGTACAGTTCACGCGCCAAGGTCATGACCTGGTTCTTGTTCTCTTCACGGCAGTCGGACTCGGCATAGTCTTTCAGTCGTTTGGCGGCCAAAGCCCTTGACCGTCTATGAATACACGGTCAAGGGCTTTCGATGATCGTCGAGCAGCCAGGGAGTCTGGCAGCACAATCTGATCGAGCCGTTGTTATTGATATGCATGTGCTTCCAAGGCATGACACAGAACGAGTCTTTCTTATCCTGATTTGCAGTGTCTGCTTTGAAAAAACGGCTGGCTATATTTTTGATACGTTGGATAAACATCCTGCTTTCCTTAAATGGTTGAATTGAAAAATTCCTTTTAGACCCACATGGACAACTCCAAGTTCTTATCCCCCGTCCCCAAGCCTCATCCGGAATAACGGGATACAAGTATACACGAGAGTCAAGCGGATAGACCAATTCCTGTTTTTGCTTCCCCCGTGGTTTATTTGAATTATTTGGCAACGTCACCTGTCAGTCTGTTAGCCAGGGGTTCAAAACTAAAGCCCCTGTGGGCTCAAAATGCCTGGTATTTTGCGTGACTACTGTTAATCCATGCTCAAGAGCAGTTGCCGCGATCAACAGATCCGCTCCTGAATGACCAAGTTCTTCACTCAGTCTCCCCCAGCGACGCGCTATATTAATATCGACAGGAAGAATCCTGTCACTGTAATACAAAAAGATATTGGAAAGCCAGTCTTCCAGCTTTCTTGCAAATGCCGGATTCTTTTTTCTATGGTTGGATATCCCCTTTTCCACCTCACCAATTGTGACCACGCTCAAAAAAAGATCATACGCAAGGGCATCCTTAAACCAGCGTACAACACTCCTGTCCCGATTTTTCTCCCTAAGTTCTGAAAGAACCACCGTATCGACCAAAAAACTCACAACGCGACTTCCCTCAAAAAAACCTCACTACGCTCAAACTCACCTTCGTCAGTTGGCATATTAAGGAGATGTTCATTGAACGATGGCACAGCCATTTTTTCCGCATGCCGGAACTTGGCAAAATCCTCAAATGAAATAACAACTACAGCAGGCACGCCACGCTCAGTAACCACCTGTGGCTTACCCTGTTTTGCTGCCTCAACCACGGCACTGAACTTGTTTTTTGCATTTTGAAGCGACCACTGAGCTAACGACAACTTGACGCCTCCTGTCTAGATGCTAAATCTAAATTAATAATAATATTAGACATGTTGCATCGCAACCTTTTTCATTTGTAATCTGTCCTCCTGATCATTGGCCGAACGAAGGGATAGGGAAAGCTGGAACGTCAACACAAACCCTTGCTTCCCAAGAAAGCCATCCGGATTTATCCGCTTACCAGAAACTGCTGTTGTAGGCTGCTGTGTAGATAATTCTCATAAAAAAATCATGACTCAAACCTTGCACCAACGGGAACCGGCCTGCCCCTCAGGAATTCCGCGCAGGGCATACGCCTCTTCCCGGGCCACTGAAGCTCCCTGATACCCAGACAGCCCTTTCCTGC
>Ga0164311_10001444_pt1 | contig 11626 bp, 9 predicted proteins | sample GuaBasSedimGuay2_FD_121796 | JGI IMG/M metagenome (GOLD analysis project Ga0164311, IMG submission 121796) | Subseafloor sediment microbial communities from Guaymas Basin, Gulf of California, Mexico - Guay2, Core 4569-9, 9-12 cm | ecosystem: Environmental > Aquatic > Marine > Hydrothermal vents...
ATTGTAGATTGTTTGAATTTTGGAAACCCTGAAAAGGCTGATGTTTTTTGGCAGTTCCGGGACACTGTTCGGGGAATGTCGGACATGTGCACGGTGATGCAGACGCCCTGCGTGGGTGGTAACGTGAGCTTCTATAACGAGGACGAGGTGACGAAAAAGGCCGTAAAACCATCACCCGTCGTGGTCGCCCTCGGAGTATTGGGCACGCTCAAAAAGGTTATAACATTAACATTCAAAAGTGTTGGCGACCCCATTATACTTATAGGAGAAACGCTTCCCGAGATGGGTGGCTCAGAATACTACCACTCGATCCACCACATTGAGGGAGGAGTAGCACCAAAGGTTGACATGCAGAAAGAGAAAAAAACCATAGATTTCCTTCTGTCAGCCATACAGAAGAACTACGTTAACGCGGCTCATGACTGCTCGAAAGGTGGGGTTGGAGTGGCGCTTTCGCTGATGAGTGTAAAGAGCAGTAAGGGTGTTGAGGTAGACCTCGGAAAAACCGGTGCAGAGAACATCAGGCTGGACGAACTGCTATTTTCCGAAAGTCACTCACGGTTTATTGTCACAACACCAAAATCTAAAGTTAATGATTTTCTTGAACTCGCCGAGAAATGGGGTGTGGAAGCACATCACATCGGAAATGTGAGTGGTTCATCTCGAGTCGTGTTTCTTCATGATGGTAATGAAATTGTTAACTGTGACTTGAAAGATTTAAAACAAGCTTGGGAGAAAACCATACCATCATTTATGGGGCTTTAAAATGTTTGAGATGTCTTCCGTGGGTAAGCCTCGTGAGCACTGCGGGGTAATAGGGGTTTACTCACCAGACAAGTCGATTCAGGTCTCAAGATACGCGTTCGACGGCTTACTCGCGCTCCAGCACAGAGGACAGGAATCCGCAGGAATATACGTGCAGAACGGAAAGGGAATCACGGGACACAAGGACATAGGCCTCGCCAGCACAGTTTTCACAAAGAAAATACTTTCCACGCTCTACGGAAGCAAGGCAATAGCTCACGTCAGGTACAGCACAACGGCGGACAGCAACATTGAGAACGCGCAGCCCAAAAAGTTCGTCTCAACTTTGGGTTCCTACGCCATCGCCTTCAACGGAACAATAACCAACTTCCTCAAACTGAGAGCTATACTGGAAGACAAAGGACACGTATTCCACACCGACTCCGACACGGAAACAATAGCCCACGTCTTGGCGGCGAATCTACTGGAAACAGACGACTACAGCCAAGCAATAGTAGAAAGCATGCATGAACTGAAGGGCTCATACTCTATGGTTTTGCTCAACGAAGCCGGTGAACTCTACGCCGTGCGGGACCCGTTAGGATTCAAACCGTTGTGTATAGGAAAAATAAACGACATTTACATGATAGCCTCCGAAACCGCAGCTATCGAATCCCTCAACGGCAAGGTCATACAGTACGTGGAACCGGGAGAGGTAACACGCATCACAGACGATGGACCCGTAAGGGAAACAACTGTTAAGGCAGACAGGCGCGCACGCTGCATGTTCGAGTTTATTTACTTCTCAAGAACAGATTCCAAATTCGACGGAATCTCTATTTACAAGGTCAGAGAAAGGCTAGGGAAAATACTCTCAGAAATACACCCTGTAGATGCGGATATCGTCGTACCTGTCCCCGACTCTGGCAGAACAGCGGCCATGGGATTCGCAGAAGAATCAGGCATACCCCTAAAGGAGGGACTGATTAAAAACCGGTATGTTTGGCGAACATTCATCATGCCGGTAAAGGCGGAGAGGGAGAACCACGTTAAGCTAAAGCTCAACCCTGTCAGAGAACTTATTAGCGGAAAGGATGTTGTACTCATAGACGACTCCATAGTTCGCGCCACCACAATGAAAAGAATAGTGTGTCTCGTCAGAAACGCGGGAGCCAGAAAAGTCCACGTAAGAGTTAGCTGCCCACCCATCATAGCCCCCTGCTACATGGGAATAGACTTCCCAACCAGCCGCGAACTAATCGCCTCGGCAAAAACGATCAAAGAGATCGAAAAATTCATCGGCGCGGACTCACTCGGATACATGACAATAGACGGCCTAATGCAGGGCATTGGACTACCCGAAAACGAGCTCTGCCTCGCCTGCCTCAACAAAAACTACCCCATAGAGTCCATAGATACAGACTACCTGGAGAAACAACTCGGAGGCGCAAGAAGAAGTGAAAATTAAAGAGAGATGCGGCGTATTCGGAATCTACGCCTTTGATCAAAAGTGGAACGTCTCAAGATTCGTTTATTACGCGTTAATCGCATCCCAAAACAGGGGACAAGAAACCTGCGGAATAGCAACATTCAACGGAAACGAGATCAGATGCACGAAAGGTAAAGGAATGGTAGAAGAATTCTTCTCGTCAGAAAAACTGGAAAAACTACCCGGCTGGATAGGCCTAGGAAACGTCAGCCCAACAAACCCAGAATCCCACCAAAACATCCAACCAGTGAGCGCAAACAATTCCAATTTGGTATTCAGCTACAATGGAAAAATCCTCAACTACAGAGAAATAGTTAACAACTCAAAACTCGGCGAAAACGAAGACGCCAACATCGCCGCAAAACTACTCTCCGAAGAATTAGAAAAAAGCGACCCACTAGAAGCCACCGAGAGCGTAATGGAGCGGTTTAGAGGCGCCTACTCATTCGTAGCGGTCACCAAAAACGCCGAGATGATCGTGGCCCGAGACCCAATGGGCATAAAACCCCTGTGCATCGGAAGCTTCGGCTTCGACCACGGAGCCGTAGCGTCCGAGAGCGCCTCCCTAGACGTCATAGGCGCAGACTACAAGGCGCCCATAAAACCCGGAGAAATATACGTTTTCACACCCTACAGCATCGAAAGAAAGCAGGCGTTCAAACCACAGCCCAAGTACTGCGCATTCGAGTACGTGTACTTCTCACGCCCAGACTCCATCATAAACGACAAATCCGTCTACGAAGCCAGAATGAAAATAGGAGAGTACCTAGCCAAAGAGTTCCCCGTAGACGCGGACGCGGTCGTAGGAGTACCCGAAACGGCAATCCCATTCGCCATGGCCTACTCAAACTACACGGGCATACCCATAGAGATGGGATTCGTGAGAACTGGCCGAGCCGTACGAACAGCAATAAAACCAACACAATTCGAACGCCTAGTCGGAGTACAGCTCAAACTAAACCCAATACGCCGAGCAATCAGAGGGAAAAAAGTGGTCCTAATAGACGACAGCGTAGTCAGAGGAACCACAACCAGAAACATAGTCAACCTCATGCGCAACCGCATAGGAGCCAAAGAAGTACACGTAAGAATCGGCAGCCCACGACTTGTCTCACCCTGCCCATTCGGCGTAGAAGTACCAGAAAAAGACGAACTCATAGCAGCAAACCTAACACCAGACGAAGTAAGCAGAGTTGTTGGCGCAGACACCTTCGCCTGGCTATCCCTCGAAGGCGTCGTCGACGCCATAGGATTCCCAAAAGAAAAACTATGCCTGGGATGCTTCACAGGCGAGTACCCCTTAGGAGGATAAAAAGTGGTGAAAATTCTACTCGTGGGAAATGGTGCAAGAGAACACGCCATAGCCGACGCGCTGGCGAGAAGCACACACAGTCCCAAGATTTACGCCGCAGCAAGCGACAAAAACCCCGGAATAACGCGAATATGCGAAGAAACAGGAGGAGAGATCATCCTAGGAAAGCCAACCGACCCTAAATTCATTGCAGAAACCGCCCAAAAACTATCAGTCGATTTCGCCTTCATAGGACCCGAAGAGCCGCAATTCCACGGAGTAGCAGACGAAGTTGAAAAAGCAGGAATCCCATGCGTGGGAGCAAAAAGAGGACCCTCAGAAATCGAGATGTCCAAAGCATTTATGCGAAGACTAATGTGGAAATACGACATTCCTGGAAGACTAAGATTCATGGCATTCAAAAACGTCGAAGATGCAATAGCATACATAAACGAGTACGCCGAAAGCGTAGCCCTAAAACCAGCAAGACAAGCAGGAGGAAAAGGAGTAAAAGTCATCGCCGACCTCCAAGCATACCTCCAACAGGACAAAGCCGAAGTAAAAAGAAAACACGCCCAAGACATATACGAAAAACACATGAAACCATACACAGACATCGAAGACCGGATACTGATAGAACAGAAAGTAGAAGGGCCGGAATACACAATACAATGCTTCACAGACGGAAAAACAGTAAAACCTTTACCACTAGTCCAAGACAACAAAAACGCATACGCCATGGACATCGGCCCTGAGACCGGCGGTATGGGTAGTATCGGAGGACCCGGGCTGACGCTGCCGTTTATTAGTGAAGAGGAGTATAAACAGTCGGCTATGATAGTGGAAAAGGTTGTTAGGTCTATCGAGAACGAGTTAGGGGAGCCTTACCGTGGGGTGATTGCGGGTCAGATGATGTTGACGGCGCTGTGGGGTCCGACGATTATTGAGTTCTATTCCAGATTTGGGGACCCGGAGGCTGTAAATGTGCTCCCGATTCTGGAAACGGATCTGGTGGATATCTCAGAGGCAATTATTGGTGGCAAGCTTCACAAGATTGACTTAGAGTTCAGGGAAACTGCCACGGTTGTGAAGTGCATAGCACCTAAAGGCTATCCTGATAGAAGGGATTTGGCTAAGGGTCACCCAATAACGGTTAATGAAGAGGCTATCAGAAAAAGGGGCGCCAGGATTTTTTACGGTTCGGTGGGTTTGAAGAACGGTGAGATGGTCACCGGGGGGTCGAGAGCGGTGGAAATATACGCTGAGGCGGCGTCGATTCCGGAGGCTGCGGAAATCGCGGAGAGCTGTATAGACAGTGTCAGGCTTAAGGATGACTGGGGGCTGTTTCATCGACCGGACATCGGCAGTGAAACACTTTTGGAGAAGAGAATTGAACTGGCGCAGCTGATTCGGGAGATATACAACTATCGCAAGGAGAAGAATCTCATAGGAAGGCAGGTGGACTGGATACCTGGAAGGGGGCGCATAGAGTACCAGGCATAATACCTTTTTTCTTCTTAACTTTCATCAATTCGTGCCCACAAAGGTTTTTTAGATTAGTGTAATCTGAAAATATGGTAGATTGAAATAGTCGTCGATTTTTCGGTTGATAGAATGGATGGTGTTAGATTATGGCTGATGAGAAGCCTCTGGTTTCGATTGTTATGGGCAGCGAGTCGGATAGAGAAATAGCAATGAAGGCCGCCGAGGTTCTGGATAATAACGGTGTGTCTCATGAGGTTAGGGTTCTCTCCGCTCACAGAAATCCGAAAGAATTAGAGGAATATATCAACGCGGCGGAGTCAAAGGTTTTCATCGCGGTAGCGGGGCTGGCCGCTCACCTACCCGGATTTATTGCTTCGAGGACGGAGAAGCCGGTAATCGGGGTGCCGGTGAGTTCCAAACTGGGTGGCTTGGACGCGTTGCTTTCAATAGTGCAGATGCCCTCCGGTGTTCCTGTAGCCTGTGTAGGCATCGACAACGCTCGAAACGCTGCCTATCTGGCTCTCAGAATACTAAAACTAATCAAAGATTAAAACTCGAAGGGATGGAACAAGAAAATTGAATTTTAGGGTAGCCATAGTAGGCGCGGGGTCGGCGGGGTTAGCCGCGGCCTGGGAACTCACGAGGAAAAACGTGAGAGACATTGTAGTAATTGAACTGGGAAAGGCAGCCTCCAAAAGGCACTGTCCAATGCTTAAGAGCCACGGGACGTGTGTGCACTGCAAGCCATGCGATATAATGTGTGGAATCGGTGGCGCGGGAATGTACTCCAGCGGACTCTTGAACCTAAACCCTTACATAGGCGGGGACCTGACCGAGTTCACCGAAAATGAGGAGGAAGCGTGGAACCTTGTTAACCTTGTGGATCGAATGTTCCTTGAAAATGGTGCCCCTAACAACCTCTTTAAGCCCGATGAGGATAAGATAAAGGAGCTTGAGAGAAAGGCTTCCTCCGCGGATATCAGGTTCATTCCGATAACCCAGAGACTAATCGGTACGGAGAACACCTCCAGAGTAATAGGGAACATTCACTCCAGATTGGAGAGTAGGGGAGTAAAGTTCCTTCTGGAAACAAAAGTCAAAGAGATTAGAGAGGGGGAATTAATCCTTGAGAACGGTGAGAGAATAGGATTCGAATACTGTATTGTTGCACCCGGAAGATCGGGAATGAAATGGCTGGAATGGCAGATGAGCAGGATGGGTATCGAAACCCAGTACATGCCAGTAGACATAGGGGTGAGAGTAGAGGTCCCAGCTAGCATAATGGAACCCGTGTGCAGCATCCAGCACGACCCCAAGTTCCACATTCGCACATCAACCTTTGACGACTTTGTCAGAACGTTCTGCGTAAACCACAGGGGATTCGTGGTTATGGAGTCCTACGAAGACCACATCGGAGTAAACGGGTACTCCTTCATAAAGGAAAAGTCTAACAACACAAACTTCGCCCTGCTTGTAAGAGTCGGTCTCACCGAACCACTTGAAGACACCACAGCTTACGGTAGGTCCATAGCAACACAGGTCACAATCCTCGGAGGTGGAAAACCCCTGCTACAGAGGCTGGGCGATCTGAGACGGGGAAGGAGATCCTACTGGTCCAGAATAGAGAGAGGCGCGGTGAAACCCACCCTCCCATCAGCCAATCCCGGCGACATATCAATCGGAATCCCCTACAGAATCCTGACGGATATTCTTGAGGGATTGGAAAAACTTGACAGAGTAATTCCAGGAGTTGCGGGCGATTCAACCCTACTCTACGCGCCCGAAATCAAATACTCAGCGAAGAGAGTGCTCACAAACAAAAACCTAGAAACAGGGGTATCAAACATATTTGTCGCGGGAGACGGCGCCGGTGTTTCGAGGGGTATAGTGACCGCGGCGGCAACGGGAATAATAGCTGCACGCGGCATTCTCAAAAAACTGGGTTCATAATTCTTTTTTTCAAACATCCGCAGTAAACTATTTCAAGGGTAATTCGAACGTCGACGAAAAAACTAGCAGTCAGAAAAGGGTGGGTACCCAATATTCCTATATACTTTTGTTTGGTAAAAGGTATTGGAATGAACAACTATTTCGATGCTTCACAGAGCTACTAGAGCGGAGGCGTGGTTTCAATGAGTTTTACAGATGCCGGATGGGCGGATTTAGAAGCCCTAGAGAACATCAACGAGTTCTTTAAGCTTTTAAAGCGTGGGGTAGAACGGTTAAAGAATAATGAATTTGAAGAGGCGTTGTCTTCTCTGTCTGACGCATCGACACTTATGTACATAAGCCTCACTCGAACAATCACCCAAAATGTTACGTACAGACACGTATGGGGAATAATCGTGCAGTTTAATCTGCTGGTTACTTCGCTCACGCTTAGTTTTCTCACCAGAGCAAAACAAAAAAAGAAAGAAGCGAGAGAGAGGTTAGGCGGTGCAACCGCCCTCCTAGCCCTGTGCACAGCTTTCCTTAATCCGATGATAAGAACCACAATCGAACAAAAAACAAAACCAGACGGTTACACCCTATCCGAGAAGGATAGATATCTCCTAGCTAACATAATACGCCTAAACGAAATAGTTAGAGAATTTAAAAAGCAGTTTGAAAAGAAAGAAGAAAAAAGCACAGTGAAGAAGCGAAAAAGAACAACCCGGAAAAAGAGGAAACGTGAACGCCAAGAGGAAGCCACCCTCATTTAACCAGCTCGGTTTCCTCCTGATTTTTCGAAATTAGCTCACCTTCCTTGGTGAAAAGCTCGGCGTGAAGTAGATATTTTCCTGGCGGACAGTCAGAAAAATCGAAAGCATACTCGGTCTTCACCACACTGTCGGATGGGACATTTACGGTCGCTTGTCTTTGATATAGCGTGTTACCAGCCTCATCCTTCAACCTGTAAACCAGCCTCGCCTCGGAATAACTCTTGCGCAGGTCGTTTACAATCCAGATGAACCCCTTATTGTTGGGTTTCACCGGGTCGCCGATTTCAATGCTTACAAGCACTGGTTGAAACCCTGTTTTGAGAGCGTAGTAACCCTTCTTCGGCTGACGATAATAGTCCACCACACTCCAGGTTATCGATGGCCAACAGTCAACAAACATGAACTGAAAAATTCCGGTCATCGGGTTATACTTCGCCCTTCTGTAAGTTTCAATAGCATACTTGAGCAGCCTATACTGGTAGTTCTGACTGTTAGCAACAAACTCTTCCAAAGACTCTCCGAGTTCCACTTTCGCGATCTGGAAGGTTTGCCTGTATTGAAAGTCGTGAAAAGCCCACCTTTCCCAGTTAGGAGGCCACAGGTCCTCCTGAGGCATCATCTTTTTCATGGTCTCCACGTTTGGAAGTGCTTGGGCGCCAAACTCGTTACAGAAGGGCTGGGCTAGAAGCTTCGAAAATTTTCGATAATCTTCCTCATACCAACCAGGGTAAATGTGAAATTCTGTTGTTGACGCAAGGTCCACGTAGCGAGTAGCATCCTCCTCCTTAGCGGCGGTTAGCAGGAGGGAATCAAGACTCCTGAGTTGATGTAAATCGGGTTCGTTATGGCAGCACCAAACAACGATACAGGGATGATTGTAAAAAGTGTTGACCATATCCTTAATCTGACTAACAGCCTTCTCTGCGAAATCGTCCGACCTTGAATACCACCACTGCAGGGCAAAATCCTGCCAAACCATGAACCCGTTCTCGTCACAGGCGGAGTAGAACTCTTCCCGGTTAACGTGAGCGTGCACCCGCACCGCGTTAATATTCGCTTCTCTCAGAAGCCTCATATCGGTTGCTATCAAATCGGGCGTGTACTCCGAAAGCCACTGGGTGGGGATAATGTTGGTTCCCCTAACAAAAATCCGTTGACCATTAAGATACCAGTTCCACCCGGAATCTACCCTAACCTCTCTAATACCAAATCGCTCCCTAACCGAATCAAGCAGGCTTTCACCATCTCTTACAACAACTGTTAAGTAGTACAGATTCGGGTCCCCACGATCCCAAGTCCACCACATTTCCGGTCTCCTAATAGTCTGAACAAAAAATTCCCTACGTTTACCCTTCCCCAGGAAAACACGCCTATGCTTTGAAAATTTATCTCCCGAAAAGTTTGCGTGTTCAATTTCGATCCCAATCGTTACCTCTTTAGAGTTACCGAGATTTTCAATCTCAATCTGGGCGATTATTCTGGCGGTCTTCTCTGATTCAATTTTTGGTGAGATTTTAACGTTAGACACCCTGATTTTGTTTGCAATCAGCAAATCAACATCATTCCATATACCTCCCGTATTGTAGTCCTGACCATGCTCCGGATCCCAAGAACCCGGACGACAATCATGATGGTTGAGAACCCCCTTAATCAGCATCTTATGACTCGGCCAAACAGGCTTCTCCTCCCTCGGTGAACTCACCCTAACAAGCAGGGAGTTCTCCTCCCCAATAATCTCCGTGACATTAAACATAAAGGGTTGAAAATACCCCTCGTGATGCCCCACAAAAACACCGTTAAGATAGACATCGGCAAAATAGTCGACACCCTTGAAACTAAGCCAAAACTCCTTGTCAGCGGGCTTCTCATCCAGCTGAAAACTCTTCCGAAAATAAACGGTGCCCGCGAAATTCAGTCCCCTAAGATACCAATTCGCAGGAAGCAGCATCTCATCCCAATCCGAATCATCATCAGGAACAGATTCCAAACTGTATTTCCATTTCCCATTCAAACTCAAACGCATTCAACGACCGCCTTAATAATTATTACACACAAAAGTCTCTTTGAGAAAGGACTCACAAAAATATTCTCCTACATAGATTCCTTTAAAAGGTTTTTAAAGGGTTTCAACCATCCAACTTCAAATCAAAGAAAGGGATTTATAACGTGTAAAAAGAAACTGAATACTGTCAGCCGAAAACCACTCGTATAATAGGACAACAAGCTGTCAAAGTGAGGCGGTTGAGGTACTGGTTAGTTCCACCGGAAACACTGAGGCATAAGTGTTTGGAATTCATAATTCTGGAGGGATACTTTAACCCGAAGACGTTTTCGGAGCTCGAATACTCTCTACATAACCAGGAATACCCCCACAGAGCCCTTATACGGGAGCTGTGCAGAAACGTTAGGCGCCCAGAAATCTGTGAAAAATGCCAAGCCACCTGCACTTGGAAAGAATTATGCGAAGAAGTAAAAAACTTACACATCGAAAGAAGCCCGCCGTGCATACAAAAAGCCTACAGAAGTGGAAGGTTTCGATTGGTTGAATTCTACTTCGGACTACTGGGGGTTCTTCCGAACACAAAGAAAAGAAACATCCTGATGAAATGTGATTACATGAAAAAGAAAAAACTGTGTGACCCCGATATTTTTTGCAAGAGCATTAAGACAGGAAATCTAACAGAGTATTACAACATCCGCCTAAGAAAAAAGATCGCAAACAGATAAAGCCGAAGGGCGCCTCGTTACGAGAAAAAAATTATTATCAAAGTCTTTTCCAGAGCTTCTGAGCGATTTCGGATGCGCGGTGTTTCTGCCAAAGTTCAAGATATCTCATTATGCTCTCATCGTTCTTGTAAACATCGAACACTATGTCATACTTGGCCTTCAGCACAGGCAGGAAGGAGTCCTTCAAGGCATCCTCATAGTCGCAGAGTCCTTCCAGACTCCCCTCGTCTAGGGCATTGATAATCGTCTTCGCCGCCAGTTCTCCGGATTCAAGAGCATAGGGAATTCCCTTTCCAGAAATGGGATCCACCAAGCCCGCGGCGTCCCCAACGGCTAAAACACCTTTCTCAATAAATGTGTCGCGGCTCTTTAATGGAACTAGATGAGCCGAGGTTCTAATGGTTTCACCACTCGAGAGTATTTCCTTCACAGGCTCATATTCAAGAAACTTTTCGAAAGCGTTCCTAGTGTTTGTAATCTCGGAGAGCAGGCAGCCCCACCCCAAACTTATCACATTTCTCTTCGGGAAAGCCCAGCCATACCCGAACTTGCTGATGTCCTTCCCGAAGTAGAAGTTAATGGTTTTCTCGCCGATAATCTCGGCTATTCTCTCCCTGTTAGAAAGGATCTCCTTTTGTATAGTCAGGTAAACCTCATTCGGTTTGAATGGGCTCCAGCCTATAGATTTCAGCGTAGCAGAATTCACTCCGTCCGCCGCAACAATAATTTTGGCTTCAACCTTACCTCGCCTCAGTCCGAGTCTATAGTGATCATCCTTCCAGGTAACACTCTTAACGGCTTGTAATTCCCTAAGTTTAGCGCCAGCTGCCGCTGCGAGGTACTGGAAATAGCCGTCAAATTTCAAACGCCAAACAACTGCACCAAAACCAATCCGGTGGTAAACCCTACCGGAGGTATGATAGAGTACCAGTGATTCCACTTCTCGTTCAATTACCTCCTCCGGAAGCTTATACTTTGGCACGAGTGTTAGCTCTATGGCGCCCCCACACGGCTTGTATCGGGGAATCTCCTCTTTGTCGATCAGAATTACTTTGCACCCTGCCTCTGCGATAAGCTTAGCAGATATGGAACCGGAAGGCCCGGCGCCTATCACAGCCACGTCATACAAATAGTTTGACCCTCACTACACCTTTTACTGTAAAAGTAGTGGAGAACCACACTTATATA
>Ga0164311_10001447_pt1 | contig 11612 bp, 9 predicted proteins | sample GuaBasSedimGuay2_FD_121796 | JGI IMG/M metagenome (GOLD analysis project Ga0164311, IMG submission 121796) | Subseafloor sediment microbial communities from Guaymas Basin, Gulf of California, Mexico - Guay2, Core 4569-9, 9-12 cm | ecosystem: Environmental > Aquatic > Marine > Hydrothermal vents...
AACCAAAATAAAAAATAAAGTGTATAGTACCAAATCTTAAAAAACTAACATTTAACTAACAACTAGTATTTCAGGAAATAGATAATGAAGAAACTTACTTTGGCACTTTTGGTACTTTTAATCGGTGCTGTTGCGTGTGACAGCGACAATACAAACAAAGCAGATAGTGAGTCTGTCGAGAATACTGCTACAGAAGTGGTGACTGAAACAACTTCAGCAGTCGATGAGTCATTAACCACACCTGCGGATATGTCCGAAGAAGCGCAAGCTGCAATGTACAATTTCATCATGGAATACAATAAATGTATGATGAAAGGTCGTCTGGATGCCGCAACTCAGCCACAACAGGTACAGCAAGCTGCTAATGACATTCTGATAAAATGTGATGAGGTGCTTGAACAACTTAAAACACATTTATTAGCCAACGATGTTAATGAATCACTAGTAATTGGAATGACACATAAAATGCGTTCACGGGGTGCACGTAACTTAATGACTAAAGCAATGAATAATATGGCTGCGCAAGCTGCTGCAGCTGAAAACGCACAAAAAATGGGTGAAGAAACAACTCCTGCCCAGTAAGACTAAGGTGTTTAATTTGGCTGAAGGATATCTATTCCTTCAGCCTTTAATAACTCAATCAATCTAATCAAGGGCAAGCCAATTAGACTGTTGGGGTCGTCCCCACGTAATTTATAAAACAAGCTAATCCCGAATCCTTCTGACTTAAAACTACCTGCACATTGATACGGCTGTTCTTGTTGTAAATAGAACTCTATTTGTGCAACCGATAAGGTTTTAAAACTCACTTCAAACGGTTCCACTAAAGACTGTATTTGACCAGTTTTGCTGTTTAATAATGCCAATCCAGTAAGGAATAGCACCGTTTTTCCAGATGCAGTTGTCAATTGCTTGACAGCATTAATATGATTGTCTGGTTTGCCTAATATTTGTCCATCCAAGATAGCAACTTGATCGGAACCTATGATCAATGCATTAGTGTAGTGCTGACCAATTGCACGAGCTTTTTGTTCTGATAGTCTTTTAACTAATTGCTCTGCTTGTTCATTTTCTAGTGGACTTTCATCTATATCAGGGGATGCCGTTGTAAAGGCCAAGCCGAGCTTAGCCAAAAGTTCTGCCCTAAAGGGAGAGCTGGAACCTAAAATAAGTTGCTGCATTTATATAATTATACTTATGTAATAACGGTTGGTTCTGTTCGGCCAGTACGACTGGTAATCTCAGCTAAATCATCAGTAAGCGTGATAAGTTCTTTTAATGCACTTTGTGTGTCCTGGTGCAATTTATCGGCATTATCCTCATAGGATTCAATGTATACACGTAACGTTGCACCCTCAGTGCCAGTACCGGATAACCGTAAAATAATGCGAGCGCCATCTTCAAAGCCAATACGTAATCCTTGATTATTTGACACACTGTTATCAACCGGATCAGTGTAACTGAAGTTATCGGCATAGCTGACAGTTCGACCAGCCAGTGATTGCCCGACTAAACTAGGGAATTTTGCTTCAAGATCGGTCATTAATTGTTTGGCTAAATCACTTGGAATAGCCTCATAATCATGACGAGTGTAATAATTTCGACCAAATTTTTGCCAGTGTTGCTCAACGATTTCAGCAACTGATTGTTTACGCATTGCTAGAATATTAAGCCAGAATAACACTGCCCACAAACCATCTTTTTCGCGAATATGATTTGAACCCGTACCAAAACTTTCTTCGCCACATAAAGTTACACGATCTGCATCAAGCAAATTACCAAAGAACTTCCAACCAGTCGGTGTTTCATGACATTCAATACCTAGGTGCTCAGCTACTCGGTCTGGTGCCTGGCTAGTTGGCATTGAGCGTGCAATTCCTGTTAAACCACTTTTATAAGCTGGAATTAGGTGTGCATTAGCAGCCATAACAGCCAAGCTATCAGAAGGTGTTACAAAGAAATTAGCACCGAGAATCATATTGCGATCACCATCGCCATCTGATGCAGCGCCAAGAGCTGGTGCATTTGAACCAAACATTTCATTAACTAGCTCTTTAGCATAGGTTAAATTTGGATCAGGATGGCCTTTACCAAAGTCAGTTAATGGTGTGCCATTAATAACTGTCCCCGTTGCTGCTCCAAGACGATTTTCCAAGATTTCTTTACCATAAGGGCCTGTGATGGCATGCATGGCATCAAATCGCATTTGAAATGAATCATCGGATAACAGTGTACGAATGGCATCAAAATCAAACAAACCAGCCATTAGTTCAGCATAATCTGTCACAGGATCAATAATATCTATATCCATATCAGCCAGTTTAAATGAACCAATAACATCGATAGAAATATCACTGTCATCAAGTATTTGATAATTCGAAATGGTTTGTGTATTAGCAAAAATAGCTTCAGTTATATTTTCAGGTGCTGGACCACCGTTGCTGACATTGTATTTAATACCAAAGTCTTCGGTAGGTCCTGCTGGATTATGGCTAGCTGACAAAATGATGCCACCAAAGGCTTTATATTTACGAATAACGCAGGAGGCAGCAGGGGTTGATAACAAACCATTTTGGCCAACAATAGCTCGTGAAAAACCATTTGCAGCTGCCATTTTTAAAATAATTTGAATCGCTTGTTCATTATAAAAACGACCATCTCCACCAACAACTAGTGTTTTCCCTTGCACATCATCCAGTGCATTAAATGTCGACTGGACAAAATTTTCTAAATAGTTGGCTTGTTGAAATGTGGTGACTTTCTTTCTTAATCCAGATGTACCTGGTCTTTGATCATTAAAAGGAGTTGTTGTTACGATGACAGTCGCCATATTCATTACCTGTTATTTTAGTAGGAACGTGAAGATATACTTGTTAGTATTCACATAAATTCACTATCTAATATACCTAACTGATGACAAGCGCTCAACAAATTGATACTGCTCGCTTAATGAAATGGGCCACATATGCCTCTGTTTCAACTGCCATTGTACTTATTCTGGTTAAGTTGGTTGCATGGTTTATTACCGACTCGATTAGTATTCTGGCAACATTACTGGACTCTAGCCTAGATGTATTGGCATCTTTAGTTAATTTGTTTGCAGTACGTCATGCTTTACAACCGGCTGATCAAGAACACCGCTTTGGTCATGGTAAAGCTGAAGCTCTCGCTGGTATGGGGCAGGCAATGTTTATTGCTGGTTCGGCAGGCATTTTATTGCTTCAGGCAATAGGTCGAATCATTCATCCACAAGAGGTGTCGGCAGGGCTTGAAGTAGGGGTGAGTGTGATGATCTTTTCAATGATTGCAACTTTATTATTGATTTCATTTCAAAAATACGTCATCAAACATACTAATTCTACAGCAATTAAAGCGGATGCTTTACATTACAAAACTGATTTACTAGTTAATGCTAGTGTTATTGTTGCGTTATTATTGACTTTTTATGGCTGGGGCGGATTTGATGCTGTGTTTGGAATAGCAATAGCTATCTTTATCTTGTATAGCGCATGGGTAATTGTTAGAGAGTCAATTGATTTATTGATGGACCATGAATTACCCGATCAGGAACGTGACAAAATCGGAGATATGATTTTAAATCATTCTGGAGTACAAGGTTTTCACGATTTAAGGACTCGACGTTCTGGAACAACTGTATTTATTCAACTGCATCTAGAGCTAGATGCTTCATTGACCTTATCAGCTGCTCACGCAATTGCTGATCATGTAGAGTGTAATCTTGCGAGTTTATTTCCAGATGCTGAAGTCATCATTCATGAAGATCCGGTAGTAGTTCCCAACTAAATTACTTCCAATTAATCACAAGTGTAGCTAAATCTCGTATAATTTACCTTGTCACTAATCTTGAGTTATTGCTACCTTGATCATTAATCAATACACCTACGCCATTTTAGCCGCTGTATCTTTGATACTCGTATTAATAGTAGTGTTAGCCATTCGCTATAAACGTGCTCAAAAATCAAACCACCAACTGGCTACGATTTTGAAACCTTACGCCCGTAATGAAATCAAGGACTTTATTATCCCTGATGGTGTTGGTGGCCTGCTGGAAATTGAACATTTAGTATTGTTAGACCAGGGAATTTTATTGATACAAACATATCCAATATCTGGAAATTTATTTGGTGCAGACTTTATTGATGAATGGACACAAATTATCGATGGTAAAAGTTTTAAATTCCCTAATCCATTACGACATATTCGTACATCAAGCTATGCATTAAAAGTACTGGCACCAACAGTTCCAATTTTATGTCGGGTAGTGTTTACTGCTAACTCGGTATTTCCAAAGGGCAAGCCTGATGAGGTCTCTATTTTGGGTTCATTGGCTGATGATTTAAATACCCTCAATAATTTGCCGGTAATGACTGAAAAAACACAGCAAAGTTGGGATCGTATTCTACGCATCGCTCGTAAGAATGGTCAGGCTGTCACACGTGGGAACGGTATAGATGGCAAATAACCATTTAGTTGTCGCTATTTCATCACGAGCATTATTTGATTTAGACCAAAGTCATCAGATATATGAACAACAAGGCACCCAGGCTTATTGTCAATATCAAATAGAGAATGAAGATATTCCGCTTCAACCTGGGGCGGCTTATGATCTTGTCAAAAAACTACTCACATTAAATACTAAAATATCAGGCGAGCCTAAAGTTGAAATCATTCTATTGTCCCGTAACAGCTCTGATACTGGTTTACGTATATTCAATTCAATTCAACATCATGAATTAGCGATTAGCCGTGCTGTCTTTACGTCTGGTTCAAGTCCTTATCGCTATGTTGTTCCATTTGGGGCTAACTTGTTTTTGTCTACTAGCCCAGAAGACGTTCGCAAAGCGTTAGATGCTGGTATTGCAGCTGCGACTATCTTACCTTCTAATGTAGGTGAAAACAGTGATAAGGAACAATTACGTATAGCATTTGATGGTGATGCAGTACTGTTTTCAGATGAGTCAGAACGCATATATAAAGAACATGGGTTACAGGCATTTACCGACAATGAACAACAAACAGCAAAGAGTCCATTGAGTGGAGGACCATTTAAAGACTTTTTAATGGCGTTAAATTATCTTCAAACAGAATTTGGAGAAGATGAAACACCCATTCGAACAGCATTAGTTACAGCACGATCGGCTCCGGCTCACGAACGAGTTATCAGAACATTGCGTGCTTGGGGAATTCGCATTGATGAAGCAATATTTCTTGGTGGTATGGAGAAAGGGCCATTTTTAAAATCATTTGGTGCAGATATATTCTTCGACGATCAGCAAGGGCATTGTGATTCGGCAAGAGAACATGTCGCAACCGGACATGTACCTCATGGAATCGCCAATGAAAAAGTATAAGCTTATAAAACACCAAGATTTCTATTCTTAATCAATAGTTTGCCCATGAAAGAATAGGGGCTTATTTTTTTTAAGCACAAGAGGCTAGTTTTCTCGACTGTCTGTGTTTATAATGTCTGACTTCGCTGGATATCAGAAGGTATCTGAGCAACAATTTTATGCGAGAGTGGCGGAATTGGTAGACGCGCTAGATTTAGGTTCTAGTGGGGTAACCTGTGAGAGTTCGAGTCTCTCCTCTCGTACCATCTAAAAGTAGTGTGGTGACTATATTTTATAGTCACTAACACACCAACTTCCATGTTTTGAGGTTAAGAATGCAAGTTACTGTAGAAAATGTTAGCGAACTTAGTCGTCGTATGACGGTGACAGTTGAAGATGCCAATGTCGAACAAGCAGTACAGGAACGTTTAAAGGCTATTCGTCCAACAGTAAAAACGGCTGGTTTTCGTCCTGGTAAAGTTCCAATGAAAATGGTTGAGCAGTCTCATGGGCCAGAAGCTCGCCGTGATGTTGTTGATAACCTTGTTCAGACCAGCATGCAAGAAGCCTTTACTCAAGAAGGTATTAACCCTGCAGGTCCTCCCCACATTGACAGTATGAAAGAAGAGGGTACTTCACTTATTTACACGATGATTTATGATGTATTCCCAGATGTTAAAGAAATCAAGCTAGATGATGTGAATGTCGAAAAAACTGTCGCTGAAGTCCAAGATGAAGATGTTGATGGAATGTTGGAAACATTGCGTGAACAACGTATGACATGGGAACCACTGAAACGTGCGGCTAAAGAAGAAGATGGTGTAACCATTGATTTTATTGGCTCTATCGATGGTCAGGAATTTGATGGTGGTAAAGGTGCTGATGTTTTAGTTGTGATAGGTAACGGCTCAATGCTACCTGAATTTGAACAGCAATTGGTAGGAACCAAAACTGGTCAGGAAACAACTATTACTTTGACCTTCCCTGAAGATTATCGTGCTAAAGAGTTAGCGGGGAAGACTGCCGAGTTTGCAATAACAGTAAAATCAATTGCCAAGAAGAAGTTACCTAAGCTTGATAAAGAATTTGCTACATTATGTGGTGTTGAAGCAGGTGTCGCAGCTTTGAAAAAAGAAGTCCGTGCTAATATGAACCGCGAACTTACAACGGCTTTAAAAACTCAGAATAAACGTAAAGTCATGGACAGCTTGACTGCAAATAATGATATTAATTTACCAGAATCACCTGTTGAACGTGAAGCCGAATTTTTGATGGAACAGGCTAAAACTAACTTGAGAAATCAGGGTGTTAATGTAGACGGTATTCCGTTCGACATTGATAACTTCAAGGATTCAGCTAAGCAACGTGTTGCTTTAAGTCTATTAATCGGCAAGATTATTTCTGATAATGGAATTGAACCTGAAGAAGCTCGGGTTAAAGAGGTTATTGACGGTATCGCAGCAAGTTATGAAGATCCTGAAGACGTTTTAAAATTCTATATGAACGATCAACAGAAACTATCTGAAATTCAAATGATGGTAGTTGAAGATATGGTCGTTGAATGGATCTACGATCGTGTTAAAGTTGAAGAAAAAACATCAACATTTGGTGAGGTAATGAATTCTGCAGCTGCATAATTCATTAAGTTGATTCGGAAATAATAGCCCGCACTCATTTAATTGGGTGCGGGCTATTTTGTTTTACGGCTAAATTTATAGAGAATCATATGACAAACAATATTTTTGCGAATGATGTGACCAGTATTAACAATGCATTAGTACCCATGGTAGTTGAACAAACCCCTCGCGGTGAACGTTCTTACGATATTTATTCTCGCCTTCTAAAAGAACGAGTCATTTTTCTGTGTGGTCCAGTAGAGGATCAGATGGCAAACCTCGTTGTCGCACAATTATTATTTTTAGAATCAGAGAACCCTGATAAAGATGTTCATATCTATATCAATTCACCAGGCGGTTCAGTTACCGCTGGTTTGGCAATCTATGACACTATGCAATTTATCAAGCCAAATGTGAGTACATTGTGTATTGGTCAGGCAGCGAGTATGGGTGCGGTTTTGCTAACAGCTGGTGCAGAGGGTAAGCGTCACTGCCTACCAAACTCACGCATTATGGTTCATCAACCATTAGGTGGCTTTCAAGGGCAAGCATCAGATATAGAAATTCATGCCCGTGAGATTTTGTCCATTCGTGAGCGCTTAAATGGAATTTTGGCAAAACATACCGGACAAGATATCAAGAAAATTCAGCAAGATACCGATCGAGATAACTTTATGGATGGTGAACAAGCACAAAAATATGGTTTAATTGACTCTGTGTTAGATAATCGCCCTCTAGAAAAATCATAAAGAGCCGATATACAGTTTGATTGCTAGGAATGTTTGAGAATGAGTGACGATAATAATAGTGACGATAAACTACTTTACTGTTCTTTTTGCGGTAAAAGTCAGCACGAAGTAAAAAAACTGATTGCAGGCCCATCGGTTTTTGTCTGTGATGAATGTGTTGACCTGTGTAATGACATTATTCGTGAAGAGATGCAGGAAGTTACCACGGATGATTCAGAGTCATCTCTGCCAACCCCGCGCGAAATAAACGAAGCTCTGGATAACTATGTTATTGGTCAAGATAGAGCTAAACGGGTGTTATCTGTTGCAGTGTATAACCACTACAAACGCTTACGATTTGGCAATACTAACGATGATGTTGAATTATCGAAAAGCAATATCCTATTAATTGGCCCTACCGGTAGTGGTAAAACATTACTCGCTGAAACATTAGCTCGCCAACTAAATGTCCCATTTACAATGGCTGATGCAACTACATTAACTGAAGCTGGTTATGTCGGTGAAGATGTTGAAAATATCATCCAGAAACTGTTACAAAAATGTGACTATGATGTTGAAAAAGCCGAAACTGGAATCGTCTATATTGATGAAATTGATAAGATTTCACGTAAATCTGATAACCCATCTATAACGCGCGACGTATCAGGTGAAGGTGTTCAACAAGCTTTGTTGAAATTAATTGAAGGTACAACAGCATCAATACCCCCTCAAGGTGGAAGAAAACACCCTCAGCAGGAGTTTTTACAAGTTGATACCAGTAAAATCTTGTTTATTTGTGGTGGCGCCTTTGCTGGTCTTGATAAAGTTATCAGAAATCGTTCTCATAAAGGTGGAATTGGCTTCTCTGCTGAAGTTCAGAGTGTTGATGCTGATAGTGTTGTTAGTGAAGTATTAAAAGCAGTTGAGCCAGAAGATCTTATTCAATATGGTTTGATTCCAGAATTTGTTGGTCGTTTACCAGTCGTAGCTACGTTAAATGAACTTGATCAAGAAGCATTGGTGCAAATTCTGACAGAACCTAAAAACTCATTAACCAAACAATATCAAAAACTGTTTGATATGGAAGGTGCAGTAATTGAATTTAGGGATGATGCTTTACAATCCATCGCTCAAAAAGCTATGGAACGTAAAACAGGGGCTCGTGGTTTACGCTCAATTATTGAAAATGTATTGCTTGATATCATGTTTGACTTGCCTTCAACAGATAACGTATCGAAAGTTGTTATTGATGAAAGTGTCATCAACGGTGAAAACTCACCAATTCTTATCTATGAAGATCAAGTAACAGATCTGGCTGCTAGTGATTCTTAATATCATTAAATGTAGGTTTTTCTGTAACAACTAAATTCATTTCTGTTTATTCAAGAGTGCTTGAATTTTTAGTACAGAACCCCCATGTTTACAATCCAAATTAGAAATAACTGCCATTAACTGGCATCACAAAATCTTGGCTAGAGGCTTAATAGATGGAAAAACAAATAGATTCATCATCAACAGATAACTCCCTAGTAGAAGTACCTGTTCTGCCACTCAGAGATGTTGTTGTGTATCCCTATATGGTTATTCCCCTGTTTGTCGGTCGAGAACGGTCTATTAAATCTCTGGAAATAGCCACCGATGAGAATAGTCAGGTTTTATTAGTTGCTCAGAAAGATTCTAGTGATGATCAGCCAAACCCAGATAACTTATATGATACAGGTACATTGGCAAATATCCTGCAGTTACTAAAATTACCTGATGGAACGGTTAAGGTATTAGTTGAAGGAACAACTCGCGCCAAAGTGGCTTATTTTAATAATGAAGATGACTTTTTAAAGGCTGAAGTTGCTGAGTTTATTAATCAACAACCAGATGAACGTGAAACTGAAGTATTGACGCGCTCGTTATTGGGCCAGTTTGAACAGTACGTTAAACTCAACAAAAAAATTCCACCTGAAGTTATTGCATCATTAAGTAGTATTGATGATGCTGCTCGCATGGCAGATACTGTTGCTGCTCATATGACATTAAAGCTGGAAGACAAGCAGTTATTGTTAGAAATGGAGGATGTAACTGAGCGTATTGAAAAGTTAATGGTGTTTCTTGAGTCTGAAATTGATATTCAACACATTGAAAAACGTATTCGTGGCCGCGTTAAAAAACAGATGGAAAAAAGTCAGCGCGAATATTATCTGAATGAGCAAATGAAAGCTGTTCAAAAAGAGTTAGGTGATATTGATGAATCCGGCAATGAGGTTGACGAATTAACAGATAGAATTGCCAAATCAGGAATGTCTTCAGAAGCAAAAACAAAAGCAGAATCAGAATTAAAGAAATTAAAAATGATGTCTCCCATGTCTGCCGAGGCGACAGTAGTGAGAAGTTATATTGAATGGTTGACTGATGTTCCATGGAAAAAACGTTCACGCATATATCAAGATTTAGCTCGTGCTGAGAAAATACTTGATGAGGACCACTATGGTCTTGAAAAAGTAAAAGAACGTATCTTGGAATATTTGGCCGTACAACAGCGAGTGAAAAAATCGAAAGGACCAATCTTATGTTTGGTCGGTCCTCCAGGTGTTGGCAAAACATCTGTTGCACAATCTATTGCTCGTGCAACAAATAGAAAATATAGTCGTATGGCTTTGGGTGGAGTGCGAGATGAGGCTGAAATTCGCGGTCATCGTCGGACGTACATTGGCTCGATGCCAGGTAAGGTCATACAGAATATAGCTAAAACAGGTGTGCGTAATCCACTCTTTTTGTTAGATGAAATTGACAAAATGGCCCAAGATTTCAGAGGTGATCCCGCTTCAGCCTTATTAGAAGTACTGGATCCTGAACAAAACTCCAAGTTCAGCGACCACTATATGGAAGTAGAGTACGACTTATCAGATGTGATGTTTGTTTGTACGGCAAATACATTAAATATCCCCGATGCTTTGCGTGACAGAATGGAAATCATCCATCTTTCAGGTTATACCGAAGATGAGAAATTAAACATTGCCAGCAAATATTTATTGCCTAAAGCATTAAAAAATAATGGTCTGAAAGACGAAGAAGTCAACATTGGGCAGGATGCATTATTAGATATTATTCGTCGATATACTCGTGAAGCTGGTGTGCGAAGTTTAGAACGTGAAATTTCCAAAATTTGTCGTAAAGTAGTTAAAGAAATTCTGCAAGAAAAACCAAACAAAAAGATAATTATTACAGCAGATAATCTTGAGGATTATTTAGGTGTTTATCACTACAAGTTTGGTGTTGCAGAAGAAATTGATCAGATAGGTCAAGTAACTGGACTAGCATGGACTGAAGTTGGTGGTGAGCTGCTAACTATTGAGGCTGCTGTGATGCCGGGTAAAGGTAAAGCAACTTACACCGGCAAGTTGGGTGATGTTATGCAAGAATCTATTCAAGCTGCTACAACTGTTGTTCGTTCACGCGCTTTGGACTGGGGAATTGCTACTAACTTCATGCAAAATCATGACATCCATATCCACGTACCAGAAGGTGCCACACCAAAAGATGGACCTAGTGCAGGGGCTGGAATGTGTACCGCATTAGTATCTGCTATAACAGGTATCCCTGTTCGGTCAAATGTTGCGATGACGGGTGAAATAACCTTACGTGGTGAAGTATTAGCAATTGGTGGATTAAAAGAAAAACTATTGGCAGCATTACGTGGAGGTATTGATACGGTTTTAATTCCTGAAGACAATGTCAAAGATTTGAAAGAAATACCAGATAACGTCAAACAAGGGCTAACACTTATTCCAGTACGTTGGATCACCGAAGTATTAGAAAAGGCATTGCAAACTATGCCTGAGCCAAATACAGATGAAGGTGATGACAAAAACATGATCGCAAAGGATAAAACCAGTTATCATGAGCTAGGTTCACAAAACCACCAC
>Ga0164311_10001449_pt1 | contig 11611 bp, 10 predicted proteins | sample GuaBasSedimGuay2_FD_121796 | JGI IMG/M metagenome (GOLD analysis project Ga0164311, IMG submission 121796) | Subseafloor sediment microbial communities from Guaymas Basin, Gulf of California, Mexico - Guay2, Core 4569-9, 9-12 cm | ecosystem: Environmental > Aquatic > Marine > Hydrothermal vents...
CTAACTTAACTAGATCTCCCCTTAGCACTAGCATTAGTGAGGTTTCAAGCTCCCCCGCGTGCATGATGCCTCCTTCCTCAGACTTCCTGTACCTCCTTACAACTTCTCCCGCTAGGAGGGAGCAGAGTGGAATTAAGGCTACAGGAACCCCTTTATCCTCATAGATCCTCCTTAAGGCAACTCTTAGAGCACCGTAGTTCTGTCCATGGGCGTTTAATACCAGAATTCTCTTAAAGCCGTGATCTATCAGGCTCGCTAAGCAATCGTATACTAAGTTTATGAAAGTCTCTATCCTCAGCGAGATAGTTCCATGGAAAGCCTTCACATTCCTAGACTCGTATCCAAAAATTATGGTGGGGGCTACTACTGCCGGTATACCTTCATCCTTAAGCCTCGCTACTACCCTTTTAGCCACCTCCTCTGCAATAATGGAGTCCGTTAAAAGCGGCAGATGTGGACCATGCTCCTCGAAGGCTCCTACGGGCACTATAACTAAACTGTTTTTCTCTACGCACTCCTTCGCCTCTTCCCATGTCATCTCTGATAGAAGGAATTTTTCTGAAATCATGGATAATCATTATAATAATGGAGCCTATAACAGTATTGTGTTCCTATGAGCTACGGAAAGGTTTTGAGGCTGGGTAGAGTTCTCGACTTGGAAAGTGGTAGGAGCCTAATCTTCCCGGTGGATCATGGAGGCTACATGGGTCCCATAAAGGGCATTGAAAGGCCGTGGAGCACTCTGAAGATGGCTATAGAAAGCGGCGTTGATTCCCTGCTAATACATAAAGGGCTTTTTAAGAGTTACTGCAACGAGCTTTCCAAGTGCACCAAAAGGGTTGGATTAATACTGAGGGTATCGGTAGCGTTCGCTTACCTGAGCGAGCCGGATTATGAAACGTTGATCTCGTTACCTGAGGAAGCCCTAATACTCGGCGCTGATGCCGTAGCCTTCACCCTCCACGTTGGAGGTAAGCACTACAATAAAGCTGTAAGGCTATTCAGTAAGGTCGTTGATAAATGCGATTCATGGGGCATTCCTGTAGTCGGAGAATGCCTGCCGAGCAGGGAGCTAGGTAGTAACTTAGAAGCCGTTAAGACGACCGTTAGAGTGGGTGCCGAGCTTGGAGCCGATATCATTAAGACCATATACGTGGAGCCCTTCGAGGAAGTCGTTGACGTCTGCCCAGTACCAATAGTGATAGCTGGTGGCGAGAAGAAGGACTATAAATCCGTACTGGAGATGGTTGAGAAAGGCGTTAAAGCGGGCGCTGCTGGAGTCTGTATAGGTAGGAACGTTTTCCAACACGAAAATCCTGCTCAAATGCTGAAGGCCATAGCCACTATAGTTAAGGAGGGAAAAAGTGTGGAGGACGCCTTAAGAATATTGAAGGGGGAGTAGCTTGAAAGCTGCCCTCATCCCCCTATATCATTCGGATTACCCCTTTGAAAGGGCTGCAAGTTTCCTTGAAGAAGCAGTACACAGACTGAAGAGGAGGAAATTGGAAGTACTAGTGACAAGCAAGGTGAGTGAAAGCAGCGAAACACGGAGAGTCGCTAGGGAAGTCCTCAACTTCGACCCTGATGCTGTCATATTCTTCGTTCTAACCTGGATTGAGGCCCCAGCAGCTGTAAGCCTGGCTAGAGAGCTCTCCTCATACCCTATGATTGTTTGGGGCTTAAGAATGTACTACGAGAGCGGTAGAAGGGAGTCAACGGGCTCCCTTCCAGGGGCGGCTGTTCTCAAGGCAAGCCTTGAAGCTGTAGGCTATAGGCCCAAGTTCGTGGTCGGCCTACCCGACGAAGCTGAAGCGCTGGACGATGTATATCGCTACTGCTTAGTAGCTAGCGCTGTTAAGAAACTGAGCAGGTCTAAGATAGGACTCGTCGGCTACGCCTCAATGGGCATGTACACTGCCATGTTCGACCCCATATCCATGAGAAGTAGGCTTGGCGTAGATGTAGTTCACATAGATACTTCAAGCATTTTCAAGGAGCTCCATGGAATAAAGGAGGACGAAGCTCTTAAAGCAGTTGAAGGCTGGAAGAAGAAGTACTTCATCGAAAGCGACGTCAGGGAGGAAGACCTATTCATGGCCGCTAAGATATACCTGGTGTTCAAGAAACTTGTGGAGGAGCTTCGCCTAGAAGGTCTGACCGTTAAATGCCAGTACGAGTTCTCCAAGGATCTGGGCTTCGTGCCCTGTGTCCCCATATCAGTGCTAGCTGATGAGGGCGTAGTATGTTCGTGTGAAGGCGATGTTCCACTTACGGTTACCATGCTTGTGTTCCACTACTTGACGAAACAACCCATTTACTACGGAGACCTAGTGGACATTAGAGACAATAGGGTCTACCTGTCTAGTTGCGGATTCGCCCCCCTATCCCTATCGGCTAGTCCTAAAATGGGCATTGGAGTACACAAGTACTTCTTCAAGGGGTTGAGAAGCAGCATTGTCCTTAGAGAAGGCGAAGTTACTCTAGCTAGGCTCGGCGTGGTCAGGGGAGAGTACAGGATGCACGTAGCCTTAGGGAAGATAGTTGAAACTGAGCTAAGACAGGGACTTTTCCCTGCAGCCGAAATTGAGCTAAAGGGAGATATTAACGCGTTCATAGAGAACGTTATGAGCCAGCACTACGCTCTCGCTTACGGCGACTTAAGAAGCCACTTAAGGGCACTATGCGACATGGTGAAGGTAAAGTACATAGAAACATAGCCGGTAATTGCTAAGCTAGTAGCAACCTGCTCGCCTTATCGGATAAAATTAGATACTGCTTGTATAGCTGATCGTAGACTTCGACGAGGCCTTTATCGGGCCCTATCTCCTCCTCAGCCCTCACTAATTTAGCCGCCTCTTCTAAACTCCTATATACACCTGCCCCTATACCTGCCAAAATACACGCTCCCAAAGGAGCTGTGTTCGTGATCCTCGGCTTCGCTACAGGTAGATTGAAGACATTCGCCTTGATCTCCTTCCATAGCCTACTTTTAGCCCCTCCGCCTACCGAGATCGCTCTTCTAATCGGGTAATTCAAGCTCCTAATGACCTCTAAGTAGTACTTCAGCTCGAAAGCTATAGCCTCCATGATCGCTCTATAAATATGTGGTGCTCCATGGGACAGCGTGAGCCCTAGAATAGATCCCCTAGCGTAATGCGGTATTCCAGGTCTCAGAGAACCTGAGAAATACGGTATGATAAAAACTCCCTCAGAGCCTGCGATAATTTTTCTAGCCTCTTCCTCTAGCGCTTCATGGGAAACGTTAGTCCCAAATTCTGTAAAAAGTCCTAAAAACCAGTCCACTAACGCTCCTGAAGCTGAAAGGGTTCCTAGAAGAGTCCACTTATCCCGTACGACATAATGGTACACGAAAAGCTCCCTAGGCACCTTCCTTGGGAGGGTATCTGTAACGTACATGATCGCGCTAGCCGTACCGGTGGAATCGACAACTGGTCCCGGAGCAATTACTCCAGCTCCTAATGCAGCGCAACACTGATCGTGAGCACCTATGACCATAGGTACCTCATTTTTAAAACCAAGCTTTGAGGAGACTTCCTTCTTGACATATCCAGCAAGCTCACATGAGTATAGGAGATCAGGGAGAAGACTCTCGTCCACGCCTATGAAGTCTAGAACTTCGCTGAACCACTTCTTTGACCATATATCGTAGAGCATGCTGAACGACGCTAGGCTCCTGTCTACCAAGTACTTCCCAGTCAGCTTGTAGGCTACATAGCTCTGAGGAGAAAATAGAATTGCTTTAGCTTTCACCAAGAGATCTCTTCTATGCTTTCTGATCCATAGTAGTTTAGGAGCTGTGAAGCCTGCACCGGGCATCATTCCCGTTTTACTGTGCAGTTCCTCGCCGCCGAAAACGTTAACCATCTCGTCAACCTCTCTAACACTCCTCTGATCGAGCCATGAAATCGCGGTTGTTAGCGCCTTTCCCTCACTACCCATTAAAACTAGAGTATTTGCCTGACTGGATAGGGATATCGAGGTGATTTCCAACCCCTTTCCGACAGACAGCTCCTTAATGCAGTAGACAGCAGCCCTCCACCAGTCTTCAGGATTCTGTTCGACTAATCCAGGTCCGGGAAAAGTGAGTTCATAGCTCCTTGAAACTTCAGCTAATAGCTCTCCCTCATAGCTGATAGCGTAGGCCTTACAGCCTGTGGTTCCCAGATCTAATCCTAACAAACACTGCAGGAGAATCCCCCACTTATTTTAGCCGGCACCAGTTTAAATATGCTAGTGAAAGTAAGGGACAGCAGACTAAGAACGGTTCCAAACGTCCAAGCTTAGAAAAGCTTAAATCCTCACGGTCTTAGAGGAAACACATGAAAGCTAAAGTAGGCTTAATATTCTCCGTAATGCCTAAGGAAAAGCCCACATGGCCGTACAAAGGCTACGATTACGCAACTAGAGTTAAAAAACTATCGAGCCTTATTCGAGAAAACCTTCCAGATGTAGATTTTGTGGAACAGGTTCTAAGAAGCCCTGAGGAGTTCGATGAAGAGAAGTTTAAGGGAGTGAAAGTGTTCGCGGTAGTGCTTGTTGGAATATGGAATGGAGTAGCCAGAAAAATTATTGAGTCAGGTAAGCCTGTACTGCTAGTTGACGACCTCTACGGAGGTTCTGGAGAATTCCTACAAACCCTTGGATTGGCCCTCAGAAAGGGCTATAGAGTCGCTGGTGTAGCGTCCTCTAACCTCTTAGACAGCATTAACGCTATAAAAGTGCTATCTGCAATAGATCTCCTCTCAAAGTCTAGGATACTCGTAGTTAAAGAACTCGAAGAAGAGAGATTCAATGTCCTAAAAGAGAACGTTAAAAGGACTGTGGGATCCGAGCTCGTCTTAATAAGCCCAGAGGAGCTGATCTCAGAGTACGAAAAAACCAGTCCTGAAGAAGCTAGAAAGATAGCGGAGAAGTGGATCGAGGAAGCGCTTGAGCTCGTCGAGCCTAGCGAGGAGGAGGTAGTGAAGTCAGCGAAAATGTACCTTGCAATGAAAAAGCTCATAGAAAAGTACGGTGCACAGGCAATAACCATAGACTGTCTAGGACTCTTCTACAGGGGAAAGCTTCCAGCATATCCCTGCCTAGGATACGTTGAACTCCTAAACCGAGGATATGTGGCTACCTGTGAGGCCGATATAGACTCTGCTATAACACAGCTTCTAATACAGTACATTACAGGGAGACCTGGATTTGTCTCAGATCCCGTGCTTGACCAAGGTTCAGGATACATAGTCTACGCACATTGCTTGGCCGCAACTAAGGTCTACGGGCCTAAAGGCCCTCGAACACCCTATAGGATCAGATCGCATTCTGAAGATAGGGCCGGGGCAGCGCTTCAAGCCTACTGGCCTTCGGGAGAGCCCATAACAACAGTGAAGCTCAACCTAGCCAGAAGAGCCATGGCGCTCCACAGCGGTATTATAAGGGACAATATTGAGGAGGAAAAGGCCTGTAGAACCAAGGTAGCTGCTGAAATAGACGTAGATAAAATAATGTACAACTGGAATAGGGTTGTTGATTTCGGCTGGCACAGAGTATCCGTTGTAGGGAACTTCAAAAGGGAATTTAAATTAGCGGCTAGGCTTCTAGGTTTTCAGCTTATTGAAGAGGACTCCTGAAAGTTCCCCCGATTCCTTTAGGACTTCAGAATCTTTCTTAGAAGCCTTGTTAACCTAATGCCCTCAATCCAGAGAAATATTATCGGAAATACCGCTATTATTAGGGCCTCTATAGGCGGGTCTGCAAAAATTACGTAGCCAACTACTAGTGCTGTGCTAAAAACGGCGTAAGGTATCAGTCTCGGCACAACGCTTCCTAGAATCCCCACGTATATGGAAAAGAGGGATTCTCTATTTATTTTCGCGATATAATCTCCCTTCCTTTCAGCGAAGCCCAGCTCCATAAGCCTATCTAGGTAATACTTCGTCGAGCCAGAACTACTTAGCCCAGCAAGTCGCTGAACTTCCCTAATGCCCATGGGTTTGCCAGCTTTCAAGAGCACTAGGTATGCTTTAGCTAGGTTTCCACTAATAGCGATGGGTTTCCGTTTAGACAGTTATGTCACCCTTTATTCCTCTATGCGCACTCTCTTTTTAGCCACCACGTAGGAGACCGTAGCTGCGGCGGTGGCTATTGACACTGAGACTGCAAGAGGCGTCGATATTTTAATGAGCACGTCGATAAGGCTTTTCTCAGGCTGTTCAATTGCAGTGGGCTTCGATATCATTAGCTCTGATGGGAGAGAATATGTACCCCTTAAAACGAGAGCTCCAGGAACTTCACTGTAGGGCTTCCACTCCCCATCGAACCACACAAGTCTCCTGTTCCACCCCGCATATCCCAGCTTTATAGCCGAAATAATGCTCCCTATATCCTTTTCACTAAGGCCCTTAATGACCCCGTTCTTCAAAAGCCATTCTAGCTCAACTTTAAGAGCCTCCTTTAAATCCTTCTCGCTTACGGCATAGGCAGGCTTAAGCTTAATATTCAGAATCTCCACCCGGTTGAAGTACTGCTTGTCCACTAGCTTTTCGTCTAAGCCTAGGGACTTAACGGCTTGCTTGAACTCTGCGACAATTCGATCGCCTATTTCATCGACCCCCGTAATTCTAAACGCTAGGATGAGCATGTCCTTCAATACGTAGGCCTCGTCATCTTCCATCTCCCCGACCTCGTATCCTTTACCTTTACCGAGTATGGTTAAAGATGCCCTACCTACGGTCTTACGTGCCATGAAAGCTATTGTACCTTCCTTAATCTCCGCCCTAACTTCCCAGCCGAGTTTCCTAAGAGATTCAGGCTTGAGCTGAGAGACGTTCAACTCCTTCTCCTTATATACAATATTGCAGACATGTGCCGTAATCGTCTCCCTCTCCTCGTATAAGGGTATCTGTATTCTAATCGCGATGTACCTCTCCTGTGTTACTGTGACTTCTCCTCTCACTAGAGATTCTCTGATTACGCTGATGTTGAGGAGCTTCTTTGACTGAGGGATCCCGATTTTTCTTAGGAGACCTTCTACCTTGTTCCTAATGTTTGACGCCAGCTCATCTCCCATCTTCCTGGCTCCTTCAATGCGCAGGCCTATTTTCAAAATACCCTTAGTAGAGTTGATGCCTACGAACACTTTCACTTCCGCCCCACCTATATTCTTTGCAAAGATATACCCGATAGCCTCTCCTAGCGTAATCTTCCTAACCTTCCATGTTATTGCCCCGCTACTTTGAGCCTTCTCGACTGCTTCGCTTAAGCCCTTTAGGGTTGAGTTGCCCGCCTTTATGCACATTATCACTCGTGGCTCATCTTCAGAGACCCTTACGTTAGCGCACTTTAGTCCCTGCTCCGAGACCACTACTATTAGCCTGCTATCGTACCGACTCCTGTAAGCATAGGCCGAATAGCTCCAGTAGAAGTAATCTACTCTCCTAACACCTTCCGTGGAAGCGAGCTTCAACAAGTTATATTCTATTCCAGGCTTGTTTAAAACTACTTCAATCGCATAGATATCTCCCGGACTTACGCTTGCAAGAACACTTAATTCCGTCAGCATTATGCTCAATAGCATCGTTATTGCCAGCAATTTCCCCCTCCAAGAGATTTTATTTTCCAAGTTTTCACCCATATAGAACTCACATTTATACAAGATATAACTATGCTTTAGAACGGACTGTTCAATTTTATGAACATCCCCCTAGCTTTGTGCTATAGCGGAGAAGCAAGCGCAAGCTTTGAAATTTTTCACCAAAACTTTTATGATTTCGGGTGTATAGGAACTCTTGGGTGACCCCATGAGAAAGACTATTGAAAATTTGGTAAAGGCGTTTATAGGCGAAAGCCAGGCGAGGAACCGCTACACGTTTTACGCGAGCATTGCGAAAAAGGAGGGATTCGAGCAGATAGCGGAGATCTTCTTAATAACAGCTGATAACGAGGAGGAGCACGCGGAAACCCTGTTTAAGATGATTAACGAGTTAAAGAGGAAAAGCGGGGAGAAGCTGGACGAGATTAGCGTAATGGCAGCAGCGCCCCTGGCACTTGGGACTACCGCAGAGAACCTAAGAGCAGCAATTGCAGGAGAAAACTACGAGCACACAAAAATGTATCCAGAATTTGCAGAGATAGCTGAGAGGGAGGGATTACCTGAAGTCGCTGCAAGATTAAGGGCCATAGCTAAGGCGGAGGAACATCATGAGGAGAGATTCAGGAAACTGCTAAAGGAGGTTGAAGCTGGAACAGTCTTCAAGAAGGAGAAAGAGGTCTGGTGGGTGTGTAGGAAATGCGGCTACGTTCATTACGGTAAGGAGCCTCCAGAGAAATGCCCCTCCTGTGGACATTCAAAGAACTTCTTCCAAGTTAAGTGCGAGGAATACTAGAAGTTTAGTGCTTAAGGCATATTGCAACCTCCATAGGCTTTGGAAATCACCTTAAGTTAATTTCCATTTCTACAGTTATTTAAGGGAGAAATTTTTATTGACCTTAGAATTTACTTCTCCGACAGTTTATGGACAGCGATGAGCATTCGCAAAGGAGAAACTACCTCGCCCTACTGACTAGACGAACTCTGGCAGGCTTCTTCAACGGCCTACCCAGCCAGTATATGAATATCTACGTACTAGAAATGGGTTTCACGGAGCAAGATCTCGGAGCTTTGAGGAGTGTTGGAACCCTATTCGCGACCCTACCATCAGCTGTCCTCAACTTCATGGCTGATGTTGCCAATAGGAGAAAGGCCTATCTCGTCGGCCTGTTGTTCGAAATTCTGTCCGCCCTTTTCTTTTTCATTGATGGCGGAGCCTTACCTGTCCTAGCGGCCATGATGTTCTTCCTAGTATCCTTCTTCGGACTTTCAAGGGTTGAAGATGTTCTGGTCGCAGACTCGCTTAGGAGCAAACGAAGAGCCTTCGGCTTCAGCGTAATTAGGTCCCTATCGATATTCGTGTCTCTAATCGCTCCTATAGCGGCAGCACATCTCGTGAGCATGTTTGGCGGCATCTCCGTTGAGGGAATAAGGCCCGTATTTCTTATACAGCTCCTCGGTCTCATCGTAGCCTTCATTATAGCCCTGCTGTACGTTAAGGACGTTAGGATCGTGCCGGAGGTAGGCGTAACCGAGGCAATTAAGAACTCCATTAGTATAGTTAGGCTGAACCCATGGTTGGAGCGCTGGATACTGTTGGAGGTGCTTGGAGGTTACGTTTTCTCGATGAGCACGCCCTTCGAAACCATTTACGCGGTCAAAGTGAAAGGGGCTGATGAGTTCATACTAGGCTACATGGGTTTCGCCTTGAACGTGGGTAGCCTTATAGCGTTACCACTAGTCGGGAGGCTCGCTGATAGCATTGGGAGAGTTAAGACCATACTGCTCCTTCGACCACTGTACTACATAAGCATAGCACTGCTCATAATGGCCCCTTCGCCCAGCTACTTGATAGTGGCCTGGCTTATAAGGGGAGTATGGTTCGCATCGATAGCCCCATTTCAGGCACTAGCAATAGAGCTAGTTCCCTTCGACTACAGGGGTAGGTGGAACGGGATTAGGACTTTAATATCGCTCCCCCTAAGGTCTCCGGGATCCGTTATTGGAGGCTACCTCTACATGAATGTCTCTCCCGAAACGCCTTTTATAGCGGCTGTACTGGTGGATCTCCTCCTGAGGGTGCCGCTCATTTACATGACGCCTGAAACCCTCAATAGGAAGAAGTACCTCGAAGTTTTTAGAAGGATTTAGAAGAAATTGGATTAAGGATTTATTGGATAGTGCTACAGGAGGGCCTTTTGTTAAGGTAGGATAATTCGATCCCGCAGTACTCCATGAGCTTATCCAGTGCACGTACGTGAGGTTCAAGCGTACAGAAACCTTCGTATCCATCCTCTTTAGGCGAGCAAGGAGGCCTACTACAGCGTACCTTTTAGGCTTACCTATGCCAAGGAACTGTAAGGGGAGTATTGTCTGGAGTACTAAAGAACTTTTAGGAATTAGCTCATTGACCCTCTGATTCCTTCCTCCACCTAGCCATTTTCTCCCTTACCTTCTTAGGTATGGGATTTTCAACGATTAGACCGTACTTTGAGGCCTTACTGGCGATGTGTGAGTCATTAGAAATTATGATTGGTATACGATGTTTCAGAGCCGTTGCTATCAAAAATCCGTCGCCGAGGGGAATGTTCTCGGACAGCGATATGTTAATTCCCATAAGAGAAGGTTCTACGACCTTTAGTCCACTAATAGTGAGCTTAAGCTTTTCCAAGAGCTTTCTTAACGGTCTTACGCGGTAGAACCAGAGGAGTACGTTGTACGTCTCTAGGATCGTGGTGTGCGTGATGTAAAGCTCTATCCTGCCCAGCAATCCCTCCTCCAGAACTTTCCAAGCATAGGGATGAGCTGGGCTCTCATCATACAAAGCATAGGAGAGAATGTCAGCATCCAGGATTCTCAATGTTTAAACCCACCGTAAAGATCTTTAACTGTTGCTGCATCGACAGAAACTCTCTCCTTATCTCCGACAAGCTTTATGCTTGATATTTTCTCTACAAGATCCCGTTTATTCTCGATAGCTCTTAGAATGATAGTGTCTTTATTTGCGAGCTCTATTCTAAATACCTTTTTCCCGACTATTTTCCTAATATTCGCTGGAATAGTGATCCTACCTTTACTGTCCATTTCCACTATCTGTCCCACTCCCACCGCCCATACCCACATGCTTTAAACTGAAATATAAGTTTTGCTTATGCCGAGCAGCATACAGAATGGAGAGGATACTTCAGTTGTTCACAGAGCTACTAATTTTTGATAACCTTTGGAGATCGACCCGAAAGCAGTTATAATTAGGGCATCGAAGGGGAGTAGGGGAATATTCCCCATGCTGGTAAGCCTCTCACCTGACGACGTGTACTGCTTCACGGTTAGGCAGGTGTAGAAGCCCTTGGTCGGTGCATTAAGTAGCATGGAATTGTAACGCGCTATAAGACACACCGCTTAGCCTTCAGGCCTAAACGAAAGGTGGTTGAGGGCTAGAAAACACTTATAGAATTTATTTTAAACGCCCGAAATAGCTTAAAACCACAAGTCGATAACATAAAGGAGAACAATCTCCTTCTAGCTTGTAGCCTCTTTAGTTATTTCTAGATGATTGCCAGCGACACCAAGTAAGTAAAGGATTCTCCCTGAATTTCTTTAAGTTATTTCACTAATTCCGCGTTTTGCTTTAACTTTTACTAACTTCTCCATCTTTTCCATAGTTTCCCTATGTATTCCATGTTCTATGTAGCATGCATCTTCCTCAGCTATATCCTCAGGTAATCCAAGTATTTTACACAAGAACTCTTTTATCACCTTATGCCTATGATAAATCTCCTTAGCTACTTTCTCACCTTTAGATGTTAATTCTATAGGCCTACCCTTCATATATTTAACTAGACCTTTATTAGAGAGTTTCATTAAATAGGATGTTACACTTGGGGGCTTAACCTTAAGTGCTGAGGCTAAATCCTTTATCCTAACAGTACCTTTATTTAATTTTATTAAGTATATTGCTTCCAGATACTCCTCCTCCCTCTTCATAATCATAACCCTAGCAGGGGGTATGATCTC
>Ga0164311_10001450_pt1 | contig 11607 bp, 15 predicted proteins | sample GuaBasSedimGuay2_FD_121796 | JGI IMG/M metagenome (GOLD analysis project Ga0164311, IMG submission 121796) | Subseafloor sediment microbial communities from Guaymas Basin, Gulf of California, Mexico - Guay2, Core 4569-9, 9-12 cm | ecosystem: Environmental > Aquatic > Marine > Hydrothermal vents...
AAACATATCTTTTGCCTCATCGTTCATTATTTCGTATCTTATATTATATGTGTTAACATTACTTATGTCAATATTAAAAAACACTTCAACTGCGTCATCATTACCAAAGTGCAGTGATAAATCTTTTGTAATTGTATTAGTTATTCCTTCTGGATTGGTAATATCGGTTATAACTCTCAATTCAATATTGTTAATTCCAGTAGCTCCCTTATCCGCATGTATCAAGAAATTATGCCTATATGTTGTCTGCTGTTCTCTTACTGGAAGCACTCCTTCTGGAATAGCTATCGTAAATGATTTACTTACTTCTGTTCCCCTCATTTGATTAGTAACTGAAGCAATAACAGAACCTTCATAAAAAACCCTTATGCCATAAGTGGTATTTGGTGGTAGATTATTCATATCAAAATCAACTACACCATATCCATTGTCTATCTCAACATCTGCATGCTGGGTTTCCCACTCTCCACTTACCTCAACCCTAACAACACCATAGCTGTATTCTGGCGCCTGAAGCATTATATGAATGTAGAATTTATTGCGTGGCACCGCCATATATCCCTCCTTGTTAGTAGAACAGTGTCATTTCTTTTATACACCATATAAGGTCTTCCTGAACATCCAGCGGTATAGGTTTATCTATACTTATAACAAAAGGAAGTTTCACACTATCGGTTTTAACCTCACAGTCTATCGTGTATTCCTCATCCTCTCTTATCAAAGTAATCAATACATCAACCTTATCCTTGTGGTATGTTATATCAACATCTATTATAAAACCACCACAATCCTTTATAAGCTTCTTACGCCTTCTGCTACTGGAGGCTATTCTCCATATAAGATGTTTTATCTCGTATATAAAATCATCATTCACTCTAAAAGGCAATTCTACCTCCAGTTTCTAACGGTTTTAAGTATGTTTTCAAGAACCTCTATAATGCCATTCAAGTCATCTTCATCAAGCTCCCTCTCAGCATAGAAGTGTACGCCAGAAACATAAGTTTTAACAAGTTTCCTCTGCCTTCTAACCTTCTTCTCCTCAAGTGTTGAATGTATTGAACAAATCCTCATCATTGATGGTATGTGATATATGTAAATAGTTAAAATATCGTGTTCTAACTTATTTGGATAGAATAAAAGGTCATACTGATATACGCCAGTATAGCTTGATAGCTTCATTATCTTCATTCTTTTCTTAACTGCAACAATCATAGTAATCTCTTTCATTAAGTCCTTTATCTTTTTCATCTTATTCATGCTTTACCTCCTATTCGTTATATAATCTCTCTTATGTAATATTCTATGTATATCATAGGCTTCATAGACCTCTCCAACTACATTATATAACGCTATGTATGGTTTTCTACAAACATACGGTTTTCTGGTCATTTAATCTCCCTTTTAAGTCTTGCCTTTTCTCGTTTATGGAATTTCTTTAACAGTTTATCGTAATACCCAGGTCTTGCTGTCTTCAAGCCTTCCTCTTCCCTTTTTATTATATCCATTAACTCACAGAATATACCGCCACCCTTTTCTTCACATTCATCATAGTAATCATATATAGCACTGTTAACATTATTATCATCTGTAATCTCAAAGTGTTCTTCCAGTGGTGGTATCCATAGATTACCACCAGAGCCTTCCAGAATATATCTTATAAAAAGAAGTTTGAAGGCGTTAACAACTGCCTCTTTCCCTTTAAGGGAAAAATGTGCAAGTTTATCAAGCCTTTCATCCCACAGTATCGGTATTTCAAGTTTTATTTTAACTACTTTATCAGACATATAAACCTCCTTGTTACCATCTTGCTATCTTCTTTCTTAAAAGTTCTGGTCTTGGTCTCCATTTCCTTTCACGCAGTAGTATGTTGAGTGGCGCTCTTAACTTCTGTATAGAGTATCCCTTTGCAAGAAGTCTGTCTATTATATCGTTGTATGTGTAAACTTCTCCTCTTTTCAGTTTAAGTTTTCTACCCATTTTTTTGACTATATCCTGTATATACCCTTCCGCAACAAGCCTTCTGCGTTTATCAAAAACCCTTAAATAAGGCAATGGAGTTTCAAGACCACTGCTATTACAAATAGCAGAAGATACATTGTATCCCACATCCTCCTCCATTTCCTCAAGGCATTCGTCCATATCACATTCGGATATATAAATCACATATGGTATTTCCATCCATCTATCTTTGGGTTTTCTCCTATAGCATTCCCAGTAATCCTTTCCAGTTTTTTTGCACTTATACCCTATTTCCCTTACATCCCTAACTTCATCCCTCAGGGCTCCCCTCGCTTCCTTCAATGTCAGGAAAACATAATTTATGCCTGGCATATATCCTCTTAACCCAGATATAACATGATAATGTTTTCTGCCCACTATCTCCTCCTTGTTATTTCGTATATTTCATTCACCATTTCAGACCATTCTTCACCAGTTGGTCTTGAGTTAAACTTATATATTCTGTATCTCCCTTCTGGTAAAAACCACCAGAACCACCATTGCTTTGTTCCATCTGGAGCGGTATCAACTTCCTTTATACACGGAGGCATAGTCCACTCTATATACCTTCTGGAGGACTTTGAAAAGATATTCCTATGCCTCCATACAAACTCCTTTGCACGATAAGGCTCATAAGCAAGTCTTATATCTTCAAGTGGATATTCTTCAACTCCAATCAGCATATATCCTCCTATGGTATGTGTGTAGTTATTGGTTCATATTCAAAGTAAACATACATACCGCCAATCTGCTCTATGTAATTAGTATGTCCAGCCGCTGGCTGAACCCTTGCAGTCATCATTTCATAGTTAGCCTCTATTTTTTGCTCTATCGGGAATATATACCTTGAGTAGGCATAGTCATTTATTCCAGAAGCAGTAACAAGGTCAACAGCAGAATTCCCACGATTGTATGTAAAGTTCACTACAGTTTGAGCTAAGTATCCTATGTGCCCAGCAAATTTAGGTTGGTTTATTGAACCGCTATTTGCAAAACCCTGTTTGAGTAACCATCCGCTACCATCACAAAGCATAAAAGCCATATTATTTATCTTACTCATGGTAGGAATATCAACAATCACAGACTGATTGACCTCATTAACATACTGAACTCTATAATACCCCACTTTTCTTCTTGTGATTGAGCCGTTCTTAACCCAACATCCACTGAAAAGAATATTTATTACTATACCATATGTCACTCCTGGTGGAACAGCAACTCCAGGAACAGAAAGCTCAAAGTATAAAATATCAGATTTTTTCAAATGGAGAGGGGCTGACAATTTCCTACCAATAAACCCTTCCTTCGTAGTCATATAAAACGGAACAACAGCTCCAGCACCACCATTCATAGTAAGCTGAGTGTATGTGGAAAACCCTTCGCCAAAGATTTCATCAATTGCACCAGCGTATCCGCTTACAATAACCCTATCCAGGTTTTTCACCATAAGTTTTACTTGCGTATCTGGACGGAGAGTTCTAAGCGTAAGTCCTGGATACATCGCCGATGATGATGTTTGGAACTCCTTTATAGTTATCCCTATAAACTCAATAATCGCATCCGATGGTAAGTCGTATTGCAGAACTCTCCTCTGGCTATCAGCGTATACCTCAAAAGCATCGCTCATACTATAAACGAACCTTGTTTTATTCTGTTCTTTATTAACAGATACCTGCTTGGGTTCTCCCATTTTTATCATATTCCTTACCATCTTATCCTCCTTTGTTAAAGTTTACAAACACCCAACCTAAAAACATTTTTTTCAGTAATCTTCACTTCAGTAATCGGTTAATAAATAAAAGGGAGGGGGGAGGAGCATACGCTCCTACCCCCTTCGTTCGTTTCTATTATGAAACGAAAATCTCCCTCTTTGGAATGACCCACAAGTCAAGACCAAACACCACATCTGGGATAGTAAGACCGCTAACATCAGCCTTAAACTCAACCCAGACAGGGGTCTTATCACTCACGGAGAGCCAGTCAAACTGACCAGGCTCATCCTCAAAGGTGAAGTATCCCTTTGTGTTTGGATACCTGTCCCTGAAGGTGATTGCATACACAGGAGTTGAAGCATCAAGAACCTCAATATCATCAATTATGGGTGATATGAGGTAATTTGACCCAGTGTAAAGGTCAACTTCCTGACCAGCTTTCAGTGTCCAGTATCCCTTCTGGAGTGCAGAGATGAATGCAAGGAAATCAGCGTTGGCTTCATAGTTGTCAAACAGTACAAGCCTGATACCCATGATGTCCATATCATACTGGAGACCAGTCCTTGTCAGGAAGTTACCGTAGTAGTTGTTGTTAGGAGCTTCCATGAAGAAGTTGTAAGAACCATTTGCGAAGTCTGAATTTGCATTGATGAAGTGATAGAAGGAAACTCCCCTAACAGTTGTTGCTACAGGTCTTGGACCAAAAGCCTTCCTGACAGATGGGTTAACAATCCTCTGGTCAGTTACGGGAACAAGTTTATTCCCGACTTTCTTGTAGTAAACAACATTCCCAGCCATAAAACCTCCTTTGTTTAGGGTTTTGACTTATTCCTCAACGGCAACTATTGTGCCGTCTTCAAGTTTATCAAAGTCCTCAATCCCCTGACTTTGATTTACCAATGCTTCCACTTCGGAAGCAGTCTCTTCGTTTACGATAAGTGCTTCAAGACCCTTCTCGTAATCGTAAACATCATAAGTGTCATTATAAACAAGACCTTCTACTTTGCTCTTCACTTCACTCTGGATTTCAACAAGAGGCTGTTCCTTGACCTTAATACCGCTGAATGCAAAGAGTGAAGATACAACCCTTATTGTCTTTGCTACATCTTCGGTTATGTCGTAAGCTCTACCAGTCATCCTTTTCTCTGCTACAAGTTCAAGTGCCTTTGCTACCCCATAGAACACCACGCCAAGCAGACCCTTCCTGGCAGCCTCATTCTCTCCAATCTTCGGTATCTTCTTCATTGCCTTCTCATCAACCACATTCATAAGTTTTGTAGAGCCAATTCCAACACCAACATTGGAAACAAGTTCAATCAGAGCGTCAATGAATGGGTTACTTGAATACACAAGGTCTTCAACATAGTATTCCATAGGAACATATGAAGCCACTTTTGCCTTTCTGGGTCTGTATGTGTGCTTCACATACTTGGTCCTACCAGCTCCTTTGAGTGAGCCTTTGGGATACAATTCCTCAACCGCACGCCTCCAAAGGTCTGGCTGAACTTTGGGAGAGGTTCCACCAAGAGCTCTAAACTTTTCCCAAACCTTCTTTGGGTCATATCCAGACACTATACCACCGCCAAAGCCTCTTGGATGGTAATAAACAGCATGTTCTCTTGCAAGACCAGTTGCCTTTGGATGGCTCCTTAAAGCAAAGCCCTCAATTCCCTTCTTATAAGGAACAAACCCAGATTTCCAAGCTTCTCTCCATCCAGACCACTCAGCACCTCTCCTCTTAATACCTTTCTCAAGGTATTTTGCTGGAAGTATCCCTTCGGCCTGTTTCTTCTTTGCTGATATAGCCCTACCGAGATAAGTCTCAAGGCTCTTATAACCGATTGACTTAGCGGCATTATCAAGCATCCTTCCTTTCTTTCCACCTGGCACCTTTGGACTAAGGAAGTCTCCACCAATCCCCATCTTAATATAGGCTTTGATTGCTTTCTTCACAGTGTTAGCGGAGATTGTAGGATGGCCTTTCCTTCTCTTTCCATACCTACCAGGTCTCCTGTTAGCAAGTGCGGTTAGAACCTCTGCAATCCTCGTATGAGGAACAACACCAACAGAGAAGATATAGTCAAACATCTGCTCAACGCCAGGTTTAAGGTTTCCGCTCTTATCCATCAGAGCAATACCAGGGTTCTCAGCAAGCCCATATTCCACAAGATATGGGTTCTCAAGAACACCACTCTCAATTATTGCCTGTGCTATAAGGTCATCTACATCTGCTCCAATACCATAGTCATAGTCAACAAGTGCAGAAACGCCACCTCTGTGTGCCATGTTATAAGCCTTACGCCACAGAGCGGGCTGGGTCTTTGGAGACCTTCCTCCCATTGACTTAAACACATCCCAGACCCTTTTCATTTCGCTTGAAGTATAAGGGTTCTTTCTAACCATAACTCCTCCTTTGTTTGTTTTCTTGATTAGTTTGTTGCTATACTCTCCCCTCTTAATCTTATTGACTGTGGAGGCAGAGAGTTTAACACCAAATCTCTCTTTTACATCATCAACCAAAACAACCGTTTTCTTGGATGAATTCCTGACAATATAATTGTAAATCTCTGGAGTAACCTTCACTTCCCTTGAATAGGTAACCATCGCATCAACAGAAGCCTTCTTCTTTCTTCTTACTTTTTTCTTAATTCTACTTCTTACTGCTGATTTCTTTGACTTCTTGATTGTTTTCTTCTTACTTGTTTTTCTCTTATTGGTTTTTGTTTTGACTACGGCTTCAACCTTGACTTTGTTCTTTGCAAGCCCTATCTTTGCAAGTGCTTTTTCAAGTTCTTTTTCCATCTTTTTTCTAATGTCTTCAGAAACCGATGCTTTTTTCCTTTTTCTCCTCATACGGCCTCCTTGTTCTTTGATTATAGCCCACAATGGTATAATTTGCTGTCCTTTTGTTCCATGTCTCCACGGCTTATCTGCATACCTGAAGGTGATTATGTCTTCCTGTGGATATTCATGTGCGTCTTTCAATTCATACCGCAATGAACGCTTTGTATCAACAAAGACACCTCTACCCCAATATCCTTTTGAACGAAGCCACTCCTCCGCCTGCTTTTTAGTCCAATCGCTTTTGGGAAATACAAGCGTGTATAACATAGTTCTTGCACCTGGGATGTAGGCGTCAATTTCTTTCTCTATTGGGTTAGAATACACTACTCTTGCCATATTATCCTCCAGTTATTATGCTACCACTCCTCTATCAGTAACCATTTCTTTTCCGTCTTCTGCTATAAATATACTCTTACCATCATCACTTGTCAACATTACTCTTGGCTTCTCAAACACATGGAAGAATACTCTCGGAACTCCAAGTTTATCCTGAACATAGAGTATTCCAAGCAGAACTCCAACTTGCGTCATAACTATAGTTGACCCTCTATATTTTTTTTCAAGGTCTATTTCCTCACCAGTCTTTGTTATTATTTTAGGAAGCCTTATTTTTGTTTCCTTCACCTTATCAACAGAAGTGAAGTGGAGTTCTTCATACTTTTTAATCGCTTTTTCTATATCCTTTGCAAGTTTCTCTACTCCATAACTCTTAAATTCTATCATCCGGCCTCCTAATTACAGAAGTTTCAAGGCACCAGTGGCACCCCTTGTTAAACCCTCAGTAGCTCCCCTTGCAAGTTTTTCCGTGGTTCCAGTTCTACTTGACAGATACAAAAAAGCTCCAGCCGATATTGTCAGTATCCCCATAACCACTCCGCCAGCAATAATTATAGGTTTTATAGTTTCTCGTATAAAAGCACCAGGAGTGCCGTATGTCTTTTTAAGCAACTCCTCTCTCTCTTTACTTCTTAATTGCCTCCAATATTCACGAAGCCTTGATATTTTATCAAGCAATTCTCGCTGTAAATCTTGGTTGCCCTCCTTCACTGCATTACAATACATCTGCTTAAGAGACAGCATAGAGTTAGGAAAACCTCTATCTGGAAGAGCAGGAATAATATTCTCACCAGTTGGCTCTCCTGGTGGAACTTCACAATGTTCTCCACTTCCATAGACCCGTTTACAATCAAAAGCCCACATCTTGCAACTCCATGGCGTTCCGTCCCATTCAAGGACTTTTCCCTCAATAGCCATTATACTATCCCTCCTTCTTTTTCTGCTTCTATCTTTCCATACTCCTCTGCCCACTCTTCCCTGAAGTTATCATCTATCCAAACTTCATTGCCATTATGGTCAACAACAACTCTTTCTATTACTTCTTTACCATATATTGGATAAAGGGCAACTATATATGGTCTGTATCCAGATGTATTAAGTTCCAGTTTATATGCTGGCCTCTTTTTCTTTGAAGTTCTTTTAACCCAATTAGTGAACTCATGTCCATCCTCATCGTAGAATACAAGTTTTACTGCATAGAACTTTGCATAATACTTCTTCTTTGGGTCGTCTTCAAACCTGAAGTACATAATACTTTCTCCGTGTGGCTTCTTTTCTATTTTATCAATTATCAATGGCCTTATCGCACCATTCTTACTCTCAATATACAGCCCTGGTTCAACATATCCTCTCACATACTGGAGTTCTTTTCTTCCTTCCTCTGTTAAAACAGTCTTTTTTTCACTTATCAATGCACCAACACCAGTCTTTTCAAGCATGTATTTCATTAGTAATCTCACTATATACCCAACAATAGCAGAAAGCAAAGCACCTATGAGGAATGATTTTATGTCAAACCTTTTGGTCATCTGTGCAGTCATATACGATTGTATCAGTTTAAGTTTACTTTCATCAAAATCACCACTGCATACTGGACTGTTGACATCCGCTTTTACTCTCTTACACAGCTCAACCATCGCAGACTTTGACATATCACCCCATATACCATCTATTGAGCCTTTATATAAGCCAAGATACTGCAGTAAAGCTTGTGCCTGTTTTATTTGTTCAACATCAGCCATTATTACCTCCTATTATCCTACCTGTTGGTCTTCCTAAGTCTTGGAATTAGAATTATAGCACCAAGACCAAGACCAGCACCAGCAAGCGCTATCTTACCGTAATCAATTCCTCTGCGACCAACACCACCAGCTTCACTCTCAAAATCAGGAGGTATATACGCAGTCCCTGGTAAGTTCTTCCTTTCATCCTCTGGTATTGCACCAAGTTGTTCTGAATTACCAACATGGATATAGCTTCTAATCCAATCACCAATAGTGCTTACAAGCGTCATGTTATCAACAGATTTAGCGGCAGTAGTATTCTTATTTGCATCTTCCATTGCTTTCCTATCAGAAGAACTAACTCTAACTGTTGAGGTTGAAGATGTGCTTACTTCTCCCTTAGTCTGTGCTTCCATCTTCAAGGCTGCAAGTAATTTTGCGTTCTGTTCTGCTGTTCCAGAATACTCACTACTCTTACCAAGTCCAAACTTCTCCCACATTTTTGCCCTTTCACTGAGTTTTGGAACAGATTTGCCAAAGGAAGCGTAGAAATCGTAGAGGTTATTAGCATTAGCCCAGTTTGGAACTCTTCTATCACCATTTATTGCATTGAGAGTATTAGGGTCTTGTGCAATCTGACCACCGCCACTTACAGTCTGTTCTGTTGCATTTATAGTGTTATTCCTTCTCTGTTGCTGGTCTTTTGAAATCTTACCATCCTTTGCCTGCTTGTCTGTCATATTCTTTGCAAGTCCAAGAGCGCCTAATAAAGCACTACTCCCACCTGACAAATATGAGAAGCCAAAATAGACAAGGCCACCAACAGCAACAGCAAGAACACCAACTCCCAGAGCCTTTGACCATGAAGCACCAGCAAGCTTTGCCACAAGAAATCCAACACCAAAAAGAACTATTGCACCAATAACAATAGGAGCAACCTCAACACTTGCAGGCATTAGTTCATAATAGTCTGGAACTTCAACATTGTAATCAAAGATACCAAGTATTGCTATCAGTCTATGCATTTTTTCTGCACCAAGTTTCCTTGCGTCCTCTGGAGTAATATATCCGTGGGCTTCAATCATCTTAACAGCTTCAAAAATCAGTTCTTTCAATTCATCATCCTGAGTTACGCTTGCTATATCAAGAAGCATTGGTACCTTACTCATGTCTATCTTTCCATAGGTTCTGATGAATTTGGTATGATATGCACCAATCATTGACATTGGGTTTCCACTTATTGGAATGAAGTTAACCTTTGGCACAAAATATTTTATTGGGATTACGGAAGAAGCCTTGGTTCCAAACTTACCAGAGTATGATGGGTCTAATGGTATCCACTTTTCTCTTTTTCTTGGGTCTCTTGCAGTAATATCCTTAAACTCAAGATACACATGGTTTATTTCATTTCTTCCACCTTCTCCCATCAAGTAATGGGCACCAACTATTCTCACTGGAAACCCTTTATTCATTAACAGAGAAGCAAGAAGCAAAACCTTGTCATCACAATCACCAGATATTGGTTCTCCTCTGAGATATTGTTCTATCATAAGTTCTGGAGTTGTAATCTTTTCAAAACCAAATGGGTCCTTATTATACTTAACCTTATTACGAACAAAATCAAAAATAGCCCTTACTCCGCCTTTGTTGTATAGTTCGTTTGCAAGTGCATCCACTCTTGGGTCTATTGAAAACTGAGCAGCCAGTTGTGCTATATATTCCAGAAACTCAGCATTATCTCTAAACTTCCTTGTTTTAACCTTCCTTTCAACCATGATTACCTCCCACCGCTTTGTTTTGTCAATGTTATCAAGATTTTATAAATATCGTCTATTTTTCTGTTAATTTCCTTCATATCATTGCCACGCAAGGTCTGCAGTTCGTTTTCTATTCTCGTTAACTGCTTATCAAGCGACGCTTGTCTTTCATTGAGAACTCCAATACGCTCTTCAAGTGTTGACACATTTCTTGATACCACTTTAATCCGTTCCATGTTTTTCATCGGCAGGTTTAACATAACACCAAGAAGTGCAATCACTATGATGTTCATTATACCTAAAATCCATTGAGACACATTGTTTACAGTTAATTTACCGTTCATAAGCTATCCCCCTTCTTTTGGAAAGTCGTTTATAAAGAACCTGTATGAGTTTGAGTATATATGGTCGCCTATAACTGACGATATAAACACATCAGAGAACACAAACCACTTCGGTATTGATATGTGTATAAACCAGGGCTTTTTATACTTGCGATACAGAATACATTGACCAACAAGATGTCTCATCTTATCCTTGACATAGGAGTATATATCAACAAGCAAGTTCCTATTCTCAACCTGAAAGTCTATTGCACCAACACCAACTGGATTTACTTCTGGGTTCATGTATGAATGGTCTGTGCCTTTAATCTTAAACTTGCCATCAACATCATAGACTATCCTGTATCTTGAGACTGCATGACCATTGGCTATAAGTGTGTCATATATGTTTTTGTCTCTGACGCCACTTCTGATAAAAATGGGAACTTTAAAGTAATCCCTAATCATCTGAACTCTGAATGTTGCTTCCAGTATCAGGGGAACTTGATATTCGTAGATTGTGGCATAATAAACATCAAGACCAAGACGCTCGGCAGTCTCATTAGAACGCAAAACCTCTCCCCATCGGAAGTTTCTCATTCCTGGTATCAGTTCGTTATAATCAGGAACAAAAGGTTTTGCTTCCATAGCAATCAGATTATATATAAAAAAATCACAATTGTCAAGTGTATTTCATGACTTTTTTTTATTTTATATTATATAACGGATTTTTTTACTTGACTTATGGAGGTTTTTATGTATAGTAATGGCCCCACATACAAACCACAAAAGACCAACCATAAGGGGTTTTACCCCTTTGGTTGGTTTATATTATTTAAGGCCTTTATAAAGGCCTATATATAGGCCTTATATATAAAACCTATAAAACCATAAAACCAAAATCTATATATAA
>Ga0164311_10001451_pt1 | contig 11605 bp, 17 predicted proteins | sample GuaBasSedimGuay2_FD_121796 | JGI IMG/M metagenome (GOLD analysis project Ga0164311, IMG submission 121796) | Subseafloor sediment microbial communities from Guaymas Basin, Gulf of California, Mexico - Guay2, Core 4569-9, 9-12 cm | ecosystem: Environmental > Aquatic > Marine > Hydrothermal vents...
CAAGCTTTCACCTCTCTGACAGCCTTATCAAAGTGAACACTAGTATGCATAGGGCTAGCAGGGGTATGGTCAGGGCTTTAGCGTAGGCTAGCCCATAGGTGTTGAACCACTCTACTATCAGGATGTTCACTGTCTTCGGGTAGTATGCTACGATGAGCAAGGCTCCAACCTCGCTTACTGCTCTAGCCCAGCTCAGGAGGGCCCCGGTGGCTATGCTCCTCCCGGCTAGGGGGAGGCTTATGTAGGTGGACACCCTGAGTGGTGTTGCACCTAGGGTTCTGGCTACGTGCTCTAGCATGGGGTCTATGGACTTGAAGCCGTCCTTAGCTGAGTCGACTAGGAATGGAGCTGACACGTAGGCCATCGCTAAGACCACGCCAGCTAGCCTGTCTTCTATCGCTAAGCCAGCTTGAGCTAGCAGCGAGCCCACTGGAGCTCTGGAGCCATAAGCTACTAACACCAGGACTCCTGCTACAGCATGCGGCAGAGCTAGGGGGAGGTCTACTATGGCCTCCACTAGCTGCCTCCCCTTGAACTGGCATCTAGCTAGGAGGTATGCTAGTGGGACGCCTACTGCTGTCAGGACTAGGGTGGAGAGAGATGCCGCTACCAGGGTGTTGGCGAAGGCCTCTAGCACCTCTCTCTTGGCTACTGAGCTCGCTACAAGCTGGTAGTCTGCTGTCACAGCTGTAAGCAGCAGAGGAGCTAGGAGGAAGAGGACCACCAGGGAGCCTGCTGTGGAGAAGAGTACTAGTGTGGTCTTGTCTAAGGTCAGCTGCACCACCATCTCCCTGCGTGCTAGAGGATTATAGCTCTTGTCTACTGAGGTACAGCAGAGCGCATACTGAGTGGTACTCTCACCTATCATCTCAGCTGCCTTCAGCTCTCCACGATCCCCGTGTACGTGGCCTGCACCGCGATGAGCTGCCGCCTGTGGCCACTATGTCTACTCCACCTCAGCTCCTCGGATGGTGGGCATATGCCAGGCAACTGAGCTACTCAGCTCCATAGCCACTTGATCTTGTAGCTTGAGGCTGCTTCAGCTATGGCCTTGGCTCTAGCTGGGTCTACTGGGTTCTCTGTCTTGGCTTCTTGCTTGGCTGCAGTCCCCACTATGGCTCCATCACATATGCTCAGGATCTCTTGGATGTTTGAAGCTGTCACCCCGCTTCCAGCCAGCACAGGCCTGCTCACAGCACCCTTCACTACTCTGGCGGCCTCTAGGCTAGGTGGCTCCCCTGTTGCCTCCCCGGTGACTATTATGGCGTCAGCTAGGCTCCTCTCAGCTAGGTCTCTGGCTGAGTGCTCCAGCGGCCTCTCCACTAGTGGCCTGGCGTGCTTGACCCTGATGTCAGCTAGGACCTTGATGTCAGCTTGGAGGCTACGCCTCATCCTCATGAGCACATGGGCTTCAGGCTCGATCACGCCCTGGTCTGTAGCGTAGGCCTCAGATAGCACGTTCACCCTGATGAACTCCGCTCCAGCTGCAGCAGCTACAGCTAAAGCTGCTAGGGAGTCGTTCCTTAGGACACTCACCCCAACTGGGATGCTGACCTCCTCAGCTACCCTGGCTACGACCACGCTCATCGAAGCCACTGTCTCAGGTGGCACTCTACGAGGGTAGTAGGGCTTGTCACCGTAGTTCTCGACTAGGACTGCTGTGAATCCTGCTTCAGCGTACTTGAGGGCGTCGCCTACAGCTCTCTCAGCTATCTCCCTCACACTCATGCTCCAGAGCGGAGCACCAGGTAGTGGAGGGAGGTGGACTACACCGATCAAGGCCTTCAACAGCACCCCCAGAGCTCTAGCCCATGGCTTAAATACAAGCAGCTATGTAGCTGGGCATGCTATTCGAGAGGGACCCGAGGTTCAGGAGGGTGGTTGCAGCAGCTAGGGAAAGGTACCCTAAGCTAGCTTCACATGGCTTCAGCCACGCACTCAGAGTGCTGGGGAACGCGATGGCTATAGCTGAGAGGGAGGGGGGAGATAGGCTTGTGCTCGCTTTAGCAGCCATACTACATGACATAGCCTACTCAAGAGAGCTCAAGGAGGGCGTAGACCACGCTGAGGAGGGAGCTAAGGAGGCTTATAGGCTGCTCCAGCAGGCAGGATACAGCAGGGAGGTGGCTGAGAGGGTTGCTGAGGTGATAAGGGAGCACAGGTTCAGCTCCAGAGCTAAGCCAAGCAGCCTTGAGTCAGCTATACTGCAAGATGCTGACAGACTGGATGCAATAGGGGCAATAGGCATAGCTAGGGTGTTCGCTAAGGCCGGGGAAGACGCTAGGGAGATATATGACCCAAGTGAGAAGCCTGGAGAGTACACCAGGGGAAGAAAGACATCTGCCGTGACGCACTTCCACGAGAAGCTCCTCAAGATAGCTAGCAGCCTGAACACCAAAACCGCTAGGGAAATCGGGGAGAAGAGGCATGAGTTCATGCTCCAGTTCCTAAGGCAGCTTGAGGAGGAGGTTAAGGCAGCTAAGTGCATGCAGCTAGCCCTCTAGCAGCCTGGAGGATGGCAGCAATCCTGGGACGCTAGCAGCCTCCAAGGACGATATCCCACGCTCCAGAGCTCGAGGCTACAAGGGCACGGTGCTAGTTCACGGTGGAGTATACTAGGAGAGCCTCCTCATAGAGAAGTCGGGGGCTCTGATACCGTTGGACGCCGTGGAGAATGAGACTGTGGCGTTGGATGAGCAGATAGGTCCTCAAATGGCATAGAGCTGAGCAGATCAGGCTAGCTTAGCAAGCTGAACTAAGGGCAGCTACTTCACCCTCTTCAGGACTATAGCTGGGACTATCCTTGAGACCCCGTCTATCTTGCTGTACTTTGTGTATATGAGCTTTGTCAGCTGGGTTGTGTCCCTGGCCCATACCTCTATGATCAGCATGTGCTTCCCTGTCGCAGTGAAGACTTTTCTGACCTCATCGAACTCAGCTAGCTTCCTCGCTACATCCATACACTTGCTGGGCTCGGTGTCCACCCCTATGAGGGCTACAGCCTTGTAGCCCAGCTTCTCTGGGTCAACGTCTATAGTATACCTCTTGATCACCCCCTGGCTCTCAAGCTTCCTGACCCTCTTCCTCACAGAAGACTCGCTTATCCCAAGCCTCCTAGCTATCTCGACGTAAGGCGTGCGAGCATCTGACTCTAGTATCCTTAAGATGACATGGTCTCTGCCATCCATCCCAATCTCCACTCTTAGGTACTATACCCAAGCATTATAAACATGACCCTAATACGGTGTGATACCGCACCCCAGCCAACGATCTCAAAACGAATACAGCAGGCAATGCTGGGATAGAGCAGGCTGAGCCCATTGAGCTGCTTCAGCTATCTGCTGCATACGTACAGGCTGGCTAGCAGACAGCTGGCTGCGGGCGCAGAAAGCCTAATAGGGGCTGTATGGTGCTTCTCCAACTAAGCCTCAAGGCTATGGCTTAGGGGGAGCTTTGTGTAAGGCTTGAGTTCAAGCAGGTGCTTGAGGCTCTTGCTCAGAAGCAAAGTTTAACTATGGTGGTGTTGGAGCCTATGCTCATGTTCGCTATAAGCTTCATACTGTTCATGGCATACTTTACATCTGCTAGGATAGGCAGGAGCAGAGTTGGGCCTGTGGGGGCTTATAGCATGGCTTTCAGGGGGGTGCGTTTCCGTGGCTCTAGCTCAGGTTGCAGCTGAGGCCTTGGCTTCGCCTGAGGCATGCAGTAGGGGAGCTGGGCTAGCCTTGGCTTTGGCTGTAGCCTGGCGTGTAGTCGGCCACATGAGGGGGCATGGTGGTTAGTTGGCTAGCATATACCTCTATGCTGTGGCTGTGAAGAACATGAGGGGAGTCCTCTACTCTAGGAGCTCAGCTAGCGAGCTCAGGGAGAAGGCTAGGTGGCTAGCGAGGAGGTTCAGGTATAGGAGCATTGGGGTGACGAAGTGGCTCCTCAGGGAGTACAGCGACGTTGCTGAGCTCAGGAGGAGGCCCTTTAAGGCCATCAAGCCCCCTACAGCTGAGGCTAAGAGGGTCCTTGAGGCAGCTGGGAGGCTTGGGCCTGCAGTTGAGCACGCTGTAGCAGCCTCACTGTATGTATCCCCTTTGATCATAGCTGGAGAGGAGGGGTTAGGGGAGCTCAAGCCCTACGTGGTAGCTGAGGTCAAGTGTAGCAGGGAGCTCTCTGATCGGGAGTGGAGGCTTCACTTCAGGATAGCAGACTACGCTGTGCTAGATATGGCAGAGTGGGCTATTGAGAGCACTAGGAGGGCAGTTGAGGGCATTAGATCTGGTGGGGGTTTAAGTGAGGTTGTTGAGGAGAGGAAAGCCAGGGTTCAGAGGGACTTGAGGAGGTACTGGAGGATCTCCGAGGAAGAGGGGAGGACTGTCGTAGCCTACATAGACCTGCTAGCTGCCTGCAGGAAGCTTCCCCTCGACTTGGAGTGGGCTACACCTGCTCTCTCTGTTGTGGCAGCTGTCATAGTGTAGAGTCGAGGTATAGCATGAGTATGAGGCCTGCTATGAGCCCGTAGCTTGCAGCCCTCTCCCTACCTAGCCTGTGCGTCTCTGGTATGATCTCATCACTTACTACGAACAGCATGGCGCCAGCAGCAAAGCCCATTGCATATGGCAGCAGAGCTCGCGCTGCTGACACTGCTATGGCGCCAGCTAGGCTAAGTGGAGCCTCGACAAGCCCTGATGCCACAGCTATCATGTAGGCTCTAGGCCTGCTCTCCCCCTCTGAGAGCATGGAGAAGCCTACAGCCAGGCCCTCTGGGATGTTCTGCAGCCCTATAGCCGCCATCACCGCTAGCGCCACATGTGTGCTGCCGGATGCGAAGGCTACACCCACAGCTAGCCCCTCCGGCATGTTGTGTAGCGTCATGGCTAAAGCCAGCATCCACGTCGAGCTCAGCCTAGATGGCAAGCCCTCTCTGCCTATCACTACATGGAGGTGGGGTGTCACATAGTCTAGCAGGCTCATGGCTAGTGCTCCAGCTAGCACACCAGCTAAGGCAGCTGCCACGCCTCCAGCCTCTATTGCAGGCTGGATTAGGCTTGTGAAGCTTGCTGCGAGCATAACTCCAGCTGCAAAACCCAGGCCAGCGTCACTTAGCCTCCTCGGTGGAGCCTTCAAGAGCAGCACAGGCGTAGCCCCCATGGCATTGAGAGCTGAGGTCACCAGCCCAGCTAGCAGAGCTCCAGCTAAGGGGTGCTCGAGAACTCTAGGCAGCATACGTGGGTTTGGGGCCAGCTTTTATAACTGGGTGGTGGTCTGCTATGGGTTGCGGGCTGTAGTACTGGATGGATATAGTGATGAGCCAGCTGGGCTAGGTGTCCCCCCATACCTGGATGTCTACTCTAGGTACGTTGCTGGAGCAATCTGGTCTGTCGAGCATGCAGCTGAAGTCCTATACTTCACCGTCGACCAGGCTAGAGCTGACTTCAGTAGGTTCGCCAAGGCGGCTAGCAGAGCAGACCTCCTAGTTGTCGTAGCTGGGGTATGTGTGCCAGGGAAGTACCTTGGTGGAGAGCCCATCAGGCTTGAGGAGCTCAAGGCATGGAGCAAGCTAATAAGGGGGCCTGTTAAGGTGCTTGGTGGGCCAGCTGCCAAATTCGGCTTCGGAATTGAGGGAGGTAGGGTAGCTAAGCTGCCATCAGAGGCCTCTGAGGGCTTCGACCTGGTTGCAACAGGCGACGTTGAGGCTGTAGTCTATAGGCTGCTCCAGGAGAATCTCAGAGCTGAGGCAGTTGACCCAGGCGAGGAGAGGCCAAGCCAAGGGTTCATAGCTGAGCTAGCAGTCCGTGGAGCTAAGCTCGTGGTCCAGCACCCATGCTATAGGAGGAACCTGATATGTGAGATAGAGACGTATAGGGGGTGCCCTAGAGCTGTAGTCGGTGGGTGCAGCTTCTGCATCGAGCCCCTCAGGGGGCTTCCCCAGTTTAGGGAGCCGAGGGATGTGGTCAGGGAGGTTGAGGCCCTGTATAAGGCGGGGGTGGAGTTCATAAGGCTTGGGAGGCAGCCTGACTTCTTCACATACATGGCTAGAGGCGTAGGTGACCTTGAGTTCCCTGAGCCTAGGCCAGAGGAGATAGAGAAGCTCCTCGCTGGGATCAGGGCCATGGCCCCTGGGCTGAGGACGCTGCACATAGACAACGTGAACCCTGGGACAGTATACCACCACCCAGAGGAGTCTAGGAGGATAGCTAAAATACTGCTTAAGTACCATACGCCAGGAGATGTGGCAGCCTACGGGATTGAGTCAGCTGACCCAAGGGTAGTCAAGCTGAACAACCTCAAGGTCATGCCAGATGAGGCCTTTGAGGCCATAAGACTGCTCAATGAGGTGGGGGCAGTTAGAGGCTGGAATGGGCTGCCGCACCTCCTTCCTGGAGTCAACTTCGTCTATGGGCTGATAGGTGAGACCAAGGAGACATACGGGCTCAACCTGGAGTTCATGAAGAGGGTGCTAGAGGAAGGGCTGATGGTCCGGAGGATAAATCTCAGGCAGGTCATGGCCTTCCCAGGCACAAGGATGTGGAGCTACGGGGACCAGGTCATCAGAAGGCACAGGAGGCTTTTCCAAGCCCACAAGCTCAGGATGAGGAGGGAAGTAGACCTCCCTATGCTGAGGAGAGTGGTGCCAGCTTGGACCATCCTCAGAGAGGTGTACGTGGAGAAGGCTGGGAGAAACCTGACCTACGCTAGGCAGGTTGGAGCATACCCTATCCTAGTCTGCTGCAGGGAGAAGCTTGAGCTAGGCAGGTTCATGGACTTCACGGTTGTAGCCCACGGCTACAGGTCTGTGACAGGCATCCCACACCCACTTGACCTGAACAAAGCTTCAAGGAGGCTCCTAGAGGACATCCCACTGATAGGCAGGAGGAGAGCATACAGGATAGCAGCCAGGAGGCCTATAAGGAGCCTAAGTGAGCTGGCAGAAGCCCTAGGCAGCAGGAAGGCAGCTGAGAAGCTCAAGCCCTACATAAAGCTTTAAGGCATAAACCCAGGCTCCACCCTCAGCAGCATCTGCCCACACGCAGCCAACTCAGGAGAGCAGCATCTTCTACTGAGCTCAACTGGACACTGGAGCCGAAAGCCCAGTCCACCAGGCCTTAGTAAGCATCCTGAAAGCTGAAGCAAGACGCCTTGAGGAGCTAAGGCTAATCCCATCCTCAAATAGCATTGATAGCATCCTTAAATACTGGCTGTAAGTGATAGGTTATGGGTGATGAGCTATGGTGGCTACCACCATACCTGTAAGCATTGAGACCAAGAGGGAGCTTGAGGCAGTTAAGGGAGATAGGACATGGGATGAGGTTATCAGGGAGCTCCTGCACGTGTATAGGAGAGAGAAGGCCAGGAAAGCCCTGATGGAGCTGAGGAAGATCCCATTAGACATGGAGTACAGGGAGGTGAGGCTGAAATTAGGCTTAAGAGAGTGATGCTCGACACCGATGTCGTGATAGAGGTGGATAAGGGGAGGCTGGAGCTGCCTGATGCCGCATGCTACATCTCAGCCCTAACCCTCTACGAGTACATCAGGGGGAAGAGGGACTACAGGAGAGCTAAGGAGCTAGCTGAGCAAGTGTACTATGTGCTGCCAGTCAGCAACAAGGTGCTGCTCCTCGCGTCAGGGATCTGGAGAAAGCTGAAGACAGCTGGCATGCTAGTAGATGACAGAGACCTCCTGATAGGCGCCACAGCAATAGCCCATGAGCTGCCGCTATACACCCTCAACAGAAGGCACTACGAGAGGCTACTGGAATACGGGCTCCAGCTCTGGCCTCAAACACCTAGAGGACAAGCAAAACCTAGCTCCAAGCCTACATGAGAGCACACAGCTACCAGTCTACAGGCTACAACAGACCTGCTAGAGCCTGACATGGAGGAGCTCCACTTGAGCTTAAGCCCACTACTGGCATCAGCTGGATGCCTCAGGAATCTTCCTGTGGCCAGCATTAACAAGCTCTAAAAATGGGCGCCGGCTGTAGTTGAGCTGCCCTGCGGGGATTAAAGCTAGAGATGAGCTGGCATTACTATCCTGCTAGAGAGAACTCTAGAGCTCCATTTCTCCTCCTAACCCTCACTTTACCTCGAACACCCTCCTCATAGAGCTTTCTCAGCTTGCTCCAGAAGCCATCATCATGGATGACTACACCAAACTCCATAGCCTCTATGATGGTGGTGTCAGCCTTCTCCAAGGCATCTATAGCCTCCCTCACAGTGTAGGGCTTCGGATCCACAGTACCCAAGCCAGGAGCCTCTAGGACAGGCCTAATATCCCTCCTGCTCCCCAGAACCAAGACCAAGTCTATGTCACTATGAGGCCTCCATCCTCCTCTAGCCCCCGACCCTATAACGACAGCAGCCTTCACATCAGCCCCAGCCTCGATAAGAGAAGCCACAAACTCCTCAGCTACAGCTCTAGCAGACCTCCCATCCCAGAGCTCACCTAACAAGCTTACCAGCCTCACTCCAGATAGCCTTCATCACAGCAATGCACTCCTCGGCTACACTCCTACAGTATACCACACCAAGCCTCTTAGCTGCATTAGGGTACCTGGAGGCATAGTAGTGTACTGACAGCTTCCTCAAGTCTCCTCCGTTGACAGCTACGCCGCGCGCCATCTAGAGAAGGCAACCAGACACCACCAGTATGTGACCAGAACCTCTTAAAATACCATAACACTGGCTATGGCAGCTATAGCCATCGACGTGGAGTAGGATTACCTGAGGCAAAGTGTTTGGATAAAAGTGTCAAAGAGACCCCACACACGTACAGGGAGGAGGCTAGAGAAGCCCTCAAAGAGCTCAAGAGGATACCACTAGACATGGGATACGAGGAGATGAGACCGAAATTAAGCTTGAGAGAGCAATGCTATAGTGAAGTGAATAAGAGCAAGCTGAAGCTACCTGATGCCACACTCTACACTCCAGCCCCCAAAGAGTTCATGGAGAGAGCTAGGGAGCTAGCCGGGCAGGCGTATTATGAGCTAGCAACAGGATGATGTCTCCTCACATCAGGGCTAGCAGGTGACAGAGGCTAGTAGGTGCTACAGCTATTAGCCTTGAGACGCCGGCTGCACACCTCTGGTAGACATTATGGGCTCCAGCTGTGGATTTAGAGCCCTAGGGAGCTTAAGGGCACTCCACTTAGCTTCAAGTTGCCCTTCAGGTGGGGGCAGTTTGCTAGCTTGGCTTCCCCCTGGTATACCGCGACTGCGAAGGCTGAGCAGGTTTGGTAGCCGCAGTCTCCGCAGTCAAGCTTAGGTAGAGTGTGGTATATGTCCATCCACGTGAGCTTGGCCTTAGCCTCCAGCTCTCTTCTCGTAGGCTTGCCTCTCCTCCGGTACTCTAGGTACGCCTCGTTTAGCATCCTCCTGATCTTCTCTGTGATCTCCTTAGCCTCCCTGATGTCTCTCGTGTTGGTGACAGCTATCTTCCCTGATGGGAAGAGGGTTATCAGCCTGTTGTACATCCTGAGTGTCAGGATGTTCTCTTCAATGGAGTAGCTGGCTCTCCCAGGTGGTGTTCTGAGGAAGACGATGGGTATGAGCTCTGAGAGCTCCCTGTCTGCCTGAGCTATGAACCTGATGTACCCTGGTGTGGTGAAGCATGGTAGGACCTCTCTGATCTCTATCCTCTTCACATAGGCTCTCTTCTCCTCGGACTCGACTAGCAGCTTGTATATGTCAACCAAGCTCTCACCTAGAAGACTAGCACCCAGCTTGCCTCCATGGCAGCTTTAGCTATCTCCTTCTGGTCAGCGACCTTAGCGTGCTCTACGAGCTCATCTCTTCGGATGCCCCTCTCCTCCATGGACTTCCCGTCGACTAGGAGCTTTACATCAGGGTAAGATGCGTACAGCAGGTCCTCTATGCTGGGGCCCTGGGGCCTCTGCCCTCTCATTGCAGCGTAGACGCCGTCTCCGACTAGCAGTAGAGTAGAGGAGATGCCCTTTTCAGCGCAGGCTAATGCAGTGTAGGCTGCTCCAAGCGCGTCCTCCCTCCCATATGGTGGCTTGGTGAGCACTACCAGCAAGCTACTCACCTAGCGCTATGAGCTTAGCTCCACTCTTAAGCAGCTCAGGTAGCTTGTATATGCTCGAGACCTCTACTCCATGCACGTATCCGCTGCTTCCATAGCCTCTCGCACCGGCACACCTAGCACATGAGAAAACCCTGAGCCCTCTAGCTATGAGAGTGGACAGCCTCCTCTCAGCGTTAGGTAGGCACAGAGGCCTCTGCCCTCTCTTAGGTAGGTGCACTCCATCCATGTACAGGAAGAGGCAGACATCATAGCCCTTATCAAGGGCTTTCTCACAGATGTCGAGAGCTATCTCAGCTAGCTGCGAGGTGTACGGTGGAGCAGCCAGGTACACGACAAGCCGCTTCAAGCAGGCCCACCTACACTGAGACTACGTGGCTACACCTCTCCACTGCATCCTCCACAAGCTGAAGGTAGAAGTCCTCTAGCACCCTAACCCCATCCAGCAGGCTGCTCTCCTTGACTCCACGAGCCTCAAGGTCCTTCCTGCACACATACACCTCACAGCCAGCTGAAGCGAGCATCTTGACTGTTCTACACTGCCTCCTTGCAGCCAGCACAGCATCGCTGGCTAGGTACAAGGCGACCTCACCTCCACTTCTCTTCACCTCAGTAGCGAGCTCCAGGACCCAGGTGAGCTCACCTAGCCTTGACGGGGGCTTAGTGGCTAGTATCAGGAGCCTCATGGCAGCAGCTTAGGCCTACCTGTGAGCTGCAGCAGCCCATTTAACACAAGCCTCACTCCAATGTACGTGTAGACTAGGGCAAGTAGAATCTTGAACCTCGCTGGAGGGGTTCTGTGAGCTAGCTTAGGGCCGAGTTGAGCAAGCAGTACGCTTGGAACCCCTATGCTTAGCCAGGCTATCAGGTTAAACCAACCGAAGCTCAGTGGAGGGTATTCACTAGGGTGCTTAAGCTGATCTATCCTCCCTAGCACAGCAAAAGACGACGCCCCTATTGACGAGCCTACAACCATCGTTGCCAGCGAGATGGGGACAGCTATGTGGACTGGTATATGTAGTAGCGCATTAAGTACAGGCATGTATACTATCCCACCGCCGATGCCTATGAAATTCGCTATCACACCAGATAGCACACCTCCACTAGCGAACTTCATGACATCAAGCTTTGGCATCTCAGTTGCTGGCAGAGGCTTGGCTTTCATGAACCTATATGCTCCAAACAGGCAGAAGAAGCCGAATAGGGTCTTCATAGCTAGGCCAGCGTGAGCTCTGAAGCTGCTGAAGAAGACGAAGGCCATGAGGGAGCCTAGGAAGCTTCCTACCCCGACAGGTATGGCGAAGCTTAGGTAGTGCCTCACTGGAAACCTCATGCTTTTCCTACGGAGCTCTCCTCTATGCCTAAGCAGCCCACTGAGTGATGTTGGAACCACTACAGCCATGTTCGTCCCGAAAGCTATCAGTGGAGATAGCGACGCGGAGACACCCATGAACTTCTCAAAGTAGTACATCATCACAGGAACCATGATGAAGCATGCGCCGACACCGAAGAAGCTGCTCACAAGGCCGACTAGAGCGCCTGCTATAGCCATCAGGACTATTGGAGTAGCCATTAG
>Ga0164311_10001452_pt1 | contig 11601 bp, 13 predicted proteins | sample GuaBasSedimGuay2_FD_121796 | JGI IMG/M metagenome (GOLD analysis project Ga0164311, IMG submission 121796) | Subseafloor sediment microbial communities from Guaymas Basin, Gulf of California, Mexico - Guay2, Core 4569-9, 9-12 cm | ecosystem: Environmental > Aquatic > Marine > Hydrothermal vents...
CAAAACTACAGAGAAGGAATATTCTCCACTATATGCAGAGATGCGGTTTTCAGAATTAGAAATGGAGAGCTTGCAGAGCCATTGAAGGGGCTAAGAATAAGCGGTAGAATGCTGGACTTGTTACAGAACATCAGCGCTTTATCCAAAGAGAGGGTCCAGATACAATGGTGGGAGGCCGAAATACCAGTATTTGCACCATACATGCTAATTAAAAACGTAAACTTCACCAAGGCGACGCTTTAAAACGTTAAATGAATAAAATCTGTTAAGCCCCGGGCGGGATTTGAACCCGCGACCTGCGGCTTACGAGGCCGCCGCTCTACCTCTAAGCTACCGGGGCCTTCTATATTTTAACAGTAGAAACTTATTAAATTTATTTCTCAGCTCTATCTACAGCTCTGGTAAACTTTATAAACAAACGAACTAAGTTTATAGTTGGAAGCCCGGTGGTGTAGTGGCCAAGCATGGCGGGCTCTGGCCCCGCAGATCGGGGGTTCGAATCCCCCCCGGGCTATTCTATGATCATTCAGTTTTTAATAAGGTTATTTTACCGTATATCTTTGCTATTACATTATCTATTTCCTCTTTTTCCGCCGCTATTTTTTCTCGGTATGCCTTTTTACTCAGCTCACCCCTCCTGTAACTAGCTTCTATTCTGTCTAGTTCGCCTATTTTTGATTCGAGTATGCCGTATTCATGATCTATTTGATTTAAAAACTCGTATGTTTTCTTTGATATTTCTTTAATAGAAGCTTTCGTATAGTCTATTTTCTGGTTTAGGTTTTTAATCTGGCTTCTTATCCTAGCAAGTCTTTGTTTATATGCTCGCCTCGAAATTTCATCGTTTAATCGCTTAATTTTTAACGTTGCAAGATTTTCATACAGTCTTATTTTTTGCGTGTATAAGTCCGCTGCCTTATTGATAGTTTCTGGAGCGACTTCTTTTTTAATAATTTCCTCGGTTTTTATCTCAATAGTCTTGGTTTTTCTAACGAAAACGATGCCTACTAACGCCAATACGAAGGCGAAAAAACCAAGGAGTATATACGGTTTTAGCTTAAAGCTTGGATTTATTATCGCATTAATTTCGATATTTGGATTATAGGGTTTTTCGCTAATTAAAATTCCCAAGCTTCTTAACTCGAAGACCGTATAATAGCCTTCTACTTCTATCGATTTCGGCACAATATCTTTAAGTGTGGCCTCGCCAGCAATCTTAATTAAAACTCTGTAATTCTCTAAGAGCAATCCACTGCTGTGGTAAACAGGAACTATGATAGTATTATCCTTGGCTTTGACGGGAATCGAGTAGGTTACTTTAACATATATTCGTTCTCCTCTCCTGAATAAGGGGCTTCTAAAAGTTATCGTTAACATTGTATGATTTTTCTCTAACCACCTATAGTAAGACCCGTCTCCTCCCCTTCCAGTATATCGTCCCGTAGAACCTTCCACGCTTTTTACTGTAGCGTTTAAAGGCAGCGTTAGAGTCACTCTTTCAGATTTGCTATCTAGCATATTCTCGAAAATGTACTCTTCCACGAATACTGCTTCATCGTAACCTTCTAGGATTACCGTGCGGTTCAGCGAGACTGGCTTAACCCAGAATAAATCAGATTGATAAAACGATATTGAAAATACGTCTACAGTTCCCGGTTTTACAGCTGTTAGATTGGCTATAGCTCCTAGAGCCGTTTTATTGAAGTAAGGTGGGTAATTGATGGCAAAGTTGCTGGCTGGGCTTTCCACTTTAATGTAGGCATCTCCACTAGCTTCTCTAGGCGTTATAGTTAATGGAAACCTTATCTTTACAGTATCGTTTTCGTAATCCATTGTCACGTTATAAACTTCTATTAAATTGAAGGTTTTATAATCTCTCGGTAATACTATGTAAAATCCATTCCAGTTAATTTTAGCCTCTATAACTTCATCTCCAGCGAATACCGCAACGTATAATAGGCTTTTGACATCTTCTCCTATCTTGTAGGATAATACGTTTAGGCTGCCGTTAAGCACTGTAATCGTAGTGTTCGCGACAACGTAGCCAGGCTTGAAAATAATTTCCTTCTTAATCTTAACATTAGTTATGGGCTGAGAACATGCGCACCGTAATAAGTGGGGCGGCAGCATTGATAAAACGAGGACCGTTACTACGAACATTGTAGCGTATAGCCTCATGCGAGTCGCCTTAGTCTTTTATAAATAGCTTACTTATAAATCATACGAAAGCTCACTAGGAGCCTCGCATACCTAAATTATTTCTAAAACTCGTCCAATAGCTCTAGTACGAGCTTCTCTAAGCACAAAAATATCGCCTTCTCTGATAAACCATGGATGATAATTAAATTCTAGTATAACGTTACCTGTATCGCCTGTACGCATAGGTTCTTTCTCAAGATGCACAAACGTGACGGTGCTTCTCACGGATTCTAGATGGAGCACAGCCTGATACCCTTTTCGAATCGTAGTCGGGTGCTTAAGTATAGTAATTCTAGCTTTTATCTTCCTAACGCTTCTAGTTTCAAGCCGCTTATCCAGCAAGACCATGCCTTTTTCCAGTTCGTCATATTTTATGTTTGAAATGGCAAACGTAGCATCTTGCCCCGCTACAGCCCTATTAACGTTGACTCTATTAACTTGAATGGATCGTATTCTGACAAGTCGCCAACTGCCATCTTTGAAAGGTCCTAGCTGTACTAGGTCATCTACAGCTATGCTACCTTCTCTTATTATCCCTCCCACTACCGGTCCTACTCCTCTAACGTTAAATACATCTTCTATATACATGAGAAACGGCTTGCTCGTCTGAAAGTGCCAATCCATGCGGGGAGGTAAGAAATTCAGAAACTTACATAAAAGATCTAGCCCATAGCCAGTAACGTTGGATGCTAAAAATATAGGTACCACGCGTCCACTCGTCATGTGGTGAACGGCAACGGCTATATCGTCTATATCTTTGACTGTTAAGGGTATTTTGCTGACTCCAGGCATTTTCAAGACACGGTATATTTCATCGAGAGTGGCTTCTAGAACTTCTTTCGCCACTAAGTCGATCTTAGTGACGACTATAAATATGGGAATTTTTAGCACTATGCATACGCCAAGATGCTCTCTACCCATTCTAGATAGTCCTGCATTTGCAGCCACCACGAGCATCGCATAGTCCGGTCTTCTAGACATTACTCCGCGTATCGTAGTCCTTAGATATCTTTCATGCCCGCCCAGGTCGACGAGAGCGATGATTTTGCTCGAACTTAAGTATATTTCCGCCTCATCTAGAGGGTGAAGAATTTCATAGTTCACGATTCTACCATGATTGTCGAATCCAAGGTATTGGGTCGAAACAGAAGATGTTCTTCCCGTTTCGATCTCGTGTAAATAGCGAGCAACTTTTTTCATAGCTAACCCATTGCCGTTGTCTAAGCTACCCGTGCATAAAACGCCAACTAACGTGCTTTTTCCAGCGTCAACGTTGCCCAGAACGGTTACTACTATGTAAACTGGAGGAACATCTTCGCGGCTTCTTCTAACTAAAACTTCAACTATACGCCCCTTCTTGCCCCTGGTTTCTCGCAAAATTTGAACCGTCGCGCCAACTTCTGAAGCTGCTTTCCTCAAGATATTGAGGCTTTTCTTCATTTCTTCGATGCTTAAACCTAACGGTTCCCCGTTATCGGTTACGCCGAGAATATAAAATGCCTCGCCACCGCCCTCGGCTAGCCTGTATTTCATTTGAGAAGCTAAATGTTCTATTTTCTGAACTTTTTCGATGACCAATTTATATTTGTATTCAACTTTACCGTTTTCTCGTTCAGGGGGATATTTTTCCATCACTAAACCCTATAATTCATATCATGCAACTAGCATTATTTATAGTAATTCATACTATAAATGAGATTAATAAGTTTAAAATAAATTTTAGATAAAGAAAGATTATAAGTATTTGCGGCAATTATAACAATACCATCGCTTATACTGCGGGATCCATGTTGCTGGTTTTCCACAAGTAGGGCATGTCGGGGCGGCTCCAGGTCCAGGGGTTGGAGTTACTGTAGGTGCAGCTTCCACTTTAGGCTTAGCTTCTACGGTAGGGGTTACGGCAGTCGACGGTGGGGAAACCTCTATAGGCTCGCTTAGCAATATTATATCTCCAACTTCGGCAACTTTAGCCCACTCAATCTCGACTTCTTGCTGATATTTTGTAGTAACAATTAAAACAATAGCACCAGTTTCGCCCGGTACGAGGCCGACGTCTTTTACTGTTCCAACGAGAGTAGCGTCAGGATTATACACTTGCATTCCAATAAGCTTGGATCTAGGAATGACTTTTTTGCTCATCTAGATTACCAAAAGTATTCTATTTCATAGAAATTATTATACTTTGCTATTTGATATTGAAGATGAGTGCCGGGGGCGGGATTCGAACCCGCGATGACCGGATTTCTCATCTGGCCCTTTTTATTTAGATTATGAGTCCGGCGCCCTCGACCAGGCTAGGCGACCCCGGCTCTTTTTCTTTTTTATTTTTCTATATTATTTTTTCTCTTTTTAATATTGATTACTTACCGGGTTCATTTTATTAACTCAACTATGGTTTTTTAAGTTTTCGATTATGCTAAGGTTTTGCCGGAAAATCAGCTAATTGATAGTTGATTCTAGAGTTATATATTTGAATTTTTAAATTAGGACTGGCATAGCCTAATTTTAGGTTAAACTAACTTTTTATATTTAGTCTTAGATTATTTTTTGGGATGGGATTTGAGGAAAAGATTAGACGCTGTTTTTATCATATTGATTTTTCTAGCACATATCATAATCCTAATACCGCACGTTGAGGCGTCCTATAGCGCGAACCTAACATATTATATTGAAGTAAAGGAGAACGCTAATGCGACAATTAAAATGATTTTTAAAGCTGATGGATCTGGAATTGGCTTTGTAAGCTTGCCATTGTTCGAAAAATATACTGTAAATGTGACGACGGGAAGTGTTGAATGGGTAAAATATGAAGATATAAGCGTTTTCTATACCAATGCTACTTTCAAATTTAGCGGAAAGCCTGTGGAAATGATTATTAGCTACGAGTTCCCATACGCCTCCCTAATATCCGGAGATACGGCATGGTTTATGAGCAATTATATTCTTGCATCGCCGAACTTTAACGTGTTTGTAGAAGTGAAATTGTATGGTTTGAACTCTGAAAAAGAAATTAGATTTTGGCCTTATCATCCTGTCGAAAGAAAAGGGAATATCTTCGTTTTCCACATAAAAAATCCATTGCTGGATAATAGGGTTATCATAGAATACAAGCTGGCTAATGAAGTTCCAACAATATCTCATGAAAAAACTATAGGAGAAACTAAAGTAGTTGTTCACGTTGCTGAGTATTACAGAGATATAGCGGATAAGGTATTTTATGCTTTTGAAAAAACCTATGATGACCTAAAATACGTTTTTAGAGATTTACCTAGTAAGCTTGATTTCGAATGTTATCTCCCCGAACTAAACGATTTAACAGCGCTTGGTTATGTTAAAGAAAGAACAATCGATGTAGGTGCTGAAGGCCCTATATACTTGAACCTAGCTCTTATCCGCTTTAAAGAGGGTTTTGTTGAGGAAACAACTATACACGAGTTTGTCCATTTGGCACTTGGCAGGCTAGGAGTATCCTCGAAAAGAGAAATCAGATGGTTTCATGAGGGGATGGCAGAGTATTTGGCGATAAAATTATGCAATAGATCGGGGATAGACGTATCTGATTATGTCGAAACTCATAGAGAAGCCGTGAAAGTTTTGTTAAAAGAGTACGATGGAGATTTATCGTTTATTATAGACTGGGAATATAATACTCCTCTCATAAGATTATACTATTCCGCGTCTTATTACATAATTAATAAAACGGCTGAAAAATACGGCGGATTAGCTTATATTCGAAAACTTGTCAGCGAGATAGATAGAATGGGAGGCTTAGAAAGTAACGAGGATATCGTTAAAGCTATGAGCAATGCAGCTAATGAAGATTTAAGTCAACAATTTAGAGAGTGGGGTTTTCCAATTAAAGAAAAAGAAAATGGTGTAGTGTCAAACGGCGAAAATGATAAGATCTTAAGAGTTTTGCACGAGATTTTGGAGACTCTTGTAGTAGTCGCAGCGATCATAGTTATTATACTTATTGCGATAGTAATTCTTTTAATTCGATGGTTCACTAAAAGGCTAAAACGTCCCCCTCTTGAATATGCTTCTGATATATATCAATTCTAGCACGACTATTATAACGAAGAAGACTATAGCAACAATTGTTAGCAGTAGTCCATGTTCTCCCCACGCACCAATTATCGGAATTGGTCCTATTACGACTATTATAGAACCACTACTCGCGGATGATTGAATAGTAGAAAGCAGAATTAGAAAAGATCCCGCTAGGATTAGGAGAAAGCCGAGGATAAGCATTAGAGGCGCTATTTTCTGAAGGCTCATTTTATCACCTCGCCAATATGCACATTGCGAGAATGAACAGCATAGATGCTATTGTTAACAGGATGGCCCATTTTATGACTTCTTTATCGCTTCCAATAATTATCGGTATAGGTCCTATTAAAATAACTCCTCCTCCTTTAACCTGCCCACTAGCGCGAACTCCGATGATAAAGAAAATTATGGCTGCTATTATTACAAGCGTTATTCCCAGTATTATTAGCAATATCCCTATCGATTCCATTGTCGACCCTAAACTAATTACTATGCTCAAGCTAAAAACTTTATCAAGCATATAGTTGTGATGAAAGCAAGCGAAATAATAAGGATCGACGATAGAGAATACTCGACTAGGTAAAGTACTCCAATAATGTTGTATGCTATGTGAGAGATTATAGCTGAGGCTAGTCCCCATTTCAGATACATTTCCTGAAATAATATCCCGGAGAGTAAGTATATGGGTATTACCATGGCTGAGTTTGGCAGAGAAGCTAAGGGGACGTGAAATAAGGCGTATAAAAGGATTGTTATAGTATATGATTTTTTGTAGCCTACCAATTTTTTTAGGCAATTATACGCATACGCTCTAAAAAACATCTCTTCTATAATGCTAGAAATTATGAGCAGGGGTAATATACCTATCTGGGGCAAGCCTATTACCAGTCGATGAGTCAAACCAAGTATCATAATGGAAAAATACCTTGGCATCAAACCAAAAAGCGTTGAAGCATAGAGAAGGTCGAGAGGTTCTAAATATGCGGATATAAAGCTGGTTTTCTCAAATTTTAATACTAGCAAGACGTAAATTGCTAGAAATATATACATAAAAAAGGAACTGTAGTCGCTTTTCAGCCATTTTGATGAAATCTCACGTATCAATACTGATATTATATAAGCTGAAAAAACGTTGATGATTTCCTTTTTCTGTTCAAACTTTTCTCTCAGCATTGTAAACAAGGGTATCAAAACAAGCGAGTTATAAAAACTTTAGAACTTAAATATCTTAATTTAGTTTCAAGCGGACGCTAAGAATATATATTTGCCATATATTTCTTGTTCTAACACTTAGTTAGGTGTTTACAATGGGACGCAAAAAATCTAAGTTAACTATTGAAAGGGCAAAAGAGGTTTATAAGATTTTACTTGAGAACAAAGATGCCATGACGACCCCGCAGCTTTTCAACATTGTTTTGAAGAAGAGTATAATAACGGAATACTCTATTCTCTACCAAATTTTGAAAATGCTCAAAGACAAGGGTTTAGTCGAGCAAACGAGCGAAAAGGGATTAGCTAACTGGGAAGTCATTAAAGTAGTTGATCTAGATACTCTGGAAAAGATAATTTCGACATAGAAACACAATATCTAATTTTCATTTAAAGATACCTAGACAAATATTTTATCCTATGTTCTGACTCTTTAAACGAGGAAGTTTGGAGTGGAAATCTATTATTCCATCCTCAGACAATTTAGCATAATTTTACATGGGAAATTCTACGTTTGCATGTCTCTTCTTCATATCAGCCTCTGTAATTTTTAGACGTTGCATAAGCTCGACTACTAATCCGTCGAAGAAGACTAGCGTGGAATCTTCAAATAATGTGCCTAGAGGAGCCAATGGCTCGTAGATACCTAATACTTGGCGGGTAAAGTAATCCACTTCTTTAGCTATTTTCGTCCTACCAGGTATGCGTATCATATAGTCGCTTATTCTACCAAGCGGTGAATCGGGATGAGACGTAATGGCTATAATTTTTGCTCCCATTCTTTTAGCGGCGGCAGCTACTGTAACTACAACTTGCGTCCTTCCAGAGCCGGAGATCGCGATTAGAATATCTTCCTCTTTAACGGATGGCGTTATAGTCTCTCCCACCACATAAACGTTAAATCCTAAATGCATTAATCGCATAGCGAAAGATTTTCCAACAAGACCTGAGCGTCCAGCTCCTACAACCAATATTTTTCTGCCTTTTTCTCTAGCTTTAATTAGAACATTGATTACCTTTTCTATAGAATCATAATCCAAACACTCTGTGATGCTTTTTATATGGTCTGAAATCTCTATTATAGCTTTCTGCAAATGGCGCAATAACTTCACCAATATTAAGAGATAAATCATAGATTTATGTTTAGTTATTTGAAATGAGTCATTACTATTCAGTAGAGCCCTCCGGGAAAAGCAAAATCTTTGGAATTAGCGTGGTTATCAGAGGTTTTAAAATCACGCTCATAAGCGCAAGCGGAATATTCTCTTCAAAACGCGTAGATCCTGGAACAAAGCTTCTAGCTGAAAGCATGGTGATAAAAGATAGATGGCGTGTCCTAGATCTAGGTTGCGGATATGGAGTTTTAGGTATTATAGCCGCGAAAATGGCCCCCCACGGCGAAGTCTTTATGGTAGATATTAACAAGAAAGCCGTGAAGCTAGCTAAAATAAACTCTGAGCTGAACAATGTTAGAAACGTGAAAGTTTTGTGGGGCGATCTATTCGAGCCTATAGACGACCTGTTCTTCGACGCTATAATTTCGAACCCACCCCAAGCTGCCGGAAGAAGAATCTTGGAAAAAATCGTCACCGAATCATATAGGCATTTAAATGATAATGGACTTTTACAGCTTGTAGCGAAACATAGGAAAGGCGGGTCAAGCCTCTCAAAAATGATGGAAAAGTGTTTTGGTAATGTGAACGTTTTGGCTAGAAAAAGCGGTTATAGAGTCTATGTTTCTATAAAGAAATAATAAACAATAAATAATTCATCGAATACTCTAATCTTGGTGTTAAAATGGAAGAAATACTGCGTGATACTGTAGAAGCTTTAAAACGCATCGAGGAAGAAGTAAATAAAATTTTTAGAGATATAACATTAAAATATCCATCGATAGGCTTTCCTTTGGGGATTCGAGAACCTTTAATGGATGTCGAAGATAGGGAGACAGAATATGTGATATATGTTGACGTGCCTGGTTTTAAAAAGGAGGATTTGAAAATCACAGTTGGCGATAATTACATAGAAATATTCGCTACAAAGAGCGAAGAAGAAAAGAAGGAAGTAGAAAGTAGGAAATACATCGTGAGGCAACGCTTGTATGAGAGCATCAAGAAGCGAATTGAACTTCCAACACCTATTAATCCGGAGGAGGCTAAAGCTAGCTTGAATAATGGAGTGTTAGTTGTTAGACTGCCTAAGAGAAGAATAAGCAAAGAAATAACTATTGATCTAGGATCTCAATAAATTTCAAAATTATAGATTATTCAGCATCATGAATAAAAGTTTACTGTTTAAGGTAGGAGTTATAGGCGGAACCTTTTCCACATTTCATAATGGGCATAAGCATTTTATACTAAAAGCACTATCGTTCGTCGATAGATTAATAATTGGAGTTACTTCGGATGAATTTGTGAAGAAGCTGGAGAAAGCGCATCCGGTTGAGGAATTTGAAACTCGAGTTTCTAGACTAGAGAATTTTCTAAAAAATCAAAATGTTTTAGATAGATGTGAAATCGTAAAAATTGACGATTTCATGGGCCCTGCTGGAACGCGCGTAGATATAGAAGCCATTATAGTTACCGACGAAACTTTAGCCAGCGCTTTAGAGATTAACTTACATCGTGTAAGAAATAATTTAAAACCTTTATCTATAATTGTTATCGAGCCCTTGTTAAACGATGATTATACTCCAATATCAGCTACTCTACTTTGGATTAGTAGAAATTTTCCGTCTGACGATGTAAACGCTGATGTAATACCAGGCGACTGCCCACAAGCCGAAAATGAATATTCCGATAATCGATCTTTCTAGGCTAGTTCTAAAAGTCATAACAACCTTATCTATAACGATAAGTAGGAATATTAAAAGTATCCAGGATAAGAAGAGGAGAACGTTGACGGCAAAGACCGATTTTCTAATGTTCAAGGTTTTCACCTATATCTTTACTCTAAGTAGTAAGGTTGTAATTAAAGCTAGTATAGACGAAAATAGCTGTATCAAAACAAATGCTCTAATGAGTTCCCGCTCGCTGGCGTCACCGCCAAACAGGAGTATTATCCTAGTTAAAGTTATTGGCGCGTTGGGTTTTTCTGAAGCTCGCATCTTATAGTTTGACAATAAAAATGTAGGGCTTTCCTTAATATTGCGGTGTTCGATAAATCCCTTGATTGATGAAACTATGTAGAAAGCGTTTAGTATTTCCGGCATGAGAGCTATTAAAGTTATAAACTCCATTTTAGATAATATAGCAATAGCTCCTATTGTTCCGCCAACTAATAAGCCGCCGCTATCTCCTGCGAATACTTTGGATGGAAACTTGTTATATGGAAGAAAACCGGCAAGCGCGCCTAAAAGCGCGGAGAACAGGACTAAAGCGATTTTATTTCCTAAATATGTGGCTGATAGTATTAAAGCTGTAACTGTTACGATGCTTGTGGATGTCATTAGTCCATTTAGGATATCTATCATATTTACAGCGTTGGCTGGCCCCGCCACAGCTAGAGGTAATAAAAGCCAGTAGATTATAGTAAGTCTTAATGAACCAACCAGCGGGACGATAGGCCTATAGCCCAACCATAAACCTGTTTCTTTAGGATATAGAAAGCCTATTATTGCTATTGGTAGGATCGCGAGTATTGTAGAAGCGGTCTTTATTTTTCCCGGTAAAATTTTGATGTCGTCAATTAAACCTATTATAGCTAGGATCGTAGCAGATGATAAAACGGCTGTAATTTGCAAAATGAAATCCGGGAAAAATAACGCTGCTACGCCAAGCGAAGCAAGAAGACCGAAGTAAAGGGCTAATCCACCAAGAGTCGGTATCTGGGGATTGCCAGGTTTGTGTACGTCAGGTCTTGTCAAGCCATATTTCTTGGCTATGTTAGCTATGATGGGGGTTAAGAGGTAAGTAACAAAAAAGCCAATAGAAAAAACATACGCTATTTCCTCTATCATCTTATTCACCTTTTAAACTTCTGACGGGAATATAGATTAAAGGTAGGATGATTGTGGCATCCCCATATATCGTCACTTTCTTGGCGGAAGGTTTTACTTTACCCCAGCTTATAGCTTCTTTTAACCTGGCACCGCTGAGGCTGCCATCCCATTCTACAGCTGTGGTTATGTAGATAGCATAGTCC
>Ga0164311_10001455_pt1 | contig 11592 bp, 10 predicted proteins | sample GuaBasSedimGuay2_FD_121796 | JGI IMG/M metagenome (GOLD analysis project Ga0164311, IMG submission 121796) | Subseafloor sediment microbial communities from Guaymas Basin, Gulf of California, Mexico - Guay2, Core 4569-9, 9-12 cm | ecosystem: Environmental > Aquatic > Marine > Hydrothermal vents...
ACTATGGAAGGGTCTGCTCTTTGTAGACGCAGCGGAGAGGTATTCTTTCGCTGGTTCTTGTAGGTGCTTGGGCGATTTTTCCGCGTTGTATAGGGGGGAGGGATTCGTCTCTTTTTTTAGAATACCTCTTCTTTGCGGAGCCATTCGGGGTACCATCTGAAGTAGTCGATTGGTCTAACTTTTTCGAGGCCCGCGTAGGTCGCCTTGACCAGTCGGAGGACGCCTCTCTTGTCGCGGTAGATGTCGACGAGCGTCTTTTCCTCGAGTGAGAGTAGAGCTTCGTTTAGGCGTTCATCGTCCAGTCCGGTGTCTTCCATGAGTTCTTCTCGGGTTATGTGTAGTCCGGGGTTTACGCGGTAGTCCTCCGCGAGGGCGAGGAGGATGCTCTCCTCGACTGCTTCGGGATCCGAGGCTCCGGCTCTGGTCGGCAGCTCTAGTGGGGGCGGATTCCGGTAGTAGGGTATGGGGATTCCCAGCTCGTCGTGAACGCGGCGGCGGGGAGGCTTTAGCAGGTCCTTCATTATCCTCCATCCTTGGCCTGAGATGAGGCGTCTGAGTACGTCGTTTGTGCCTCCGCCGACTTCGAGGAGCTTGGCGTCACGCAGGAGTGCTTCGACGGGGTAGTACTTTGTGAAGCCGTCGCCGCCCATCACCTGTAGGGCGTCTTCGGCGATTTTTCTAGCGGTTTCGGTTGCGTATATCTTTGCGCTGTTCGCCTCGATGAGGGGTTCCAGTCCCTGGTCGATTAGGGAGGCTGCGTGGTACGTTAGGAGTCGGGCTGTCTTGTAGCCTATTATCATGTCAGCTATTCTGTACTGGTTGCTCTCAAACTCTATTGTGCGCTTGCCGAACTGGACTCTTCTCTGACTCATGTAGTATGAGTATCTGAGGGCTTCGCGCATGCCCGCAACCAGGCCGACGGCGATTAGGCACCTCTCCAGGTTGAGTCCGCTGATCATGCACATCCACCCCATTCCTTCTCCGCCGACCACGTTCTCCTCGGGGACGAAAACGTCCTTGAAGTTAAGGACGCCGTTGCGAACCCCGTCGAAAACCCCGAGGGCGTTTATCCGCTCAACGGTGAAGCCGGACGTCCCTTTCTCAACGTAGAGGGCGGTGAGGTGTTTGTAGGCCGCCCTGTCCGCTGGGTCGTCGCTTGTTTTCACGTAGACGAAGTAGGCGTCGGCGATTCCGCTCGTGCTGATGAACCTTTTCTTGCCGTTTATGACGTATCCGCCGTCGACGCGTTTTGCTGTGGTTGTGACGCCCGCAGCATCGGAACCGACGAAGGGTTCCGTGAGGCAGAGGGCGTTTATCTGCTCTCCCCTGGCGATCCGGGGGAGCCACTTCTCCTTCTGCTCCTCGGTTCCCAGCCTGACGAGCTGATGGGTTCCTCCGAAGCACGTTGTGCTGTATATTGTTGCGATGGTGCCGAGGCGGGCGAGTCCCTCCGCCACTATGCAGGCGCCGGTAACTCCAACCTCGCCTCCCATACCCCCGTACTCCTCGGGAATCAGTGTTCCGTACCAGCCCTTCTCACCCACCTTTCTTATGAGGTCTTCGGGATTCTCAAACCTCCAGAGAGCCTCAGCTGCGCGGGAGTGTTCTCCTCAACAAAATCTTCCACTTCTTCGGCAAGCTTTTTCTGTTTTTCAGTCCACCACGGAAACGTTTCCAAAAATCCACACCTCCAGAAAGAAGAAAATCTACACGGTCAACCATAATCTTATTCCAAGAAACCCTTTTTTGGCGCTGAATATAGAAGGAAGCGGTCTGCCCCGATTGCAGATTTCTCTGCAACCCGTAACACATGAGCGTAGAAAAACGGGACACTGCGGGAAGTTCTGACCAATACTTTTAGCCATAAGTATTGATGAAGAAAGATGGTGAAATTTAATTTAAAATTTTAGGTAATACGTCCTAAATAATGATGCAAAGGAATATGTTTTGGGTGGTATGTGTTTTTTGTTTTTGTGGGAGTTAAAAGGCGCCTTTCTGGAATTCAAGGCCTATAGGTGACTTCACCTGTGAAGTTACACGAAACGTCCAAACTTATAACACCGAAGGAGTATTTTATTTAGGGATCTTACTGTGCCATACGGTTTAGATTCTATAAATGAATAACAAAGGTTTACAAACCCGAAAGAGATTCTAAACTTTGAAGTAAATAAGATTACAAAACGAAAAATATTTCCGGATTGATGTATTTCCTTCTTAACCCTACCCAAAGGCTTGACGGTAGCCAAAGACTCATCTTGAATAGGTTGTATATGCTATCCTAGAATTATTTTTGACGCTTCAGGTGCTGGTGCAGGGGTGCATAGGGGCTTCAAGAAGTAGACTAATGTCCAACACTACCCCGAGCAGGTCAGGAAGTCGAGAGGCCATTAGGGAGAAACACCAATCCAACTGCTGATCACCGACAAATAAACCGGTGCTATTGTTTTCATTGTTCTTACATTCTTTTTCCGAACAGCTCTTTCATAAGCGCTGTCTTGTCTATCTCTAGGTGAGCGGCAACGTCGGCTAGGATGCTGTTCAGGGTTCCAACTTTCAAAGATTTATGTTTAGGTATAGTAATATGATGTTCTCTCCTCAGAGTTGTTGTCAGTCTCATGTGGCTTCCTGTCTGCCGTGTTACCGCGTATCCGTACTTTCTGAGGAGCTTAGATAGCTCCTCGCCGCTAATGTCTCTTGGAATTTTCATACGGTTATTACCTCGTCCTTCACTAGGTGCAGCCTAATGATTTTAGGCATTTGTTCCTCCTCAAAGTGGCATCTCACGGCGTCTCTAACGGCTTCTCGAAGTTCCTCCAGACTTTCTGCCTCTGTGTAAATGGAGTATCCCAGTGCTCTGGCTTCGTATCCACCCTCCATTGATTCCTCGACAAGAAATATTATCTCTTTCATGTCACTTAAACTCTCCAAACAATCATCTTTTAATCAAAGCTGCAAGTTCCCAAAATATTGACCAAGCTTCTTTATTTCCTAACACATTTTTAAACTTAGTCCCTTTTAAACACCCTACGCTTCACTTCTGAGGAAAGTCGATCAGAGCACTTTTAGAACTGAAAAGTGTCTCTTAGAAGGGACTAATGGCTTAGTGGAGGAAAGCCATCTCAAGCAGTCCATTCACCCGCGTTTGAGTGTTTGCTCCGTTCTGCTGACGTGAATTTCACAGGATCCTAAATTTCTGATTAAAAAGTTGGGGAAAAGAAACATCCCCAAATTTTGCGTCGATGATTGTGTGTTACAGGCCGTATTTTCTCCAGTCGGGTTTGCGTTTGTCTAGGAAGGCTTTGGCTCCTTCGCTGAACAGGTCGCCTCTCATGAGCATGGATATTGCCATTTCGGCCTCGATGCGTAGAGCCTCCTCGAGGGGGCGTCCGATCCCCCTGATTATGGCTTCCTTGTCTGACCTTATGGCTCCCTGGGGAAGCTCACATATTGACTCAGCCAGTTCGCGGGCGCGGTCCATGAGCTTCTCCTGGGGTACAACCTCTGAAACCAGTCCGATGCGCAGCGCCTCCTGGGCGTCGAAGCGCCGACCCGTGATGACGAGCTCAAGGGCTTTGGCGAATCCGACTATGAGGGGGAGGCGCACGGTTCCGCCGTCTGCGAGAACTATGTTCCATCTTCGCTCAAGCAGGCCGAACTCGGCGTTTTCGGATGCGATTCGTATGTCGAGGGTTAGGGCTGTTTCGAGACCCGCGGCGAAGCAGTAACCGTTGATCGCGGCTATGGTGGGTTTGAAGATGTCCAGGCGGCGGGTGTACCCGCAGGGTCCGGGATTGTTGTAGATGTGAACCCTGAATTTGTCGTAGTCTCTGAGTTCCTCGAGGACTCCCTTTTGGAAGGCGGCGTCCTTCAGGTCCCACCCGCTACAGAACGCCTCATCGCCGGCACCCGTCATAATGGCGACGAAAGCGTCATCGTCATCTCGAAACGTCTGCCAAGCCTTGTGGAGCTCCTTAGCGGTTTCCCAGTTGAGGCAATTATGAACCTCAGGACGGTTAAGGGTTATGGTCACGATGTGGCCGTCCTTCTCATAGAGGATGTTTTTATACGACACAGAAACACCTCCAAGCATTTGCTTCACAATCTTTTAGGAAACGCCTGCTCATATTTAAAAACAAGTAAAAAACTCAAACGAAGTGTTGAGGGAACTACGACTGGCTAGATTGAGGTTCCCCATTTTATCAGCTATTAAAGACCGTTTCACTCCTTGTTTAAGACGCGAGACAATAAAAACCTAAAAGCAATCCTCTGAAAAAAAGAGGGATGTTTGTAGTTTTCGTAACTGTGAAAAATGTGAGAAATACGTGAGAAAAAGTATTTCGCGAGATTCTTGAAAACCATTAGAGGATAAAAATTTTTTCTAATTTATTGTTGATCTCCTTTTTGAGCGCTTTCCCGACTTCACCTATCTCTCCTATTACAAACTTTTTTAGAATCGTAGCAACTTTATCAAGTTTTATGATAGAATCAACTTTTAAACCGGTTAGTTTAAATTCGGGATGGTTCTGTCCGATAACAACATCAGTAATTGTCGGGGCTTTAGGAACCCTCGACGAGATAAGGGCAACTATAGCATCCTTTCTTCCCTCATGAAGCACGAGAGCTGGTCTCATCTTTGCAGCTGTTAGATCTGTAAAAGGAAAGGGAATGAGAACGATCTTGCCTTTCATTCGTATCTAACCTTTAGGTCTTCGACTCCGTAAATGTCTGGTTCGTTTTCGAGAAATTTTAACGATTTTTCGGAAATCTTCATCATAGAAAGAATTTCTGTTTCGTAAATGAGTTCATCGAGCTTTTTTTGAGATTTCAACTACGTACTTTTTTATTTCCTTCAATTCAGCTTCAACATTCATGCTCCAAAAGTAAGCAGGATTATTATTAATTCTTTCTCCCAAGTTGAACCCATTGATAATTACCTTTTATATAGTTCCAACTACCTTCCATACAGTCAACGTTTTCTAAAAAACAACTTGAATAATCCTGATGGAATACCTCAACTTTCAGGCTTTTTCGGATTTACCCGTATAAAAACCGTCTTGATGCCCTTTTAAGGGTCTTAAAAACACACTTCGAACCGAACGCGTCCAAAAATTGAAATCCTTTTTATTTTAGTTCCTTCGGGCACGATGTAATATGTGTGTTTTTTGAGGGGGTGTATGTGACTTAGCGGTTATGAAGGGAGATTTGTGAGGGATTTTTTGCGGGAATCAAGGCTCAAAGGGGAGATAGACAAACCACTAACAAACCCCAAAAAAATAAAATACATACTTACTACATCATGCCCCTTCGAACCGTAAACTTTTAATCAAACTATAAGTATTTAGGTGAACAAAATCAATGGGTAAAACTTCTTTACGTTTTGCTTACTTTAACGGTGGTGAAGCGTGTTGGATTATGATGTGATTGTGATTGGCGGTGGTATCGGAGGCACCGCTGTTGGGGCTCTGCTGTCACACGGCGGTTTGAAAACCCTGCTTGTTGAGAGAAACGAGGTTGTCGGTGGCCGCTGTAGCACCTACGAGAGGGAAGGCTTCAAAATAGATGTTGGTGTTCACTCCTTTGGAAGAACTGGTAAGGGGCCCCTCGGCAGGGTTCTCAGCATGATAGGGATGGAGGACGTTGTTGAGTGGGTTCTCGCGCAGAAGCCTGGACCCGTGATGCACTATCAGGGAAAATTCTGGAAGTTCCCCCGAGAGCTCGAGAAGCTGGTTCCCCCCTCAGACTTCTCAGGCCTCACTAAGCTGTTCACCGACATGATGCAGATTCAGGACACGAAGGAACTCGACACGGTCGACCTCAAGTCTTGGATGTCTAGGTACACCGAAAACACCCTCATTCACTCGTTTATTAACAACATTTGCGCCCTGTACTTCGTGGTTCCCTACTACGAGGCTTCCGCCGGCGAGTTTGTCAGGTGTCTGTCCACCCTCACCAGGGACCTTAGCACCGGGTACGCGAAGGGTGGGTGTGTTTCGATTCCCCTGGCGTATGCTCAGGGAATACGAAATTTTGGAGGGGATGTGAGAACAGGGGTTTCGGTTGAGAGGATCGTGGTGGAGGAGGGAAGGGTTCAGGGAGTTGAGCTTGAAGGCGGCGAGTTCGTCTCGTCTAGGATTGTTATCAGCAACGCGGGGATAAGGGAGACCGTGAACAACCTCGTGGGCAGGAACCACTTCGACAGCGAGTACCTTGAAAAGATAGACGGGCTCAAATACTCGATGAGCGCCATCACCCTGAAGCTCGCGCTGGAGAAGCCGATAACACACTACAAGATAATCAACTCACTGACCATGGAGGACCCCCGAGGAGAAGTTCAGCTCGATAATGGAGGGCAAGGTTCCAGACACGGTGGACCTGTTCATCCCGGTTCCCTCAAACTACGACCCCAGCCTAGCGCCCGAAGGCAAACAGTTAATCATAGCGGGCACAGCGGTTCCGCGGGAAAACTTCGAAAGAATCAGGGAGAAGTGGATAAACAACTCCATGAAAACCCTGGAGGAGATCTTCCCCGAACTCCCAAGCAACCTCATGTGGTGGGAGGCCACAACACCGAAAGACTTGGAACACCTCGGAGGGAAAGAAGCAACCGTCGTGGGAGTCGCCCAAACAGTGGACCAGGTTGGAGACAAGAGACCCTCACAGGTCCTACCCGTCGAAGGCCTCTACGTTGTTGGCGGAGACGCGGGAGGATGGGGCATAGGAACCGAACTCGCAGCCACGAGCGCCATCGAACTCTCAGAAATAATCCTAAAGAAGACAGAGAGAGCCAAGCGGTAGCTCACCCAAATCTCAGTCCTTCACTCAAACATCCTTTCAGGTACGCGTGTACGGGCGGCTGAACCGTTTAGAGTTTGAAGTCGTCCCTGTCGAAGACGGATTCGAGTTTGATTCTGTGGGACGCCAGCCTCTCCTTGGCTCCCTCGAGCAGGTCGACAATTATCACCGCGTGCTCCACTTCGCACCCGGCTTCTCTGACGGCTTTAGCCACGTTGAGGAGCGACTCCCCGCTCGTCGCCACGTCGTCCACCAGCACCGGTTTCTTTCCGAGGTTGCCCTCGATGCGCTCCCTAAGACCGTACTTTTGGGTCCGTTTCCGCACGTAGAAGCCTGGAACCCCGCCCAGTGCGCATATAGCCGAAACGATGGGGATGGAGCTGTCCTCTGTTCCTCCCACGCAGTCGGCGTTGTGCCGCTTAATCATGGGCATCATGACCTCGGCTATCAGCCTGCAGCCCGTGGGGTCGAGGGCGATGGGTCTCAGGTTGAAGTAGAAGGTGCGCATCCTCGTACTCGACAGAATTATGGGTTTGCCCGTTACGACTCCTCTCTCTAGGATCAAACGCTTAAGCTCATCCCTACTCAAGTAATCGCCTCGAAAACACCTCTAAAATGGTTAAGCCTCCGAGCAGCGGAAGCCTCCCTCTAATGTAAGCTTCTACCGGAAGCAGAATAAAAAACTTTTCACTCGAAGCCTAGAAAAAGGGACTGCCGAAAGACTACTGATGGCTTAATACATGACCTTTGGTTGTGAAATAAAAAAGGGGGGATTGTGGGTGTGTTTGCCCGTTTATTTTCCTTTGAATTTCGGGAATCTCTTCTCCAGGAAGGCTGTCGTGCCCTCCACCATGTCCTCGGTTCCGAATAGCACTCCGAAGAGTCCGGATTCCACCAGCAGTCCGATGTCGAGAGGTACCTCTGTTCCGTAGTTCACAGCGTACTTAGCCATCTTCAGGGCGATCGGTGGGCCTGCGGCGAGTCTCATCGCGAAGTTTTTGACCTCCTCCTCGAACTTGTCTATGGGGAACACCCTGTTAACCAGGCCTATCCTGTGCGCCTCCTCGGCGCTTATCCGGTCTCCGAGCATCACCATCTCCTTCGCCCTGCCCAGTCCAACGTACTTTGCGAGTCTCTGGGTTCCACCTGCGCCGGGTATTATTCCGAGCATTATTTCGGGCTGCCCGAAGGAAGCCTTCTCACTCGCGAGTCTGAAGTCACAGGCCATCGCTATTTCGAGTCCGCCTCCGAGGGCGAAGCCGTTGACAGCCGCGATTATGGGCTTCGGGAACTTCTCCATCCTCTGGGTGACCATCTGCAGCCTTCTCGTCGCCTCGAAACCTGTGCTCGGTGTTCCACCCACGAACCCGGATATGTCGGCACCCGCGCAGAAAGCTCTGTCTCCTGCACCTGTCAGGATGAGCACCTTCACCTCTTCGTCGTCCCACAGCTCGGTTAGACAGTGGTCGAGGTCCGCGATTAGTTCGGGGCTTATGGCGTTGAGCCTAGTGGGCCTGTTGAAGATCAGCCACGCTAGTGGAGGCTCCCTCTTGAAAATTGTGTCCCTGTAGGTCCACCCAGCGCCTGCGTAGTCGTAGAAGCCCTTCCCAGCCTTGACGCCGGTGTGCCCCTTGCTCACCATCTCCTCGAGTAGGGGGTCGGGCTTGTAGTAGTCTCCGTACTTGGCTTCCTTCTCCTTCAGAATATTAACTATTTTATCTATTCCCCACTCATCGGCCATCTCACAGATGCCCTTCGGGTAACCTAGCCCCAGTTTGACGCTCTTGTCTATGTCCTCCGGATCCGTGACATCATTCCTAATGAGCCAAGCGGCGGCGTTTATGACCGGGCCGAACAGTGGGATTGGGTCGAACTTGTCTCCGACACCTGTGGGTATTGATGGGCGGCCCTTGCTCCAGTCGTAGAAGCCCTTTCCAGCCTTCCACCCGTATTCTCCCTTCTCGTATTTCTCCACGAAGAGTTTCTGCGGACCAGGGGATTCGGGTTCTCGTTTCTTCGTTTCTTCCGATGCTTTGACTATGGTGTCTATGCCGCTGTAGTCTGCGAGGAGGAAGACCCCCATGGGCAGTCCCACTTTGTAGGCTAGAGCGGAGTCGATTTCCTCCACCGTGGCTTCTCCTCTCTCAACGGTTCTCGCGGCCTCGGCTAGCAGTGGTCCCAGCAGCCTGTTAACTATGAAGCCGGGAACATCCTTTCTGCAGATAACCACTTCCTTGCCCATCTTTCTTGCCATGTCCGCAGTGGTCTGAGTGGTTTCGTCGTCCGTTTTATCGCCCCTGATTATCTCCACCAGCGGCATGAGCGGTGGAGGGTTGAAGAAGTGCATCCCTATGACCTTCTCCGGCCTGGTTGTCGCGCTCGCTATCTCGGATATCGGAAGGGTGCTCGTGTTCGTCGCTAGGATGGCGTGCTTCGGCGTCTTCTCATCCAGCTCTTTAAACGTCTGCTTTTTGAGGTCCATAACCTCGGGAATGGCTTCAATCACGAAATCCGCGTCCTTAACGGCCTCGTCGAAGTCCACGACACCCTTCAGCCTCGACCACGCCTGGTCAGCCATCTCCTGGGTGATGCGCTTCTTCTGAACGAATTTGTCGAGACTGTTCTTTATCATGCCCATTCCTTTATCAACGAACTCCTGCTTGATGTCTCTGAGGTAGGTTTCAAAGCCGGCCAGGGCCGCGAGTTCAGCGATGCCGTGACCCATGACTCCCGCGCCCAGAACGGCCACCTTTTTAATCTCATCTATTTTAACCAACTTTCATCTCCCCAGAAAACCTTTAAAAGAAGGAAGATTTAACCTCACTATAAAACTTTTCGCTCAAAAAACAGCAACACAAACCCCGCACTAGAAAAAGCACCACTCTAAGCCTGCTCAGTAGGCATTACACTTGAAAATAACGCCCCTCCCAAGAAGCGCAAATATTCAGAAAAAGAATCGAAAGCAAAAAATACGATTCGAGAGAGAACCACTTATCTGCCATTCAATCCTGGGGGAATAGATACGGGGGCTTCTACGTGTTCTACCTTTTCAGGATTGTGATGTTGCAGGTTCCACCGTCTCCGTGGGAGAAGTTGCCCATGCAGTGGGCTAAGCCGATCTCCGCTCCGTCCACCTGCCTGGCTCCGGCCTCACCCCTTAGCTGCCAGACCAGTTCACATATCTGGGCAACTCCGGTCGCCCCGACTGGGTGCCCCTTTGCGAGTAGACCCCCACTCGCGTTTATGGTGACTTTACCGTTTATCTCGGTTTCTCCTTCCTCCACAGCTTTTCCTCCCTCACCCTTCTTGAAGAAGCCCAGGTCCTCGTTGTGGAGGATTTCGGCTATGGTGAAACAGTCGTGAACCTCGGCTAGGTCTATGTCCTTCGGTTCCAGCCTAGCGGCCCTGTAGGCTTCCTTCGCTGCTCTAACTGTTATGTCGAATGTTGAAATGTCGAGAGTGTCTAGGAAGGTTCCCGACTTTTGGACGGCGGTGAGGATTTTTATCGGAGTGTCTGTGTACTTTCTCGCAACGTCCCCGCTTGCAATCACCGCCGCTGCCGCACCGTCTGACACGGGGCAGCAGTCTAGGAGACTCAAGGGGTAGGCTATCATCGGCGAGCCCAGAACCTTCTCAACTGTTACTTCCTTCGGATAGTGGGCGTGGGGGTTCATGGTTGCGTTGTGGTGATTCTTCACGGAGACCAGTGCGAGCTGCTCCCTCGTTGTGCCGTAGTTGTGCATGTGCCTCATTGCCACCATGCCGAAGACACCGGGGAACGTCATTCCCATGGCTCCCTCGATCTCCATATCGCTTCCTTGGGACATTGCTTTGAGCATCATCCTCGTGGGTAATCCGGCCATCTTCTCAACGCCAAGAACGAGTGCCACGTCATAGAGGCCCGCGGCGACCGCTATCCACGCCTCCCTGAAGGCTGTTGAGGACGAGGCACACCCGTTCTCACACCGGGTTATGGGTACACCCGCCACACCGACCTGTTTCATAGCTAGGTTACCAGCCAGGGGACCCTGCGACCTGCCGATGCCGCCGACCACCCCGCAGTACCCCGCCTCAATGTCCTTGGGGGTGACGTTGGCGTCCTTCATCGCGTTGAAGCAGGCTTCCTCGCCCATCTCTTTCACACCGGGCCAGGTTGGAAAGTTACCAAACTTGGTCATCCCGACACCTATCACGTAAACGTCTCTCAACCCTTTCAATCCTCCCGAATTGGTCTGAACTTCCAGCCTATTACCTCTGTTCCGTCCTCCTCGGTTGTTATCCTCCCAGCGGTGAGTTCAACCTCTCCGCCTATCTTCAGTTTCTCCTCGAAGGGTTCGCAGTCCGTGAAGTGGGTGAAAACGCGTATACCCTCGGGTAGCTCAACAAACCCGAAGGCGTAGGGAGCGTACTCGAGCGGGCCAACATAGGCGACGGTGTAGGAGAGTATCTTTCCCCTGCGGCTGAGCTCAGCCTCCTCCATTTCGTCGATGGTCATGCACTCGGGGCAAACCCTCTTCTTCGGGAAGTAGACACGGCCACAGGACTTGCACCTGCTACCCACGAGGATCGGGGCGCCGCTCTCAAGGGATCCCTCCTTGAAGACCCCTTCCTTAAACAAACGCTTCTTACTCATTCAACCACCTTAAAGGTGCTAACTTGTGTTTTGCCAGAGTGGGTCAGGCTGTTAAGCTTAACCTTCTTTGGTTTCCACTTAAAAAAATTTGTTTCTTCCCTTCCGGACATACAATCGGTAGCCGCTTGAAGGGTCTCGGCTCACCCCCTAGGGGTTAGCTTCTGTAC
>Ga0164311_10001457_pt1 | contig 11589 bp, 10 predicted proteins | sample GuaBasSedimGuay2_FD_121796 | JGI IMG/M metagenome (GOLD analysis project Ga0164311, IMG submission 121796) | Subseafloor sediment microbial communities from Guaymas Basin, Gulf of California, Mexico - Guay2, Core 4569-9, 9-12 cm | ecosystem: Environmental > Aquatic > Marine > Hydrothermal vents...
ACCATCTACCAGAAGGCATCCTCCTATGGTGTCAAATCCAGCATCTACTACCTCGTCTATTTCAAATGTCTGAGGATATATCCTATACTTTATATTCGTTTTACCAAGTGTCTCCCTTAATTGGATTGCTTCACTTACGGGGTCTATCTTCCCACCTTCCAGGCAATGTAAATATACTATGCCCCTTTTAATCGTTTCATCAATTGTTTTTAATATCGCTTTTTTAACGGTTTGTTCATCAATACCTGACATAGCGATGTCATAGAGGAGATTATAAAGTTCTGTTCTGAATATCCCATCTCTGGTTTCTGGCAATTCAATTCCCATAGATTCATCTGCATACTTTAAAAAGGCGGTGTTTACCACGCATAAATGGGAATCAATCCTTGATATGAAGACAGGGCGGTCTGAAACACAATCCAAGTCCCTTCGGGTCGGAATGTCGCCATTGGGAAATGCTGTGTCATCAAAACAACGCCCGATTTTTATGCCACCCACCTCAGGAGAACTACGCATGATTTCAATGATGTCGTTTTTACACCTCGCCTCTGAAAGGTCTGTGGTAATTGAGTGTATTGCTGTCTGCCTGAGATGAACATGAGAATCATATAGACCCGGTAGCACATACCAGTTGGGTGCCAGAAGTGTCATTGGAATATTGCGTGGTGAGTGGAGTGGTATCCCATCGCCGGTTGTTTTAATCCTGCCATCTTTAACCCATAGATACTCTGCTCTCTTACCCTTTTCGGTGATTATATTACCGAGTATGATGAACTCACCCTTAAATGCCTTATCCATCTGTTGAAGGTTGGTCATAACTATGTTAAAGATTATAAGATAAAGAATGGATGTAGAACGAATTATAAATATTCTCAAAACCCAGCTTGAGGATGAAGAGCAGATAGTTGATTACAGGGTGATACCACCCCGCAGTGCCAGATACAGTGATATCAAACTTAAGCCCCAGATATGTAGTTGTTTGGAGAGAGTTGGGATTCAGAGATTTTATTTTCACCAGGCGAAGGCGATAGAGAGTATTCTATCAGGTCTAAATACCCTAATTGCCACACCAACCGCCTCTGGAAAGACAATAACATACACTATTCCTACTCTCAATGCACTGCTTGAAGATAGAAGGTCAACCTTTCTATATCTCTTTCCAACCAAAGCCCTTGCACAGGACCAGTTAAGGAGCATCAATGAACTGGTGTTAGGTGATATGGAACTGACACAGATATTGAGAGCATTTACATATGATGGTGATACACCGCAAGATCAGAGGAAAAGCATAAGGGAGATGGGCAATGTTATTATCTCCAATCCAGATATGCTTCATTCGGGGATTCTCCCGCATCATACCAGATGGGCACGGGTCTTCACCAATTTGAAGTATATAGTAATTGACGAGGTTCATGTTTACAGAGGGGTATTCGGTTCAAATGTTACAAATGTAATAAAACGCCTGAAGCGAATCTGCAGTCACTATGGTTCAGAACCGGTGTTCATACTCTCATCTGCGACCATTGGCAACCCACAGGACCTGGCAGTCCGCCTGATTGATGATGAGGTGGTTGCCATTGGTGACGATGGCTCTCCATCGGGCGAAAGGCATATACTCTTTTGGCAACCGAGAATGATTGATAGAAGAAGAAACCTGAGAAGAAGTGCTAGTATTGAGGCGAGAGATATTCTATATCACCTGATTAGGGAGGGTGTTCAAACCATTGTATTCGCACAGGCGAGAGTGGTAGCAGAATTGGTATATAGATATACGCATCAGAAGCTGGTGGAGAAGGGTGATGTAGAACTTGCCCGGAGGATAAGCCCTTATAGAGGCGGTTATCTACCTGAGGAAAGAAGAGAGATAGAGAAGCAACTTTTTGAGGGTGAGATATTGGGTGTTATCTCTACCAATGCTCTTGAACTGGGGATAGATATTGGCAGTTTGGACTGCTCAATTATAGTTGGTTATCCCGGCTCCATAGCCAGTTTATGGCAACAGGCGGGTAGGGCGGGCAGAGGGAGTGAATCGGCGCTCACTATCTATATACCATACAATAATCCACTGGACCAATTTCTGGCAAGCAACCCACATTATGTATATGATTCACCATTTGAAAGCGCCATAATAGACCCAACCAATCCTAATATTCTTCTTGCACATCTCCGATGCGCCGCTTATGAACTCCCGATTAGAGATGATGACATTGAGTTGTTTAATGGTGTTTCATCCACAATCGTTAATATGCTTGTAAATAAAGGTGAGATGGTTGACACGGGTGACGCCATCCACTTCTCAGTAGAGGGCTATCCATCATCAGGCGTATCGCTGAGGACTGCATCAGGTAACACTTTCAATATAGTGGATGTTGAGGGTAATAGAGTAATAGGCACGGTGGATGAAGAGAGCGCACTGGAGGTGGTCTATCCTGAGGCAATATACCTGCATTCAGGAGATACCTACTTCGTAAGAGAACTGGATCTGAGACAAAAAGTCGCTTTTGTAGAGAATCGGAATGTTGAATATTATACACAGGCGGATGTTGAGACCACCATAAAGTTGATTGAGACAAAGTATAGAGAAGACAGGGGATTATATGAACTGGGATTCGGGGATGTTAAAACCACAACACAGACGGTTGGGTTTAAGAAGATAAGGTTCTCAAATCTAGAATCCATCGGCTGGGGGGGTCTTGATTTGCCAAAGAGGAGTATGGATACAGAGGCGGTATTCTTTATAGCGAGCAAGGAATTAATTAATAAGATGCGTAATGAGGGGTATAATATATATGAAGCGTTGGTGGGATTTAAAAACTCACTTCTTTCCGTTTCTTGTCTTTTTGTTATGTGCGATAGTGGGGACATAAGCGGTGTGGTAGAATCTAATAATTTCGGTTCCCCCACAATATTCATTTTTGATAGGTTTATGGGGGGGCTTGGTTTTTCAGAGAAGATATATAAGAGTTTTATGGATATCTTAATCGCAGTAAATGACCTAATAGGTAAATGTGAGTGTGATGAGGGATGTCCCAAGTGTGTGGGGGTTAGTTCAAGAACCTATTCAAGACATTATGACCCTGACCTGTCAAATACACCTTTGATTCCATCAAAGCATGCGACATTAAAGTTCACAGAACTTATCATTGGTGAATAAACATTGTTTATCTGAACAATGATTTAATAGAACCCAAACTCGTGGTTTCAATGTTGAGTGCATCTCTGTCAAATACATAGATGTATGGACCCTCTGGGTCTCTGTCCACAACATATAAATATTGACCATCAAAGGCGCAGTCCCCCGTAGATGATTGGGTCATCTCTGGAGGTAATTCATATTCTGCAACTGGTGGGTCATTAACCCCTCCATTACTTTTGAGTTTATACATATATAGTTTGGCAACCATTGGGTTCTGGTCTACTGTCCAGAGTATAGTTGGATTATCAGATGTGCTGTGGGAACATGCAAAACCAGAGATGTTTGAACATGACCATATTCTCCAGTTTCCAGACTGAGCGGGGCTTGCCCAGGCACCTTCAGATACATTCCAGTCGGATGTATAGATTACATCTTTAGCACAGTTAAATGCTAATGCCTGACTTCCTATCCAATCGGATGGTGTGTTTCTGAATTCGGAGACCTCACCCGTGTCTCTATCAACTATGAATATCTTTCTGCCATAGCCAGATTTAGGTCCAACCAGTAAGAATCTCAAGTTTTGGTCGGGAGTGCTATATTGTAATCCTGTATATGCAAGACCCAAGTTAACATCAGGACCCCCGAGGAGGTATAGTGTCTCTACCTTTTCAGGTGCCTCATCTGTGGTTATTCTATATATGAAGGGGGAGCTGTAATCACTTACCCACAGGTTTCCTGTATCCCAATCATAGGTTAGTCCCCACGGGTCGTATATGGCGCATACCTTGAGGTCTATCTTCCAAGCATAATCAAGGGTTTCTGCATAAGAATGACCAATTAAAATTATTAAGCAAATGCATAATAATGTTTTATACATAATACACCTCTACAATATAGTATATACTAAATTAAATTTTCAGTCAATAAATTTAAGGGCGGTCTAATATAGACCACCCTTTATACTTTTTATTAAAAGTTATCGCTACTTGTAATTCGCCTTAATCATACCAACACTTGACTCCTCTATTGTTTCTCCTTCACCAAACTTACATATCAATACTGCATCCGTGGGTTCGGGTAGTTCTTGATACTCCTGAATAAGTATGTAGAAACATTCTCCATCGAAAGCCATGTCACCAGGTAGATTAACGGGGTTACTTGGGTCTCCAATCGCCGTGTTGGGAACAAAGACCCTGATTGATGGTTCTGACCAGACATTACCATCTACTACTCTGAAGCCAAACATTTCGCAGTCCTCACTAAGATTGTCATATTCTCTCTCTATCGCCCAGAGATAAGTTGGCTCATCGGTGTCATTCCACGAGCATGCAAGACCACTTATGTAATCCCAGTCAATTTTACTCCACCCACTATCCTCTGTTGGGTTATGGGTCCAGCCAATCTGATTGAGACCATATTGGTCTGACTTAGTCCAGGCATCTGACATATATAGTGTGTTTGATGTTCTGTTGAAAGCATTCCCCTGCCCTGCTTTGCCTAAGTGTTCGTCCCATATATCAACGAAGCCGACCCAGGTTGCATCGCCTACTGACGGGTCCTCAATCCAATAGAATGACTGGTCTGCTCCACTCATCCAGAGACCAAAGTCATCATCTTCATACTCACCTACTGATATACCCAGAGCATAAGGCGGGACATCGCCAGAAAGGGCAATTGGACCCTCAAGAAGTTCCGCCTTACCATCAGAGTTGGGTTCCTTTGCTATTCTTAGAATAGAACCATTGTAATCGCCTCCAAAGTTAGTCAACCATAGTGAGTCAGTTGTCCAGTCGTATGTAACACCCCATATCTGAAGTGGGTCAAAATATGCCCCTAGGCTTGTGCAATCTATAACATCTACAACTTCAAAATCGGGCATAAACATCTCTGTCTTTATAGTAGTTGACTCATCTTTTGGGTCAGCAATTGATGTAGATAACGCTGTATCTCTTGCTGAAAAGACAGGGATGCTTATTAGAAATACTAACGATAAAATAATAATTATTCTCATAAAATTTACCTCCTTTTGAGAATTATAATTAAGGCAATAAAACTATGTCAAGTGTAATTTGTGAATGGGGTATAGATGTAATTGATTTTTTGTGGTCTTGACAGTATCAACCTGATAATATAATCTAACACTTGAGTAACTACTATGAAGAAAAAGTATATAATAACATCAGCGATTCTGGTTGTGTGTTTGACAACCCTGGTCTTATTGTTGAATTACAGGAGGATTGATATACCGGGTTTTGGAAATATCAGGGTATTCTTTGGGAGGACTTCTGATGAGACGGTCAATTCTCTAAAAGAGCATGCTGAGAAGCTTATGCTTGAGGGTGATTATGATGGTGCCAGGGAGGCAGGCGAGAGCATAGCTAGATATGGTGGAGACAAGAAGGTTCTGGGGTTTTTGATAATTGCGGAAAGTCAATGGTGTGCTGGTGCGGTCAACAAATCAATAGAATCTCTGATTGATGCTATTGAACACGGAGCAACTGAGGATACAGAGAGCCGTGCTTTGTTGAGCAACTTCGCATTCAATAGAATAGAAGAGATTATGAATAGTAAACCATATAAGATATATATTATTGCAGTTCTATTAAATGTGCTTAAGGAATGTGATGCATCTTCTTATGAGAAGGAGAAGGAGAATTTTAATAGGATGTTGTCTGAAAAAATGGCTATTAAGGTCAGTTTTGTTCACACAAGGGACAAGAAATATATTACCAGAGAAGATGCTCTAAAAGATGTGAAAGCAGAAGCGGTATTTGAGGCGAAGAAGAAAGCCCCATCATTGCTTCTAAATGAGATTAAGAAGATATTCAATTTGGAGGGTTTAATAACTGATGGTGATATTCTCAATTATATCAGAGATAAGGCGGTCTATGATGTGTTGAAAGCCGAAGTAAAGAGGGTATCTATGGGCGAGGAGACCCTACCTGATGACATCATTATGGAGGAGAGAGAAGAACTTGGTGAAGGGTCGTTCCTATCGGAGGATATAGATACAGGATATCAGGGCGAAGCAACCTGCATAGCCAGAATACCTGATTTCTCAATTATGGACCTGCTGAATTACTGCGGGGTGAACATCTTCACAGTTGCCTCAATAGAAAATCTGATGACAAAGTGATATATGTCGGAACAAGCGGTTTTTCATACCAGGACTGGAAGGGACATTTCTATCCAGAAGATATTAAAAACAGCGAGATGCTTGAGTATTACTCAAGGCATTTCAATATAGTTGAGGTGAACTATACCTATTATGCCCTTCCTTCGGTGCGGACCATTTCATCGCTTGTCAGAAAGTCAGATGGCAGGGTTCGCTTCTCTCTTAAAGCCCACAGGGACATCACTCACTCAGGTTCTATCCCTGAGGGCATATTCAATGATTACATCAAAGGAATTGAGCCGATAACTGAGAGGGGACTTCTTGATGCTATTCTGGTTCAGTTCCCCTGGTCATTTAAATACAAGAGCGAATCTTTAGATGTGTTGAGGAAGATAAAGGAAGGATTTGGTGAACTACCAGTTGCGGTGGAATTCAGAAACTCATCGTGGGATTCAGATGAAACAGCCAACCTGCTAAGAGAGCTTGACCTTGCTTATTGTATAGTTGATGAGCCAGATATAAAGGGGCTTATGCCACTGAGATTATGGGTGACTTCTGATTTCGCCTATTTCAGATTCCACGGAAGAAATAAAGAGAAGTGGTATAATCATAGAGAGGCATGGGAGAGATATGATTACCTCTATACCAGGGAAGAACTTGAAGAGATGGCCTATCTTATTAGAAAAACACATGAGAAAGTCCCAAAGGTTCTGGTGTTTATGAATAATCACCCGCTTGGTAAAGCGGTGGAAAACGCAAGAGATATGGTTGAATTGTTATCTGAGGAGATTGCAAGGTGATATTTCACCTAAAAAGGGTATCTATCCTTCTGTCAATATTTTTCTTTTTTCTGGTCTTATTTCTCCTTTTCAGTCATCTGAATGTCCTTTCATACTCGGATAATACACCTCCATCTATTTATATGCAATTTCCTAAGGAGAGTGAAATAGTAAGCGGGTCTATATGTGTCAAATTCACTGTGATTGATAAGGAAAGTAGAATAGAAAGTGTATTAATCAGGATTGATGGGGAACTCTGCGATATCCTGGCCGGTGATTTCAAGAAGAAGAAAGCCCTTGAGTATGACCTGAAGCTTGATACTACAAAGTTAAGCGAGGGAAGGCACATACTCACCGTTTCAGCATCAAGTTGTAATGGTAATGCCACCACCACAAAGGATACCTTATTTTATGTTGACAATCACCCATTAAATGTAGAGGTAATCCTTGGGGGAAGCAACAGGGTGTATCCGGGAAGTGTCCTTCCTTTACAGTGTGTATTGAGTGAGGAGGTAAGAGATATCAGGGTAGAGATTATGGGTTATGATATTTTTCTTTTTACAACGGATATTGGCTATGAGGGCTTTGTTCCTATTCGCCTTGCTGTTGAGCCAGAAGAGGTTGATATGGAGGTATCATTAACCGATAATCTCGGTGAGAGTGTAAATATTAATAAGAAGATTTTGATATTACCGAAGGGATTTGAGTCAGAGTATATAGTTTTACCCGAGACCAAGGCAGAGCCGATACCAAAGGAGGTAATTGAAAAGGAGTATCAGATTTTATTGAATGAGCTTCTCTCCCCAAGCGAGGTATTATATGAGAAAGACGGGTTCATAATACCGGTGGAGGGAAAGATTACCAGCCCCTATGGAACATACAGGAGATTTTCTAATGGTGTTGTAAGCAGACACATAGGGGTGGATTACTCCTGCCCTGAGGGGACAGAGGTAAAAGCATGCGGGGCTGGTGTAGTTCGTCTGATTGATGATTTCGCCATAAGGGGGAAATTTGTGCTAATAGACCACGGCTGGGGTGTATATAGTTTATATAATCACCTGTCAGATGTCTTGGTGGATGTTGGGGACATTGTGAGTAAGGGCGATGTAATAGGCAAGGTAGGTTCAACTGGTTTGGCGACGGGACCACACCTCCACTGGGAGGTTAGAGTTGGAAGGTGGGCTGTTGACCCTCTTCAATGGACTGATGAGAGAATATTTGCTAACCTGCATTGAATGGGAATACAATAGATGCTTTTGTTGCTTTATTGTGAATTAGGAATATATGATTAGGTTAGGAGGTTTTTATGGTAAAGGACATTAAAGGGCTTGATTTCATATCACTCGCTGATTTTAACAGGGAGGAACTACTGCAACTCATTGAGTTAGCCATAAGATTGAAACAGGAGAGATATACTGGTATATACAAAAATGACCTAGAGGGCTATACTCTGGGTATGATATTTGAGAAACCGAGCTTGAGGACCAGGGTATCATTTGAAGTGGCTATGAACGACCTCGGTGGTAGAGCGATATATCTCTCTCCATCGGATATTCAATTGGGAAAGCGAGAGACAATTGAAGATGCAGCAATAGTATTGTCATCTATGGTTCATGTGATAATGGCGAGGACATTCTCACACGAGACGATTGAAGAACTGGCAGAGTATTCAGCGGTTCCTGTCATCAACGGTCTCTCTGACCTTCTGCACCCCTGCCAGGGGCTTGCTGATTTCATGACCATATATGAGAAGTTTAATCGGCTGGATGGGCTTAAACTTGCCTTCGTTGGCGATGGCAATAATGTGTGCCACAGTTTGCTTCTTGGTGGAAGCATACTTGGTCTATCCATAAGCGTGGCTACACCTGAGGGATATGAACCAAATGATGATGTTCTAACCTATGCAAAAGAACTTGCTGTTGATAAGGGGCAGGAGATTAAAACGGTAAATAATCCTTATGAAGCAGTAGAGGGTTCTGATGTCGTTTATACAGATGTCTGGGCTTCTATGGGTCAAGAGAAGGAGGTGGAGAAGAGGAAGAAGGACTTTGAGGGCTTTCAGATTGATATGGATATGTTCTCAAAGGCGAGCGATAATGCGATTCTGCTTCACTGCCTGCCGGCGCACTATGGGGAGGAGATGACCTATGAAGTTTCAAGGCATGAGAGAAGCGCAATCTTTGACCAGGCGGAGAATCGCCTGCATACAGCAAAGGCGGTACTTCTCTCTGTAATATAAAAAACCGTGAATAGAGGTGAAGGCGTATTTTGATTTATATAATCCTCTATCTTTCATATAATCATATATAGGGTTTCTAATATGCTTGTGGTGAATATTTATGGATAAGTATGTTGAATTAGCAAAGAGTGCGATTGAGCGGTATGTTCTCTATGGAGAGGTGATATCCCCCCCTGAACCACTACCTGAGGAGTTTGAAAAAAGATGTGGAGCATTTGTGTCATTGAAGCAATCTGGTAGATTGAGGGGATGCATAGGGACATTTATGCCTATGTATGATAATCTAGCGCTTGAGATAATAAATAATGCTATATCAGCAGCGACCAGAGACCCCAGATTTCCCCCTGTAAGACCCGAAGAACTCGGCACCCTTGATATCTCTGTTGATATTCTATCTGAACCAGAACCGGTGGAAGATTTGTCTGAAATGAATCCAAAGAAGTATGGTCTTATACTCAGAACTGAAAATGGCAGGCAGGGATTACTATTGCCAGACCTTGAGGGTGTGGATACGGTTGAGGAACAGGTGAGAATTGTACGGATGAAGGCGGGAATAGATGAGGGTGAGGAGATAAGGGCATTCAGATTCACGGTGGAGAGACATAAGTAATGGCTGAAAAAAGGATAGAGGCAAGATTTTACGAAAAACTTGATGATATGGTAGTTAGGTGTAATCTTTGCCCCCATGAATGCACCATCAAGCCGAATGGGGTGGGAATATGCAGGGTCAGGAGAAATGAGGGTGGTGTTTTAATAAGTTCAGGTTATGGAAGAACAATATCCATGTCTATGGACCCGATGGAGAAGAAGCCCCTGTATCACTTCTACCCCGGGTCTTTTATACTATCAGTGGGAGTGAATGGATGCAATCTATCATGTGATTTTTGCCAAAACTGGGAATGTTCACAGAGGAGTTGTCCGACCAGATATATTTCCCCTGAGCAACTCATTGAGGTTGCTGTAGAGAATAACTCAATAGGTGTATGTTTTACCTATACTGAACCTCTAATATGGCATGAATATATATATGATACCAGTGTGATGGCGAGGGAGCGGGGACTTGTAAGCGTTCTTGTGACGAACGGCTATATTAACGAAGAGCCACTGACGGAATTATTACCCTATATTGACGCTATGAATGTTGACCTGAAAGCGATGAATGATGAGTTTTATGTGAAGAGATGCGGTGGTCATCTTGACCCAGTATTGAGAACATTGAAAATTGCCAAAGATAAGTGTCACATTGAGATTACCAACCTTATAATACCTTCAGCCAATGACTCACCTGAGCAAATTGAGGAACTGGCGAAATGGATTAGCGAGGAGATGGGGGAGGATACTGTCCTGCACATATCCAGATTCTTTCCCCACTACAAGGCAAAAGAACCGGAGACACCAGTAGAGACGCTGGAGATGGCTTATAATATCGCAAAAAAATACCTTAAATATGTGTATCTGGGAAATATATTTCTCTCACCATCGCATACGGTTTGTCCGGTGTGCGGGAATTCCCTTATTGAAAGGTGGGGTTACAATACAAGGGTGAAGGGCTTAAATGGGAGTAAATGTAGTAATTGTAATTATGACACAGGAATTATAAATAAGGGGGGTGCCTTATGATAGGTGGAATAGGAACACCAGAACTTATAATTATCCTTATTGTTGCCCTTCTGCTATTTGGAGCAAAGCGACTACCTGAAATTGGAAGGGCTATAGGGAAGGGCATAAGAGAGATTAGAAATGCATCGGATGGCATAATGTCAGATGATGAGGAGGTATATAAGGATATAAAAGATAAATCGCCGAGAGAAGAAGATAATAGTGAAAATAAAAGTTAATAAATTAATCTAATGATATTTTCTTAACTCATTGAGAAAAGCGATATTTTATAAGTAAATAGACAGAAAATGTTACTATTTCTTCCTTTTCTTCCTTGTTTTAATTTCAATTCCCCTCTTTTTGGCGTAATTCTCTATTGCTGACAGAAGTGCTTGCTCAGCGAGAAGGGAGCAATGCCTTTTTACATCAGGTAGACCTCCAAGTGCCTCTTCTACCAATTCGTTTGATATATCAAGGGCTTCATCAATGCTCTTACCGATAACCAACTCTGTTAACATGCTTGAAGACGCTATCGCAGCACCACAACCAAATGTCTTAAACTTCGCATCAACTATCTTGTTATCGTTAATCTTAAGATACAATCGCATAATATCACCGCATTGCGGGTTGCCAACCTCGCCGACGGCGTCAGCGTTCTCAATCTCCCCCATATTACGGGGATTCAGAAAATGGTCCATCACTTTCTCTGAATAATCCATTA
>Ga0164311_10001458_pt1 | contig 11589 bp, 7 predicted proteins | sample GuaBasSedimGuay2_FD_121796 | JGI IMG/M metagenome (GOLD analysis project Ga0164311, IMG submission 121796) | Subseafloor sediment microbial communities from Guaymas Basin, Gulf of California, Mexico - Guay2, Core 4569-9, 9-12 cm | ecosystem: Environmental > Aquatic > Marine > Hydrothermal vents...
TACCCACAAATGTTTGCAACCGGTCAATATTTCCAATACGGATAACCCTGAGATTTTTTTTCTTGGCAAAGATATCCATGATCCCTTCTTCAAAATCAGGAGCCACCACAACTTCGGCATATTGTTCAGTAATGGCTTGAGCTGTTTCCCTGTCAACAGCTCTGTTGACTGCAATGCATCCCCCAAAGGCCGCCACCCTGTCTGCAATATTTGCCTTTTGATAGGCGTCTACCAATGTATCGGATCTGGCAACACCGCATGGATTGTTGTGCTTAACAATTACGACAGTTGGTTTATCCACAAAATATCTCAGGATATTCAAGGAATTGTCCGCATCGGTCAGGTTGGTTTTGCCTGGATGCTTTCCGGACTGCAAAAGCTCAATATCTGAAGCCAGATGTTGGCCCGGCTGAATGGTTTCGGTCTCCCCCAGAATCAGGTTTCCGTTTGTCAATTTGTAAAGGGCTGCTTCCTGACCGGGATTTTCACCATATCTTAAACCTTTTTGAATGTTATCGATGGTCCAAACAACTTTTTCATAAAAGAGAGTTTGCCTTTTATCCTGACCCACAAAACTGATTTCCATACCGGGAGGAAAGTGGTCATCCATTATCGTTCGATACATTTTTTTCAGATCTTGTGTCATTGTTTTCTCCTTTTTCCCAAAAGTGCATGTTTTTAACCTCTCGCCCGCTTCCTTTGGTCGCTCGATCACACAGAGATAAATTTTTCGGATCCGATTTTTTCCGGAATGTATTTTTTTTTAAATTCCCCTCTCGGGAATTCTGAAAAACTCAGATCTTTTGCGTACTCTGTGAGAGATAAAGATGATGGAGACCCCTATAATTCGTAACATGTCTTTACTTCCTCAATGAATTTGGAACCTAAAAAGTCGGCGATGGTTCGGTCATAAACGGCGGTATATTCAAACGCTTTCTGTGCCAGCCGGTAGCGAAGCTCCAGCGATATGGCCCCGTTATTTGCATTCATCTCGGATGTGATCGCTTCATAGTCGGAGGGGTCAACAACAGATGCTACCCTTAAATAATTCTTGGCCGAGGCCCTTATCATACACGGCCCTCCGATATCGATATTCCCCCGGGCCTGTTCAACGGTTACGTCGGGTTGTGAGATTGTATCCTTAAAAGGATACAGATTACCGACAACCATATCGATATGAACGGAACCTGTTCGTTTTATGTCATCATTATGGGCTTCATTGTATGTTTCGGTCAAAAGCCCGAGATAGATTTTAAAATCCAGAGTCTTTACAAGACCGCCTTGAGTTTCCGGCTGACCTGTGTAATCCGAAACCCGGGTAAGACAGGATTCGGCTTTCTCTCCGAGGATCTCTTTTATCTTCTTATAAGTACCTCCGGTTGAAAAAAATTTTATCTCAGGATTTATCTTCAGCAGTTCAGGTATAAACTTTCCCAGGCCGGTTTTGTCAAAAACGCTCGCAAGCACATGTTTTACCGTTACAAGATCATCAATTTTTGCGACCATATTAATACTCATAGCATCTACCTCTTTTCCCCATACTTTTTTAAACCGTTGAAAGAACTGCTCCATGAAACCATGGTGCTCATTAGCCAGTCATATTCTTTATCCCCTTTTATGGGTTCATAGTCAATATTGAATTCAAAACAGACCAAATTGTTCTTTGTCAGTATATCGAGTTTTTTGCCTTGTCCGGCGGAATGAAATAAGTTTAATGCCTTTAACCCGATTTGCGTATTACATCCGTTTTTGAACTAACCCACACGATACACAAAAACTTGTTTTGACACAAACATGATCACCATATATAAAAACGAACATGATATGTTATCAGATATGTGACTCGGTGATTTCACTTACTATTATCCAGTCATAAATTCAAGAGGACTTTGTACAAGACATGTTTAATATTTTGATTGTGATCATAATTTTTATATTCGGCATGTGCATCGGAAGTTTTTTGAATGTCTGTATATACAGAGTGCCGGAATCGGAATCCATTGCAGATCCTCCACGTTCAATCTGTCCAAGCTGCAAAAGTCACATTCGTTTTTATGACAATATTCCTGTGTTAAGTTATATCTGGCTTAAAGGCAGATGCCGTAATTGTGATGAGCCGATATCTTTTCGCTATCCACTGGTTGAACTGATGAACGGAATTGTTGCGGTGGCGCTACTTTTTAAGTTTGGTCTGTCCATGGAAAGTTTGATATACTTTGTTTTTATTTCATCACTAATTGTAATAACATTTATTGATCTTGATCACCAAATCATACCGGATATCATCACTCTTCCCGGAATCCCCATGGGTCTGATTGCCTCTTTTGTCCTGCCGACAATAACTTTAAAAGCTTCGGCACTCGGCTTGCTTATCGGAGGGGGCAGTCTTTGGTTTGTTGCATGGTCATATAATCTGATTACCCACAGAGATGGAATGGGAGGCGGTGATATCAAACTTCTTGCAATGATCGGAACCATTATCGGCTGGAAAGGGGTAATTTTTACTATTTTTGCCTCATCGCTTATCGGTTCATGCGTCGGCATAATCATGGTGATGATCAAAAACAAACATATGAAGTTTGCTATCCCCTTTGGTCCTTTTCTGTCTATCGGCGCAATTGCTTATGTGTTTTTGGGATCGAGATTTATAGCCTGGTACTTAGGTTAGCGCTGGGATGATTAAAATTGCCAATAATATGGCTTTAAAAAATATCCCATATTTATTCCTTTACGTATGCATGGTGTCAGGTGTCAGGTTTCAGGCGCCAGGGCCTCTATTCATCATTCCTGACACCTTAATATATGGAACAAAAATTGGATTAAAATTCCATCCGTATACACGGCGATTTTCACCACCCCAAGGATAGAGTCATCTACTCAATCACAACTTTAAGAAACAAATCTCCCCGGTGACCGTCGGGTGTTATTTTGCCCAATCCTTTCAGCCGAAGCTTGCTCCCAACTTGCACACCGGCAGGTACGGCTACTTTTACCAGCCGTTTTTGGAATCCCCAGGGAATATTGACCAGCTTAAGCGTTCCGGTAAGCGCTTCAAATGAAGTGATGGTTATTGTCCCATAGAGGTGAGGATCTTTTCCGGGACCCACGGGCCGGATAACCTGCAGGCGGTGTGTTTTTCTTTTTGCGGTCATCTTGCGCATTGGGACACTGACACCAGTCCCAGGCAAGGCAAGCAAAATCTTTAAAAAAATAATACCGAAAATAAAACCGCCGATATGAGCCCACCAGGCAATACCGCCAACACCCCCGTGGCTCCCGGCAGCACTGATAAACTGGAGTACAAACCAAAGACCAAGGAAGAAAAAAGCAGGAATTTCAACAAACCAGGGGATGAAAATGATGGGAATAAGTGTTAATATTTTTGCATTTGGATGAAGAATTAAATAAGCCCCCATGACACCTGCGATAGCTCCGCTGGCTCCTATGGTAGGCATATTGGAATTAAGGTTAATGATAAGATGGGAAAGACCGGATGTTATTCCGCAAAGCAGATAAAAAACGAGGTAAAGAAAAGGTCCGAGGCGATCTTCGACGTTGTCGCCAAAAATGTAAAGTGACCACATATTTCCAAGAAGATGCCAGAATCCACCGTGGAGAAACATGAAAGAGAACAAAGAGAAAATCTGCTGACCCGTAGTAAAATAAGATGTAATCTGGGGAATCGAATAACGGGCGGGGACAAGACCATAAATATAGACAAAACGATTTAAATCCGGAACCAGAGATATTTGTGCCAGATAGACAACCACGTTGATACCAATGATAGTGTTATTAACAACCGGGTAATTTTTAGAAGGTATTGTGTCACGTATTGGTATCATATGGCATAGTCAGCCGCTTTTACCCGCATACTAATATCCACACATCTTGCAGAATGGGTCAAGGCTCCTATGGATATGATATCTACTCCGGTATCTGCCAGGGATTTAAGAACGCTTTTTGTTACATTCCCTGACACTTCAACAACTGCTCTTCCATTAATAAAGGCCGTGGCATTTTTTATCTGTTCTATGCTCATATTGTCGAGCATAATAACGTCTGCACCAGCGTTCAGAGCATCTTTGACCTGGTTCAGTGTGGAAACCTCTACCTCTATTTTGACAAGATGTGATGCTTTAGCCTTGATACGGTCAACAGCCTTTTTTATACCACCACAGACAGCATTATGATTATCCTTGATCAAAACACCGTCATATAGTCCCATCCTGTGGTTATAGGCGCCACCCACTCTAACGGCATATTTTTCTAAAACACGCCAACCTGGTGTGGTCTTGCGGGTATCCACAAGACGCACCTTTTTGTTTGCAAGTTCATTCACATGTAAACGCACATAAGTAGCAATACCGGAAAGACGCTGGAGAAAATTCAAGGCGGTTCGCTCACCCGAAAGCAGAGCGCGGAGTTTACCCTCAATGTTTGCTATGGTTTTACCATCTTCTATAGTATCACCATCAATACACGCGGGTCTGAATATAACTTTGGAGTCAAGGTGTTTAAAAACCTGCCAGGCCACATCAAGGCCTGCAATTACAAAAGGTTCCTTGGCTATGATTACACCCTCACCTTTAAGATCGGGATCCACGAGATTGTCAGTTGTAATATCCCCCGGACCGATGTCTTCTTTAAGAGCTATTCTTATGAGATGTTGTGTTGAATTCATGACAAATTTGGGCTAAACTTCAATCTCCTTAATTTTATCCAGATTTGACATTAGTTTCTGTTGTTTTTCAACAAGAAGGTCATACTTTATTTTTACTTTTTCCACTACCGTTGTGGGCGCCTTGCTCAGAAAATCCTCATTGTTTAGTTTCTTTGAAAACATTGTCGATTCATTTGCCAGTTTATTAATTTCCTTTTCAAGCCGTTCAATCTCCTTTACAAAATCGACAATTCCTTCTAATGAAACAAAAATCATAGCATCATTTACAACAGCCGTTGCTGCAGACTTTGGTCTTTCAACCGCATTTCCCACAGATAAAGATTTAAGTCTGGCAAGGTTAATGATCATGTTCTGGTACTGTTGTATGGTTTTCTTTGTTGAATTCTTTTGGAACTGAACTGAAACGGCCAGGGATAATGAAGGCGAAATATTCATCTCACCCCTTATATTTCTGATGCTTGTAATTATCCCTGAGATAAGCATCATATTTGATTCTGCTTCCTCATCCCGTTGTATGCCATCAACATTTTCGGCATATAAGGGAAATGCCGCTTTCATGATGGAGCCCTGTGTGCCCGGAAGGTTATGCCAAATTTCCTCTGTAATAAAAGGTACAAAAGGATGAAGCAAAATCAGTGTATCATGCAAGACACGCCACAACACGCTCAGAGTTGCTTCTTGCCGGCTCTGCTCCTCTTTTTCGTACAAAGTAGGTTTAATCGCTTCAAGGTACCAATCACAGAATTCATGCCACACAAATTTGTAAAGCGCCCCCGCTGCATCGTTGAACCGGTAGCTGTCAAGTGCCTCAGAAACTTTGCCGGTAACACGACAGAGTCTGGACAGAATCCATCGGTCCACAAGGGAAAGAGGTTCATTTGTTATATCTTTATACGATTTATTTATGTGCATCAGGGCAAAACGGGCGGCGTTCCAGATCTTGTTGATAAAATTACGGTAGCCTTCAACACGCTTTTCAGACATCTTCACATCTCTGCCCTGGGCTGCAAAAGCGGCCAGAGTAAAACGGAATGCATCGGTCCCATAGCGGTCAATAACACTCAAGGGATCGATAACATTTCCGGTCGACTTGCTCATCTTTTTGCCTTCTTCATCACGCACCAGAGCATGCACATAAACATCTTTAAACGGCACATCCCCCATAAAATGAATACCCATCATCATCATTCGGGCTACCCAGAAAAAGAGAATATCAAAACCGGTAACAAGAACGGATGTGGGATAAAACAATTTTAAAAGCGGCGCCTCATCCGGCCATCCCATGGTTGAAAAAGGCCACAGGGCAGAGCTGAACCAGGTATCCAGCACGTCTGTATCCTGTACAAGTTCCGTTCCTCCACAAGCCGGACACGTTTCAGGTATATCCATGGCAACAACTATTTCTTTGCACTTATTGCAGGTCCATGCCGGAATCTGATGTCCCCACCATATCTGCCTTGAAATACACCAATCCTTAATGTTGGTCATCCATTCAAAATAAGTCTTGGTCCATATTTCAGGAATGATCTTTGTATCACCGTTCTTAACGGCATCAATCGCTTTTTTTGCAAGGGGCTTTGTCCGGATAAACCACTGTTTTGATAAATTAGGTTCAATTATAGTCTTACACCGGTAACAGTGACCGATACTGTGCTGGTACGGTTCAATCTTTTCAAGAAACCCCTCTTCTTTAAGTGCATTAACCACAACTTCCCTGCATTTAAACCGATCAAGTCCTTTGAACTTGCCTGCTTCTGATGTCATCCGACCATCATCGCCGATAACTTTTATACGTTCCAGATTATGGTGGTTTCCGATCTCAAAGTCATTGGGGTCATGCGCAGGTGTAATCTTTAATGCCCCGGTCCCAAATGACATATCCACATATTTGTCTTTAATGATTGGAATGGCTCTGTTCATAAGGGGAAGAATCACCTGAAGGGACTCGATGCCTTGGTAGCGCTCATCGTTTGGATTTACCGCTACAGCCGTATCACCTAACATGGTTTCAGGACGGGTCGTTGCAACAACCACCCCCCCTGTTCCGTTTGTAAAAGGATATCGCACATGATACAGATGACCATCGTGCTCTTCATGTTCGACCTCAAGATCAGCAAGCGCTGTATGGCAGCGATGGCACCAATTAATAATATAATTGCCGCGATAGATAAGACCTTCATGGTACAGGGTTACAAAAACTTTGCGTACGGCTCTTGAAAGCCCCTCATCCATGGTAAAACGTTCACGATTCCAATCACATGAAGCTCCGAGGCGTTTAAGTTGATTGATGATGGCGCTGCCATATTCACTGCGCCATTCCCAAACAGCCTCTATGAATTTTTCTCTGCCAACCTTATGGCGATCCATACCCTCATCGGCGAGCTTTTTTTCCACAACATTCTGGGTGGCGATTCCTGCATGGTCGGTACCGGGCATCCACAGAACATTATCGCCGCACAATCTCCTGTATCGGCAGAGGATATCCTGCAATGTATTATTAAGTGCGTGACCCATGTGAAGAACGCCGGTGACATTTGGCGGAGGGATTACAATGGAATAGCTCTTTTGATCGCATTTCCCATCCCTGGCCGCAAACAGCAATTCCTTTTCCCAGAAATCGTACCAGCGTTTTTCCACATCATGTGGTTCATAACCTTTGTTAAGAAGATTGAAACTCATATCATATTACTCCATTATTCTCTCTGAGGCGTTGGCTCTATGGACCGGAGGCCAATTAGAGCGAAGCTCTCAAGTTCTTACCTGAATTTTGCATGAAAATTAATGAATAAAAAAGATCATCATCCGACCTGCCCGTTCGTGCCTCGCAGTGGCAGGCGGGTTTAATATTTGGGTAAAAACTGGGATTGTGTGATTTTGTCTATACCCGCTCCAATTAAGCCGTTTAAAAAATCTCATTAATTTTCATGCAAAATTCAGGTCTTACTTGCGTATACAGCACGTAACATTCGCATACAGGTAAAAAATTGAAAAGGGGATTATAAAATAACCCCCGATTTTTTACTATTCGGTTTTTTACTATGATTGTATTAATCAGACAAAATATAATTGCTGTGTAAAAGCACTATCATTTTTCGTTTCCCTCTGCATCTTGGAGCAAAACACTTTTTAATCTTTCCAATTCCCTTGTGACAGTTTTTTCAATTACCTCAACAAGAATACCATCAATCTTTTCATAAAACATCTTTTTTATAACACGCTCCAAAGCTGCTTCCATCTGTGCATCCGACACCTTTTCAGCATCAAGAAAATCCTCTGAAATATCTTCTTTAAAGTCTAACTCCATCCCCAGCGAATCGGCAAAATCATCACTCAGGGCTTGATCAAAGGCTATTTCCTTGCCTAATTCATCATCAAAGTCATTAGTTTTTTCTAAGAGATCACCTTCTAAATGAGTAATATCCTCTGCTTCCTGAGACGTGTCGACGGTTATATGTATGGGCTCACCGATTTCCTCTATTTCTTCGGGGGGATCGCTCATTACTTCGGGTAATGTTATGATCTCTTCCTCTTCTGATTCTGTTTCCTTGACAACGACATCTTCCTTTTCATCTTCCAAGCCAGGTTCATCGATAACGTCCAGAAGGTCGATAATCTCCTCATCATCTTGAAATATATCGGTTGTCTCTTCTTCGAGATCAATAATTCTTTGGCCTTCCTTAGATTCCGCCCCTTCAGTTTTCTTATCCGGATCTTTATTGTCCGTCATATAAACCCTCCGTCTGTCATAAAGTGCCGTACATCATAAACAAAACACCTTATAATCAATAAAAATTACCACAGGGCACGCACTGTGTCAAGATATTTGCTTTTTTGCAAATTTCGTATTTGATCTCGCTTAACATGAAACGTGATCAGTTTAGCAAAAAAAATGATTTACAATATACCTGGCTGAATTATATAGGAAAGTATGCGGTATTTTTTTATCGAACCATCGGACATTACCGGCACAACAGCTGTTATCACCGGTTCTGATGCCAGGCATATCAAAACCGTATTGCGCCTTAAACCCGGTGACAAAATAGGGTTTTTTGACGGCAAAGGGTTTGAATACCGTGCTGAAATCATCGCTTTATCTCCAGAAAGGATAAAAGTATCCATAACAAACAGTTTCCCTTCAACCGCCGAGTCACCTGTGCAAATTGTTATTGCCCAGGCGTTCTTAAAGGAAAAGAAAATGGACGGTCTTGTCCGGCAGCTTAGCGAACTCGGAATAACAAAATGGATACCTTTTTTTGCCAAACGATCCGTTTCCAGACCCGATAAAAAACAAATCTCAGTGCGCACCCAACGGTGGAAAAAAATTGCAAAAGAAGCTCTTAAGCAGTGCAAACGCGGCCGTATTATGGAAATCGGTAAAACCTTGCCCTTTGAAGAGATGCTGGATCTTGGAAAGTCTTGCGACTTAAAAATCATTTTCTGGGAAAGTGAGTTTAAATCAGTCAATAACCAATTTCCGAAATCCAGCCGGCAAATTGATACAATTTTTGCTGTGCTGGGGCCGGAAGGTGGTTTTACCTCCCAGGAAATTGAAAACGCCAGAGCCCTGGGATTTGTTACTGCCGCCCTTGGACCCCGCATCTTGAGAGCCGAAACGGCAACTATTGCAGCATCAGTTTTGTTGCAATATGTTTTTGGTGATATGAGTCAAAAAAGATCTTGACAAAGAACGGTGCTTTTAATAGCAATGTCAAGATTTTTTTAGCAAGCCGAGGTAGCTCAGTCGGTAGAGCAGGGGACTGAAAATCCCCGTGTCGGCAGTTCGATTCTGTCCCTCGGCACCAATAATATTAAGAGGTTATGGTTCATACCATAGCCTCTTTTTTTGTGTTTGCTACCATTTTGCTACCGGTTGTCTGAAAAATTGCGTTTTCCAGCCTGCAAGCTGCCTCTTGATTAACTGTATCCATCAAGTGAACATAACGTCCCCTTTTCACGGTTTGTCAATATGCAAGGATAAGCGTTTACCAACGTTCTCAATTTACACCCATACTGGGAGGAGGTCCCCGTAAAAATACCGGGACAGAGCCGGCAGATCGTACTGGATAACACTTTTTTCCATTTGACCGGGGCTATACTATTCCACTTGGGGCCAAACCCCTAAGTTTTGCTTTTACCCTGTCCCATACTGTGTTATATTCTTTTTCCTTTGCAAGCCCCATCGTTGTCTCCAAGTAATGATAAGAAGCAACATCATATTAATCATTATTGAATTTAGTGGGCTACATGTTTTGTTTGTAACATCTCAACAAATTATGGATACGGTTCAATATCACCATTCAATACACCAGAACTTTTTGAGTAGGTGCTTTTGTTTGAATATGAAACGAGATACCCTGACTTTTCAAAATAACCAAGGTAAGAACTATGAAAATTTTAAATGTTCGGTTTAAAAATATAAATACATTAAAAGGAGAATGGGAGATTCATTTTAACCGCCCTCCACTGCGGGAAGCTGGTCTATTTGCGATTACCGGTCCCAACGGATCCGGTAAGAGTACTATTTTCGATGCGATTTCACTGGGACTTTACGGCGAGGTGATCCGTCTTAAAAATTCGTCGGAGCAGATCGTGAGTAATAAAACCTCGGAATGCTATTCAACGGTAACGTTTTCGGTCGGCGGTGAGGTGTTTCGTTCGACCTGGTCTCTGCATCTTGATGAGGGCAACCCGCTTGAACCGGAAATGAGCCTTGTCAAACTGAACGGAACTGAGAACGTGCTTGCAAATAACATTGTTGCGGTTCGAAGCCGTATAACCGAAGTAACCGGTCTCGATTATAAACGCTTTTCCCGATCCATTATGCTGGCACAGGGGGAAGTTGCCGCCTTTTTAAACGCCTTGGATTACGAGCGAGTTGAAATTTTAGAAAAAATCGTCGGCCATGATATGTATTCAAACGTTGTAGAAGAAATTGTTAAAAATGCTGAAACAGAAGATAATAAACTTACAACACTAAAAGAAGATATTCAAAACTTTCCGTTGATACCTCCGTCAGAGGTTAAGGCGCTTGAGGACACTACCGAACAGTTGGAAGATGATTTTCGAGAAACCGAGCGAACCTTATCCATATTCAATGAAAAAAAAGAACAGATCCAGTTAGTTCGTCAATTAAAAGATGAATATAACAAAAATCAGATGGGTCTGGCCCAAGTCCGGGGACGAAAAGAGCAGATGCAGTCTGATCTTTTGCGGCTGAAAAAAGCAACGGATGCCGCACCGTTTGAAAAAGACATCGACCGACTCAACTACCATAAAGAAAAAACGTCCGAATATTTGAATACCCTGAATACGCTTGAGGCGGAAACAACCGATCTGGAAAATCGGCTCGAAGCACTGAAAGCAACAGATCGGAAGCAAGGCCTTGAAGTGGAGCAGAATCAGAACGTCCGGAACGAACGCCTCCGGTTGATCGAAAAGACGCTGGAAATCGACAGAAAGATACAGACACTAAGCGCTTTGCTTCAGACGCTTAACCAAAGACGATCGTCTCTTGAAAACCGACTGCAATTGAATGTGCAACACCAACAGACAACCCGGCGACAACTCGCAGAAAATGAAGCGCTTCTGGCGAACACGGAGACATGGATCAAGGCACATGCATCCGATAAAAACATGGCCAGCAACATTGCAGGCCCTAAAGACGCTCTTGAGCAGCTGAAATCAACTCGTAAAGATCTGGCCGCACATAGCGTTCAGCAGATATCCGCCCAAAAAGCCGAGAAAAAAGCGTCCGCATCACTGGCAAAAAACAAACGCAAAAAAGAAAAGCTTAAGAACAAAGCGGATAAACTCATCGCCCGCCAGGCTGAGCTGAAAAAAATGCAGGCATCCCTCCTGGCCGGTGCTTTTCCGGCAACACTCGATAAAACGCTGGAAAACCAGAAAAA
>Ga0164311_10001460_pt1 | contig 11587 bp, 8 predicted proteins | sample GuaBasSedimGuay2_FD_121796 | JGI IMG/M metagenome (GOLD analysis project Ga0164311, IMG submission 121796) | Subseafloor sediment microbial communities from Guaymas Basin, Gulf of California, Mexico - Guay2, Core 4569-9, 9-12 cm | ecosystem: Environmental > Aquatic > Marine > Hydrothermal vents...
AAATGACGGGAAGTCCACAACTGGGATTCAGTTTTCACCCGAGGTGGCTTTCGCAAACAGGTTCGGCGGAAGCCTTTTTGCGTCCTTTGCAGGAGGCGGGACTGAGCGCCGTGGAGTTCACGCTGCACCCCGCTGACCCGGACTGGGAGGCATTTCCTCCACTCATTGCCGAGTGCCAGCGTATGGGTTTGCGCTGTCACTTTCACGCGCCCTATATGGACCCGTACAACGTGGCCGGGTTCAGCGGCGACATGCGCGAGGAGGTTGAGGCACTGTACCGGCCAGCTATCGCCCTGGCGAAGCGTTTCGCTGTCCAGAATGATGGTCCGACCGCACTGGTAGTACACGGAGCACGAGCCGCCAACCGCTCACATGCGCAACTCCTTCAGGATACGATTGCATTTATGGAATGGCTGCTCTCACAGAATGCAGGACTGCACGTCGCCGTGGAGAATCTTCCCCGTCACCCCCCCCTGGTCAAAATCGGGACCAGCCATCGAGACCTGGTAGACATCGTCGAGGCAGTGGGGACACCCGACGTCGGCATCTGCTGGGACCTGGGCCACGATGTGTTGTTGGGAGCCACGAGGCCACCAAATAGAGCGTTCCTGCGGCACGTTACCCACGTCCACGTGCACGACATAAACGCGGCAGGGATGGATCACTACCCGCTCATCTACGGACGGGTGCCTTACCGTTCCTGGCTGCGGCCTCTGGCGGCGGAGGGCTTCGATGGTTGCGTTACCCTGGAGGTGAGCGGCCACCGTATCGGTCACGAGGGAGCAGAGCGCATCCGCACTATGCTGGTTGGCAGCCTGCACCGGTTGGTGGCAGCGATTGCCACCCCTTCTCTCCCTTGCGAAACGGGGGGAAGGAAGGGTGAGGGAGCCGCCGCGAAACCTTAAAATTTTCAGGAGTTAGGAGTTTTAGAAGCCTCTCGGTCTTGACAAACTGAGTTTAGTGTGGTATATTATAACCAGTAACCCAATAGCGAAACGGCTACCCATGCAAACATGGGACCGCAACGCTGTGATTGTCCGAAGAAGGTCGTCACGTGAACACAGCCGAGCTGCCGGAATTTTTGCGGTTCGGCTTTTTGCGTCTCAGGAAAGTGGGCTTTCCGACGGGCCGGGGGGAGTCTTTCGGCATCACAGGTGGGTTGCTTATTACCTCTACATACACCCACCCGTGACAGCTGCGTTGCGTACATTAGTACGACCTCTTACGTGACTGATGCCCCTTGCCACGTATCCCCTTCGGTAAGCGGGTCGCCTGCAGGCCTGTGCTATTCTCGAAAGCCGTATAACCCTGGCGGCGGTGCGTCATGTTAACCCGCACTGGACACGCTGGTTCATAAGTAATGCTCCGTCGAGTCGATCATTGCGGACGCTGTCCACGTTGGTGAAGTGAACAGTTTGCCCGGAATAACGGGTAAACTTGTCCCCGTCAAAGCGGACAATGTCCTAGTCGGAAAGGGGGTGAGCATCGGACGAAAGAAAAGTGTGCTGTGAGTTCGCCTGTCCGTAGTTTAGTGATCGAAGTAGATTAGGTTCCAAGGAGGGAAACAGAAATGGCACTGTACGAGAAGATGGTTAACGAGGCCGTTGGCGCCGCCAAGTCGGTTTTCGGCGTCATCAAGGAGAAGCGAGGGGGCACATTCAAGATCGCTGATGCCAAGCCCTACGTTGATGCCGTCAACAAGATGAAGCCGGGTGACGGCCAGTCCAAAGAGGTTTTCGACCTGCACATTCAGTCAGTGAACGCCCACTACGATATCCTGATGGGTCTGACGGACACCATTCGCCCTGAGGATGACCCCTTCGTCGAGCACTATCAGACGCCGCCCATCCTGGAGATCCTCTACGATGAGGATCCTGACTTCAAGAAGTCCATGTGGAAGTTCATTGACGCCATCGCCGCGAACAAGGCCCTCATCGGCCGTGAGGCGGCACGGCGCTATGGCGGGATGTACGGCCCGACCTGCGTGGTGGACTTCGCCATGTCCGTCGGCTCGGTGAGCAACGTGGTTAACCGCATCCTGCGGGAGTTGGATATCCCCAAAGACCACAAGCGCACCATTCTCTCCTCCAAGTCCTGGGGCATGAACACTTCCTACGGCATCGGGGGCGCTTTCCGGGCAGCGGTTGAGTCTGGTAAGACCCTGGCCGAGGCAGAGCAGGCCGAAGTAGAGATGCTGCAGTTCATCTACCGCGAGCCGGTAGCGGCGCAGAATCACCTGATGGCCACCCACAACCTGGGCGGTCATGGCCCCCACAGTTCCTTCGACACAGCCAAGTACATGGCCCAGTACAAAGAGCGGATGAAGCCCTATGTGCTGGCGGCTATGAAGGCGGGGGTGCACGAGGCCAACATCGTGACTGTGCCGGCCTACTGCGTGGGTGACATCGGCCACCACATCGCCCAGTCCGCTTACAACATGTTCAAGGACGACATGGTCTTCGCCATCTACGACGCCGTGTTGCAGACCTTCGAGAACACCTTGAGGCGAGGTCTGAAGGCGAATGCCTACAAGAGCGAGTGGGACGTGCTGGCGGTGGCCACTGGCGCGCCGGCCTGCGCGACGGCTTACATCCTGTGGCTGGACAGCTTCACTGCGCCTATGGTCATTGACCTGCTGGTCAAGCGCTTCTACAACTACGCATCCATGCATCCCGACCGGGGCGAGGCTGACGAGCTGCACAACGTTGACTTCATAGACATCGTGCTCAGAGGCGAGGAGATTCTCGAGATCTCACCCAAGGGCGGCGGTGGGAAGATCAAGGGCATCGAAGTGGACCTCAGCCCCATTGACAACAATGAAGTCATCATGAACCCGCAGCGCTACACCTATCCGGCCTGCGCTATCACCCAGCGTTTCGCGGCTCTGATGAGTCTGGCTGACTTCCCCTGCTACCTGACCCCTGAGTGCGTCACGGCTACACTGATGACTAACCTCATTGCCCTCAAGCCGGGCAAGCCTGGTTCGCCAGTCAGGGGCTGCAAGAACTGCGCAGCTACCATGCTGATCAAGAGGGATGTCCCCTACGTAACTGGCTTCGCCAGGGGTGCCAAGGGCTACTGCCAGTGGGACGTGGCAGTCTAGCAGGCGCATAGTTTGCCTGTCTGGGACATGGTTCCTCGAGTGAAGCATGTTCCGTTGAGCGGGGATCGAGGGGCTCTCCCCTGGTCCCCGCTACTTGTTGTAGGAAGGACTGCTGGTTGGGTCTCGCCATGGCGGAGTACTTTGGCGGGAGTGCCGGGAAGCGAGGGGCTGGGTCAGCGGCGTTCCTACGACCCGGAGCGAAACGGGTACCAAGTACTTGTGGTGATCGTCAAAAAAGTTTCACAAAATCCTTCATAAGGAGGGACTCATGAAAAAGCTGCTGCTTCAACTAGACAGTGACAAGCATCCCAGCGTTTTCGACACCATCACTGCCTACGACGCCGGCGCTGACCACGTGTTGGCCGTGGGTAATGTCGCCGTGGAGGACGTGCGCGACCTGGTGTACGGAGCGATATTCACCCGGGGCAGCGAGGATCTGAAGAACTCCGCTGTGTTCATCGGCGGCTCCGACGTGGCTACTGGAGAGGCAATGCTCAGAGTTGCGACGGAGTCATTTATAGGTCCCCTGCGGGTCTCGGTGATGATGGACTCCAACGGCTGTAACACCACAGCCGCCGCGGCGGTGGCCAAGATCGTCGGTGCAACGGACGTGAAAGGGAAGAAGGCCGTCGTCCTGGCGGGCACCGGGCCGGTCGGTATGCGCGCTGCTGCCTTCCTGGCCAAAGAAGGCTGCCAGACGTTTCTCACCTCCCGTAGTTTGGAGCGGGCCCAGAAGGCTACGGCACAGATTAAGGAGCGCTTTGGCGTGGAAGTGACCCCGTTGGCGGTGAGCGACGAGACAACGACCCGCCAGGCCCTGGAAGGTGCAACTGTGGTCCTGACCACCGGCAAGGCTGGCGTGCAGTTGGTTCCCCAGGCATTGTGGACTGAGCATCCCACCTTGCAAGTGCTGGCCGATGTCAACGCTGTGCCTCCGCTGGGCATCGAGGGCACCAAACCCCACTGGGATGGTAAAGAGAAACACGGCAAAGTCATTTTTGGCTCGCTGGGTATCGGCGGCTTGAAGATGAAGGTACACAAGGCTTGCGTGGCTCGTCTTTTCGAGAGCAACGAGCTTGTGCTGGACGCGGAAAAGGTTTTCGCCATCGCCAGGGAAATGGGCTAGGCAGGTTGCCCGTTGCGAATCTTGATCGTTGGCTTCAGCACGCGGGCCATTGCCGAGTCGGCGGTGCGGGGCGGGTATGATGTCGTCACTATCGACTATTTCGGCGACCGCGACCAGAAGGAGTTGGTGGAAAACCACTCGCTGATGCGCGATTTCCAGCTCAACTTCAGCGCCAAAGCCCTGCTGACCGCCAGTCGTAGCCTGAACTTCCAGGCGGTGGTCTACACCTCCAGCCTGGAAAACCATCCTGACGTGGTGGCGGAGCTGGCCAGTGGACATACCCTGCTGGGCAACTCCCCTTCCGCCCTGCGCCGGGTGCGCGACTGGGGCCATCTGCAATCAGTCTGCCGACAGGAAAATATTGCTCACCCGGTCACTCTGTTCCCAGGCGAGGAGGAGCAGGCCAGGGGATCAAGACGTTGGGTGAGCAAGCTAGCACGAAGCGGCGGCGGACACGGGATCAGTTTCTGGAGGGGGGGCGCGCTGGGTCAGGGGCGCATCCTCCAGGAGTGGATCGCGGGTGGAGTCGGCTCCGCCGCTTTCGTGGCCGACGGGCGACGGTGCGTGCTCCTAGGGCTGACGGAACAGCTCATCGGGCGTAGGGAACTAGGGGCGCGGGGCTTCACCTGGTGTGGCAATATCCTGCTCTCCAATCTACCTGCGCCAGAGATGGAAACCGTCGTCGGGTCGGTGCGGGAGATGGCCGAGAAGCTTACCCGCTCCTTTGGCCTGCGCGGGGTCAACGGCGTGGACTTCGTGCTGGGGCGGGACGGGACGGGCCCTGTGCCCTACCTGGTGGAGGTCAATCCCCGCTACACTGCCTCGATGGAGCTGGTGGAGTGGGCCTATGGGCTGAACATCTTTGAGGCCCACGTGCGCTCCTTCGATGGGGAGCTCCCCGCTTTCCGTTTGGAAGATCGTCTCCTCCCCCGTCCCCCATCTTACTATGGCAAGGCCATCGTCTACGCCAGACGCGGGGAGACGATGCCGGAGACGTCGGGTTGGCGGGAGAAGGGGCGGCGGGACATCCCCTTTCCGGGGGAGAAAATAGCGGCGCGGCATCCCATCTGCACCGTGCTGGCCCAAGGTGAGACGCGCGATGAGTGCTGGCGCCGTCTTCTGGTGGCGGCAGAGATGGTACGGCGAGAGGTAGGTGAGCCGATGAGGAACGAGGAGGACGATGACCATGTCTGAGTTCATCCTGATCACAGGACGTACATCTAAGCAAGGAGCGGCGCTGCATAAAGGGAAAGATTCCGCCGAATACCGCCTGGCGACGGGATTCGTGAGCATGAATCACGAAGATAGAGAGCACCTGGGCGTTGAGGCAGGGCGGCGCGTCCGCGTGCGCACGGCTTTCGGCGAGACGGAGCTCGAACTGAAAGAGGGAAAGCTCCCACCGGGAATGATTTTCGTGCCCATGGGGCCCGCAGCCAACGTGCTCATTGGGGCGGAGACCCAGGGTACAGGGATGCCCGATTCCAAGGGGCTGAAGGCGGAGGTGGAGCCATTTACAACTTCCCCCCCAAAGTTGGGGGGGATTGAGGGGGGGCTTGTATGAAGATAGAAAACGTCGTCTGCCCTTTCTGCGGCTGCCTCTGCGACGACATCGTCGTCGAGGTGGAGGACAGCCGTATCACAGCGGTGAAAAATGCCTGCGCCAGCGGTCGCAGTCTATTTCTCAACGCTCACACCCAGGCCGTGCAACCAAAAGTGAATGGCGAAGAAGTAGACTGGCCGCAGGCTATTGATGCCGCAGCACGCATCCTGAACGACGCGGCCAGCCCGCTCATCTACGGCCTGAGCTCTACCGCGTCCGAGGCACAGCGTAAAGCCATCGCCCTGGCCGATTTGCTGGGGGCGACGATTGACAGCACCTCTTCCGTGTGTCACGGTCCAACCACCATCGGCATCCAGAACCAGGGTGAGCCTACTTGTACCCTGGGCGAGGTCAAGCACCGCGCCGATTTGCTCATCTTCTGGGGCTGCAATCCCGCCGAGGCCCACCAGCGCCACTTTTCACGCTACTCGGCGCTGGCCAAGGGCAAGCTCACCCCCAATGGACGCAAAGATCGCACCGTGGTGGTTGTGGACGTGCGGCCCACGGCCAGCTCCAGGCGGGCGGACATTTTCTTGCAGGTGCGCCCTGGTTGCGATTTCGAGGTACTGGCCGCGTTGCGTGCCCTGTTGAAAGGCCAGCACCTGGACGTGGACGAGGTCGGTGGGGTAGGGGTAGTCCAATTGCAGGACTTAGTGGAGCGCATGAAAAGCTGCCGTTTTGGGATGATCTTCTTCGGCATGGGGGTGACGCAGACAGGCGGGAAGCATCTCAACGTGGCCGAACTGCTGACTCTGGTCGCCGAGTTGAATGCTTACACCCGCTTCACCACCATGCCCATGCGCGGCCATGGCAACGTGGCCGGGGCAGACAGCACCCTGACCTGGCAGACCGGTTATCCTTTTGCGGTGAATTTCGCGCGGGGTTACCCGCAGTACAATCCCGGCGAGTTCACGGCGGTGGACGTGCTGGCCCGTGGGGAGGCCGACGCGGCACTGATCATCGCTTCCGATCCGGTGGCCCACTTTCCGCGCCAGGCGGCCCAACGGTTGAGCCAGATTCCCACCATTGTCCTTGACCCGGAGATAAATCTCACGGCCCAGGTGGCGCGGGTGATGTTGCCCACTGCTATCTATGGGGTCAGTGCGGCGGGCACTGCCTATCGCATGGACAACGTGCCCTTGCCTTTGAAGAAAGTTGTGGAGTCTCCTCGACCCACCGATGAGCAAGTGTTGGATTGGATGATCGAGAGGGTGAAAACATGCTTGGCATAATCAACGGCGAAGTGTACGATCCCCGGAATGGGATCAACGGTGAAGTGCGCGACATCTGGATCGAGGGTGGCAAAATCGTCTCCGCCCCGGCCGCTTCCCCCCCGGAGTTGGGGGGGACCGAGGGGGGGCGCGATGCGGCGGAGATCATTGACGCCACAGGATTGGTGGTCATGCCCGGTGGGGTGGACATCCATAGTCACATTGTGGGAGCGAAAGTGAACGCCGGCCGCAAGTTCCGCCCGGAGGACCACCGCGACCACGTGCGCTCGCGGACCTCCCTCGGTCCCCCCTTCAGAGGGGAGGTGAGGGGGGCCACCCGCTCAGGGTCGGGTTACACTGTGCCTTCCACATACATGACTGGCTATCTCTACGCGGAGATGGGCTACACCACGGTGATGGAGGCAGCCACCGCGCCCCTGGTGGCCCGTCACACCCATGAGGAACTGGAGGATACCCCTATCCTCGATAAGGGTGTGTTCATCACCATGGGCAACAACCACTTCATCATGAACTGCATCCGCAATGGGCAGCGAGAGAAAGCCCGCGACTACGTGGCCTGGCTGTTGGAGGCGACCAAGGGATATGCCATCAAGATCGTCAACCCAGGCGGGGTGGAGAACTGGAAATGGGGGCGCAACGTGAGCGAGCTGGACGACGAGGTCATCGGCTTCGGCGTCACTCCGCGCCAGATTGTTACTACTCTGGCCTGGATTAACGACGAGCTGGGACTGCCTCACGTGCCCCACATCCATGCCATTAACCTGGGGCAGAGTGGCAATGCGCGCACCACCGTGGAGATGATAGAGGCCCTCGAAGGGCGTCGTGCCCACTTTTGCCATCTGCAATTCCTCAGCTACGGCGGGAAGCCGGGCAAACGTCTCCGCTCTGGCGCTGCCGAAGTCGCCCGCGCAGTCAACGAGCACCCCAACATCACGATAGACGTGGGCCAGATAATCTTCGGCCCGGCGACTACCATGACCTCTGATGGCCCCTTGCAGTACCGTCTGCATCAACTGACCGGCAACAAGTGGCTTAACGACGATGTGGAGGGGGAGACGGGCGGCGGGGTGGTGCCCATGCAGTACAAGCGCAATAACCCCTTCAACGCCGTGCAATGGCTCACCGGCATGGAACTATTCCTGCTGATTGATGACCCGTGGCGGGTGTTCCTGACCACCGATCACCCCAACGCCGGACCTTTCTTCTACTACCCGCAGGTGATCAAGCTGCTGATGGACCGTGACTACCGCGCTGAGATGTTGGCGGGCATTCATCACCGGGCGCGGAAAGGTGCGCTGCTCGCCGAGTTGGATCGCGAATACTCCCTGTATGAAATCGCCATCATCACCCGTGCCGGGACAGCCCGCGCCCTGGGTTTGCAAAACAAGGGGCACCTGGGTGTGGGAGCCGACGCTGACGTGACTATCTACGCCAAGCTGGACGACAAGGAGGAGATGTTCGCCCGTCCCCGATACGTCCTCAAAGATGGCGAGGTCGTCGTCCGCGACGGGCGGCTTGTGCATGAGCGTCCAGGTCGCACGTTATACGTCACCCCGCCCTACGATGCGGGGATCGAGGCAGACCTGCGCACTCACTTCGAGGAGTGCTACACCATTTCTTTCGACAATTATCCGGTGGCAGCGGAATATTTACCCCACTGTGAGGTGGTGCCATGCGCATAAACGGAGTGGAAATCGAGGACACCTTCGCCGAGGCGTTCAAGATGCGAGCCGCGCGGCTGATCATCACCGCCGTGAACGAGAAGTGGGCACTGACGGCGGCCCGGACAGCCACTGGCTTCGCCACGTCCGTCATAGGTTGTGGCGGTGAGGCGGGCATCGAAGCGACGATCCCAGCAGATGAGACTCCCGACGGCCGGCCGGGGGTCGTGGTTCTTTTTTTCACCATGTCACACAAGGATATGGAGAAACATCTTATGCGCCGCGTGGGACAGTGTATAATGACCTGTCCCACCACCGCTTGCTTCAACGGTCTGGAGAGCGAGAAGAAACTCAAAATCGGCGGGACGCTGCGCTACTTCGGCGATGGCTTCCAGATAAGCAAGCTCTTTGAAGGGAGAAGGTTCTGGCGGATACCGGTGATGGAGGGCGAGTTCTTGATCGAGGAGAGCTTCGGCATCGTGAAGGCCATCGGCGGCGGGAATTTCCTTATCCTCGGTGAGAGTCCCCAGGTCACTCTTGAGGCCGCAGAGCAAGCGGTGGAGGCGATGCAGAAGGTGAGGGGGGTGATAATGCCCTTCCCCGGCGGCATCGTGCGCAGCGGGAGCAAGACGACCTCGCAGTACAAATTCCTGCACGCCTCGACTAACACTGCTTACTGTCCCACCCTCCGCCGCCAGACCGAGTCCGCACTGCCGGAGGGGGTCAACTCCGTGCTGGAGATCGTGATTGATGGCCTGACTGAGGAGGCGATACGGGAGGCGATGCGGGTCGGCATCCGGGCGGCCTGCCGGCCAGGGATAGTGCGCATCTCGGCGGGGAACTACGGGGGCGCGCTGGGGCAGTATCAATTCCACCTGCGGGAGGTTGTGGGGGCGAGGTGAGCGTCTCGAAGTCCTTGCCGCAGGCTGCGTCGTGAGCGTGGCCGAACGGCAGGGGAGGAATCACCGCTGGCCACGCATTGTCATCCAGATTGGCAACTTGTATACTGGGGCTGGGCGTTAATAACCCTCGGCTCTTGAGGATTTCGCGTGGTCAAGGTGTCGGACTCCCCAACTTGTTGGGGGCGCCACGCGCAGAACGGAGACCCGGCGGGAACAGCTTGAGTTTTGCGCATTTTATGGGTAGCTCGACAGATGTCGCTTTCTCCGGGCGTCATTCTGAGGAGCGGAGCGACGAAGAATCTCGTTTGTAGTCAGTAAAGCGCTTTTTCTTCACCGAGAACGGGACTCTTTGCTTCGCTCAGAGTGACATAACCCAATATGACATTGTCAAAGTAGAAAGGAAAGCCATGTCCGAAGAGGAACGTCTGGATGAGATCAAACAACTGCTCAAGGCCATGATTCGGAACAAGTGCGTCAACCCGCCGGGGAACGAATTGCGGTCAATTCGCACGCTCCAGGATTACTTCGCTGCTCATGGGGTCGAATCTCAGATATTTGAATCCGCCGAAGGGCGAGGTAACCTCTATGCCAGGATAGAAGGCACAGACCCCAATCACCCTTCCCTCACGCTGGGGCCTTGCCACGTTGACGTGGTGCCCGTCGAGGACCCTGGCACATGGACAGTGGATCCCTGGGAGGGGGTCGAGAAAGATGGCTTCATCTGGGGCAGAGGGGCCTTCGACATGCTGTTCATCGTCGCTTGCCAGGCAGCGGTTTTCGCCAGTTTGGTGCAGGAAGGCTTCCGGCCAAAGGGTGACTTGGTTTTCCTGGCCGTGTCCGATGAGGAGGCCGGCGGCCTGTTTGGAACCAAGTGGATGCTGGATAATCACCCGGAGTTGGTGAAAACCGACTTCGCGGTCACTGAGTCTGGTGGCTTTCCTATTGCCCCTTCCCGCTATGTTTTTATGGTGGGAGAAAAGGGCATCAACTGGAAGAGGCTCAAGTTTCAAGGCGAGGAAGGTCACGGCAGCATGCCCTACGGGACGCCAAACGCGGTGCTCAAAATGAGCCAGGCGGCCCTTCGCTTGAGCAGGTACGATCCCCCTGTGGAGACCAAGTTCGTTGGGGATCTGGCCAGAGGACTGGGATTGAGCCGGTTGACGCGCTTTTTCCTGGAAAACAAGAGCCTCGTGCCACTGGCGATTAAACTCTCGGCGAAAAAAGACATAGGGATGGCCAAGGTACTCCACGCTCTTACCAGAATGACCATCTCCCCCAACGTGGCCAGGGGAGGGGAGAAGACCAACGTCATAGCGGGGCAGGCGACTCTGGATGTTGATGTCCGCACTCTCCCGGGCCAGGACGACGAATACGTAGTGCGTCATTTGAAACGTGCCCTGGGCGACCTGGCGCCGGAGGTTGAGATCGCAAAGGTCCCCGGAGTGCCCACCTCCGTGGGCAATGCCAGTCCATCCCAATCCGACTTCGTGGACGCGATGCGCGAGGCGGTTCGACAGTGCACGACGCCCGATGCCGACTTGGTGCCGATGCTCTTGACGGGTGCGTCGGACACGCGCTTTTATCGTGATGTGGGCTCTCAGGCTTATGGCTTCAGTCTGTTCGATGACAGGCTGAAACTTGCCGAGATCACCCCGCTTGCCCACGGAGACGACGAGCGAATCAGCATTGGTACGCTGCGCCTCACGGCGGAGGTGTACGAACGCCTGGCGAGAAACTTCCTGACCTACCCTGAACCTGCTTACCAGCAATCCGGATTCTTGACCAGCGCATGAGGTTGGTACTTTAGCGATCAAATTCTTGTTTTTAAGGATTCGAAAAACGGGATGGTTCACAAATAGGTTGACACTTGGCGCCGTAAGCCGCCCGGACATCAAGTGTCCGGGCTAGATAGCAGCGCCCCGTGAACGGGGCTTGACCCCAGGTGACCTGCTATTTGCCCTCG
>Ga0164311_10001461_pt1 | contig 11583 bp, 10 predicted proteins | sample GuaBasSedimGuay2_FD_121796 | JGI IMG/M metagenome (GOLD analysis project Ga0164311, IMG submission 121796) | Subseafloor sediment microbial communities from Guaymas Basin, Gulf of California, Mexico - Guay2, Core 4569-9, 9-12 cm | ecosystem: Environmental > Aquatic > Marine > Hydrothermal vents...
CCGTACAGACCGCGGAAGAAATACTGCCAGAAGAACGAAGCGCCGATGGCCGTGATCAACGGCACTAGGCGCGGAGCACGCCGGAGCGGGCGGTAGGCCACGCGTTCGGTCAGCACAGCGACGCACGTCGAGGTTGCCATAGCCACAACGGTGATGATGAGTAAGGCCAAGATCGGATGGCGATCCGTGAATCCGGACTCAGCAAGGGGAATGGCAACGAAAACCGTGGCAGTAAAAATTCCCGACATAAAGAATTCGCCATGGGCGAAATTGATCATGAGCAACACACCGTACACCAGCGTATAACCCAGGGCGATCAGTGCGTAGAGACTGCCCTGAGCCAGGCCGAAAACCAGGAAGTTCAGCCACTGCTCGGTGGAATACCGATTACTGAGAAGTGTAGACACACTTCCCCAAATGACGGCCACGATAATCGTGATACGGAACAGCCACAGAACAATGTCAAGATAATCAATGTTTTCCAATCGCTGACGAATAGTTCTGCGCATAACCTTTCTCCATTTGAGAGAGAGCCTCCGCCTGGCGATTACAATCGCGGCTACGCTCTGCAAAACCGACCTGCGTCGGTTTCCCAGGCTGCGCAGGCAGCCTTCACCAACGTAGCCCGCAGTTTCAACTGCCGGGCAGCGGGTTTCCGAATACTCTCCACTTATAAGATGGGGATGGGTCCAGACATAAAGGAATCTGAAGGAATCTGCCTGGACTCATCCCCTAGAATCACCGGCACTAGACCAGACGTCTAGACACCGGAACAGACCCCCTACTGCGGCTTGTACTCCCAGATCGGCACGTACTCACCGTTCTGGATCTGGTTGACCGCGATTTGCGGGTCAGCGCAGTCGCCGTATTCGTTGCAGTTCAGCGTGCCGGTGATGCCCTCGAAGTCCTTGGTGGCGTACAGCGCGTCGCGCAGCGCCTGCCGCCCGATGTGCAGCGTGCCATCCTCATCCTGCACTGCGACTTTCTCAATAGCGGCGAAGAGCATCATCGCCGCGTCATAGGCGTGGGCGTGGAAGACGCTCAGCGGCTTCTCGCCGTACTTCTCCAAATGGACTTCGAGGAAATGGTCGTACAGCGGGTTCTCGAAGGCCAGGTTCGGGCCTGAGATGTACATGCCCTCGCAGGCCTCGCCAGCGGCCTCGACGAAATCTGGCGAATACATCCCGTCCGCACCCGCCAAGATTACCTCCTCCAAGCCTGGTATCTCCTTCGCCTGCCTGGTGATCTGCGCGCCTTCGGGGATGAAGATCGGGTAGTAGATGAACTCCGGCTGGCCTGCGGCAATGGTCGTCAGAATGGGGCGCATGTCAGTGTCGCCTACGTTGACGGCCTCCTGAGCCGTGATGGTGCCACCCAATTCCTTGAACGTATCGGCAAACACCTGCTGCAACTGGTCAGCGTAAGGGCTGCCATCGTGAATCGTGGCGGCCGTCTTGAGGCCCAACTCCTCGTACACGAAGTGCGCCATGGCTGCGCCCTGGATCTTGTCATTGTGGCAGGTGCGCAGATAGCCCGGGTTCCATGACTTGTTCGGATCCGTCAGTGACGGAGCGGTGTTGGAGGGCGAGATCAGCACCATGCCGGCATCGGAGACGATCCTCGAGGCCGGCTCGCCTGCGCTGGAGCAGTTGGTGCCGATGATCCCGATCAAACTGGGATCGGAGGTCAACTTGGTGGCGGCCGTCTGACCACCCTCGGCGCTGCACATGGAGTCTTCGCCCACCAATTCGATGGGGTGGCCGAGAACCTCACCTTTGTCCTCGATAGCGATCTCGATACCGCGCCGAGAGTCCACACCCAGCGACTCGTTCGGACCTGCGATCACCAACGCGTAGCCAATGCGGATCGGATCGCCAGGCGCGATGTCCACGCAGCCAATCGGGTCTGTACATTCGAACGGCTTCGCTTTAGGGCCGCAGGCTGCCGCTACCAGGCTGACGAGCACCAGTAGGCTTAGAAGCGCGAACTTTTTCATTATTCTCCTCCTGACGTCTAATTTTGACTAGGGAAACACCGGCGGGAGACAGGCTACCACACATCTTGACGGGGTTGCCACCCCCTAATTGAAGAGCCTGTCTCGACTTGAGAAGAAGTGTGTGGCCAACCATCACCCCCTTTCGCTTTGTAGCACGGGCAGAATTGGGGACGACACGTTGGAGTAAATTTTACCAAACTTACTCTAACTTGTCAAATCGGGTAGGCTCGCGGGGGGTAGTGTGAGGGCATCACCGGATGAATGGATAGCCTCAATTCGACTCTAGTGTCGGTGAATGCGAAGGTTTGACAAAGCCGGAACCGTGATGTATGATTGCGGTTGAGAGTTTTCCAGTCGTCTTGCCATAAGAAATCGATCTCCCTTCGAATCAACAGGATGTAGAAATGTACCCTGACAGCGAAATTCTCTTTCCCCCTCGTTGCATTCCACAATTGCGTGACCTGCGTGGGCCCGAATGGGCTGAGTTGGTTGACCGTGTCGCTGCACTCCCAGACGGTCACGAAGACGTGCTAGGCTTCTCGTTGATGATGATCAAAATGGCGAGTTGCCTCACCTGCGACCTGGACAGTTACCGTGCCTCGTTGGGCTGCTGCACCTGCGCTCGACGCACAGCCTCCGGCTTCAAAGGCTCCGACAAGGAGATCATCCGTCTGTTCGAGCAAGCCCGTGAGGAGGTACGAGACTACCTGGCCTCCGGAGACGTCCCCAAGCCCATAGCCGCGCTGGTTGGGCAATCGGCCTGACGTGAGCCGCCCACTGCTGGGGCCCGGCACGCGCCGGGCCTCTTGCATCTCGGGGGAAGCAGGGTATAATCGCGACGCGATGCGTAAACTGAGCCTCACTCTGATTGTGCTGACGCTGCTTACTCTATCCGCCTGCCGGTTCTCCCCCTCCAGCCTGATGTTCGCTTACACAGGGGAGGAGGACTTACTGCCCCAGATACGCGGGATGGGCCAACTGGCGGCCAACGTCCTCCACCCTCAGCCGCGCACGGCACCCGACGTGCCGGTGGCCCACGCCGGCGTCAATCCCTTCGGCATCAACGTCTTCCTGGAGCAAGAGGTAGAGGAGTGGAAACGAGAGCAGTCGTTGCAGATGATCGCCGACGCCGGCTTCCACTGGATCCGCCAGGAGTTCCCCTGGGAGGACATAGAAATCCACGGCAAGGGCGACTTCGAGGATCGGCGACACGAACCCCACCGCTCCGCCTGGGAGAAGTACGACCACATCGTGGACCTGGCCGGGCAGTACGGCCTGGAGGTCATCGCCCGTCTGAGCAACCCGCCCACCTGGACCCGCGCCGACGGTGACGCCCGGGGCACCTACGCGCCCCCCGACGACCTGACCGACTGGGGCGATTACGTCTACGCCGTCGTCTCGCGCTATCGGGGACGGGTGCGCTACTACCAACTGTGGAACGAGCCGAACATCTACCCCGAGTGGGGGGAGCAGCCGGTGGATCCAGAGGGCTACACGCGGCTCCTGTGCGAGGGATACCGCCGCGCCAAGGAGGCCGACCCGGACGCAGTCATCATCAGCGGCGCGTTAGCCCCCACCGTCTCGTTCCACCCGGGACCGGGACCGGCCCTGGGTATGAGCGACTTCGTGTTCCTGCAGCGCATGTACGACGCCGGCGCTGCCGATTGCTTCGACATCCTCTCCGTCAACGACTACATGCTCTGGTCCGGCCCCACCGACCACCGCATGCGACCGCTCAACATCAACTTCTCCCGCCCGGTCTACATCCGCGACATCATGGTCGCCAACGGCGACGCGGCCAAGCCCATCTGGATCAGCGAGATGAACTCCAACGCCGTGCCGGAGGATCCGAACATCCAGGGCTGGGGGGCCTACGGCTGGGTGACGCCGGAGCAGCAGGCCAGATACGCGGTATTGGCCTACCGGCGCGCGATGGAGGAGTGGCCCTGGGTAGGCGTGGTCAACTTCTGGTTCTTCAAGCGCGCCGACGATAGCGAACGGGATCAGTCGTGGTACTACTTCCGCATGGTCGAGCCGGACTTCACCCCTCTCCCGGTCTATGAGGCGATGCGAGAGTACGCGACCGGCCTCACGCCGACTCTCTACCCTGGCTACCACCAGGAGGACCACTGGGTGCTGGAGTACGAGGGGGCTTGGGAGACGGTACGCGACGCGGCGGCGGTGCTGGGGGCATACCGGCGGGCGACTGCGCCCGCTGCAACGCTGCGCTTCGCCTTTGAAGGCGCTTCTCTGACGCTGGTGCCCGGCCCGGGTGCAGGCGAGGTCGAGGTGAGCGTGGATGGTGGGGAGCCCCGGCGTGTGGCGTTGGCGGGAGAACCTGTGCACCTGGCCGGACGTGGCCGCCACACGGTGACCCTAACCGCCCTCTCCGGCACGGTGACGGTGGATGGTCTGATCGTGCGCGCGCCCTGGTGTCCTTCCCCGTGGCTCATCCTGGGCGCAGTTGGTCTGGGTCCTGCTACGATCTATGCCCTGATCCGCACTCTGCGCCGACGAAGAAGCCAATGAAACGGCGTACATCCTGCATCCTGCATCCTGCATCCTGCATCCTGCATCCTGCATCCTGCATCCTTCTCGCCATCCTGCTTCTTGCCTCCTTCCTCCGCTTCTACCGCCTCGATGCGCAGTCCTTCTGGAACGACGAGGGTAACTCGGCCCGCATCGCCGAGCGAACGCTCGACCTGATCGTGGAGGGGGCCGCGGGCGACATCCACCCGCCCGGCTACTACCTGCTGCTCCACTACTGGCGGGCACTGTTCGGCCAGAGCGAGTTTGCGCTGCGCTCTCTCTCCGCCTTCTGCGGGGTGCTGACGGTTGCCTTCACCTACGTGCTGGGTCGTCGTCTCTTGGGGACGGCAACCGGCTTGGGAGGAGCCTTCCTGGCGGCCCTGTCCCCGCTGGCTGTCTACTACTCCCAGGAAGCCCGGATGTACGCTCTGTTGGGGCTCCTCTCCGCCGCCTCCACCTATCTGCTCTCCCGCATCCTCGCCAGAAACTCCCATCCTCCATCCCCTATCCTGCCTCCTGCTTCTTGCTTCTTTCCTCTTGCCTTCTACGTCCTCACCAGCGCCGCTGGCATCTACACTCACTACGCCTTCCCTTTCGTCCTGCTCGTCCACAACGGTATCTTCGGCCTGTGGTGGCTGGCCGTGGCGCGCCGGTCGGCACACCGTTGGCGCTGGCTGGTGCTGTGGGCCGGGGCACAGGCTGTGGTCGTCGCCCTCTACCTGCCGTGGCTGCCTATCGCGCTGGGAAGCATCACCGGCTGGTCCCCTGCCGGGCGAGCCTACGAACTGGGTCCGGCGCTCCTGGACGTGTTGCGCGTGCTCAGCGTCGGCATCACGCTGCCGGTCGGGGAGGCCACGGCCGCGCTCGTTGGCGCGGGGTTGCTGCTGCTCGCGGGGTTATGGCCCGCTGTCTCCCGTTCTTCGGATCTCGCGGGGATTAATCCCCGCGCTAAGAGAGCGAAGCCCCTTCGGGGCTGGATTCTAGCCCGCAGGGCTTTGCTCCCTCAGCCTGGAGGTTCACCTCCGGGCGATGTGGGCTACTACGCAACCTGGTTCGGCGTCCCCAGCGTCGCCCTTTACCTGCTGCTTCCCATCACCCTCATCTTCGCCTTCGACCTTTACAAACCGGCCTGGCTCAAATTCCTCGTCGTCGTCCTCCCCCCTTTTCACCTACTCGTCGCCCATGGAGTAGAGAACCTGACGCAATACGCAATACGCATTACGCATTACGCATCACGTTTCACGTTTCACGTTTCACGTATTGCGTGTTGCGTGTTGCGTGGCTCCCTGCTTCTTGCGTGCGTTTTCGCCACGTTCCCCTCTCTCTGCAACCTCTACTTCAACCCCGCCTACGCCCGCGACGACTACCGCCAAATCGCCGCCGACATCGCCGCTGCCCTGCGCCCCGGCGACGGTATCATCCTCAACGCCCCCAACCAGTGGGAGGTTTTCACTTACTACTACCCCGACCGGGACGTCTACCCGGCCCCTTACCGGCCCGACCCGGCTGAGGTCGAAGCGTTTCTGGCCCCACTCATCGAACGCTACCGGAGGCTCTTCGTGCTCTACTGGGGCGATGCTGAGTCCGACCCTCGGGGGCTCATCGAGACGTGGCTGGCGGCCCACGCCTACAAGGCCGGCGACGCCTGGTATGGCCGCGTGCGCTTGGCGACCTATGGGGTGGCTTCGCTGCCCGAGGAGCCTGCCGTCGCGCTGGATGCTTGCTTCGGCGCTGGCCTCCGTCTGCGCGGCTACACGCTCGACGATGCCACCCGCGGCCCCGGCGACATCCTGCCCGTGACGCTGTTCTGGGAGGCCCAGGCCCCTATCGCCGAACGGTACAAAGTCACCGTCCAGTTGCTCGACGGCGCGGGACAACTCGTCGCCCAGGTTGACACGGAGCCTGGAGACGGTCTGATGCCGACCACCACCTGGCAGGTAGGCCAAGTCGTAACCGACCGATACGGCGTCCCCCTCCCGGCCGACCTGCCGCCCGGTTGTTACACCCTTATCGTCGCCTTGTACCACGCCACCAGTGGTGAGCGGCTGCCTGTAGTTCTCAACGGCGCATCTCTTGGCGACCATCTGCGTCTCAGCGACATCATTATTGCACTCCCTTCGTGAACGGCCACATTGCCTTGACAGAGTGAGGGTGGGCGTGCTATCATGCATCGTGCGATGACACAGCCAGCGATTCTAATCATCCGTGAACCGGCTACCAGCGAGCAATTGGCGCAGATGGCTCAGACCTTCGGCGGTTTCGTCATTAAACTGGCCGTGGATGTGGAACGGGAAATCTTGGCTGGTGGAGGGGAATTACACGCGGATTGCGAGGAGGCGCTGTTGGAAGACGGCAGCCGTCAGAGCGACGTCTGGGGGGCGGATTGGTATCCGACTACCCGCGAGGTGGGGTTCGAGGCCCTCATAAACATCCGTCCCCGCCGACAGAACTACGGGATGGAAATCCAAGACCCAGCGTTGCGAGCGCGTGTGGAGGCTATCGTGCGGAGGCTATTGGAGGTAGAGGGAGAATGAATCGGCAGACCTTCCGTGAACGGTTTGAGCGGCTTGATTGGCCCCGGCAACTGGGCAACCTGGCCTCCACCTTGGCCCGGCTGTCCTCCCGCGTCTCCTCCCCCGAATATGATCCTTTGGCCCTAGACCTGTTGCGGGAGGCGGCCTTACTTATCGAATGGAGCGCCCCCCATGTGCCGGAGGCCCTTCACCCAGACCTGGCTGCTATGCAGCGTGAGGTGTTGGCCTGGCGGCGGCTCTGGCCCCTGGATCCAGCCCGACCTTTGTTGGCTCTCCGCGCCCGCCAGATGTCTAATGCACTCCTCCGGGCGGCCAGGTTGGTGGCTGTGGCTGAGTAGGAGATGCTCACTATTATGGAGAAGCCTATGACGGAATCACTTTACGATGTCACCATCATCGGCGCGGGGCCGGGCGGCTACGTGGCTGCCATCCGCGCTGCCCAACTGGGGCTAAGAGTCGCGCTGGTCGAGAAAGAGCATCTGGGGGGCGTGTGCCTCAACTGGGGCTGTATCCCAACCAAAGCCCTCCTGCGCAACGCTGAAGTTATCTCTTTGCTAAGGCGAGGCAAGGAGTTCGGCTTCACCGTCACGGGGTTCGAGGCCGACTACGGCGCGGCGGTGGACCGCAGCCGCAAGGTGGCCGCCCGGCTGGTCAAGGGCGTGGGCGCGCTGATGCGCAAGAACGGTGTCGAGGTGATCGAGGGAACAGGAATACTGAGGTCACCCAACGCCGTCGAAGTGACGCTGAACGCGGGCGGCACGCGCACTTTGCACACGCGCAACGTCATCGTCGCCACAGGCGGGCGGGCGCGCACCATCCCCGGCGTCGTCCCCGACGGCGAAGTTGTGCTGACCTACCGGGAGGCCATCGTGCTGCGTCGGGTGCCCCGCTCGGTTGTCATCATCGGGGCCGGGCCGATTGGGATGGAGTTTGCCCACATCTGGCACACCTACGGCGCCGAGGTCACCGTCGTCGAGATGCTCCCCCGCGCGCTGCCGCTGGAGGACGAGGAGGTCAGCGCGGAGGTGGAGCGCGCCTTCAAGCGGCGCAAGGTGCGGCTGCTGACCTCTACGCGCGTGCAGGGGGTAGAGACGACTGGCGATGGCGTGCAGGTGAGCGTGACAGGAGAGAAGGGCGAGCAGGTGCTGGAAGACGAACGGGCGCTCGTCGCCATCGGCGTGCGGCCCAACAGCGAGAACCTGGGCCTGGAGGAGATCGGCGTGCGGGTGGAGCGGGGGTACGTCGTCGTGGACGACCATCTGCGCACGGACGTGCCCGGCGTCTACGCCATCGGCGACGTGACCGGGAAGTTGCCCCTGGCCCATGTCGCCTCGGCTCAAGGCATCGTCGCGGCGGAGACCATCGCCGGGGCGGAGACCGTGACGCTAGACTACGAAGCGATGCCGCGCTGCACCTACTGTCAGCCGCAGGTGGCCAGTTTCGGTCTCACCGAGGCACAGGCGGTCGAGCGGGGGCACGAGGTCAGAGTGGGGAGGTTTCCCTTTCGCCCCAACGGCAAGGCTTTGGCGCTGGGGGAGCGCGAGGGATTCATCAAGATCGTGGCCGATGCGACCAGTGGCGAGATCCTGGGCGCTCACCTGGTCGGCCCGGAGGTGACGGAGTTGCTGCCGGAACTGGTGCTGGCCCGCAACGCCGAACTGACGCCGGAGGAGGTTGCGCGTAGCGTGCACGCCCATCCCACCTTGAGCGAGGTGCTGATGGAGGCCGCGCACGGGGTGTTTGGAAGGTCGCTACACATATAACCTCAGCCACAATCCCGAAAACGAGAAAATGTTAGGGAAGTCAGAATGAGAGCGATAACGGTCACGCTAGATGAAAGATTGGATCGCTTTGTAAAACAACAGGCCAAGGGCCAAAACATCAGCCCTTCACAGGCGATAAGAGAGATGGTGCGGGTCGGCTTTGAGACACGCCTTGAGCAACTCTACACCCGCTATGCCCGGGGCGAGTACTCGTTGGGTCGGTTGGCCAAGGAACTGGGCCTGACTACCTGGGAGGTAGTTCATTTGTTGGAAGAGCGCGGTTGGGCCACACATAATCTCCCCACGGCTCCCACTCGCTCGGCCCCATGACCATCCCCCCTGACTACTGCATCCACACCCGCTTCTCCTGCGACACCAGGACCAGGATGGCGGCGGCGTGCGAGGCGGCCATCGCCCGCGGCCTGACGGAGATCGCCTTCACCGAGCACGTTGACCTTGAGTCCCTCGATGAGTGCTGCGGCTTCTTTCGCCCCGCCGCTTACCTGTCCGAAGTCGAACGCTGCCGGCGCAAATACGGCGACCGTCTGACCACCCGCGCCGGTAGGCGAACACGGTCACCCAATTGGCCGGTGCAACGGATGGGCAGCGGATAAACGGATGAGATGACCGTGCCGGAAGGCTATCCGCTTATCCGTTTCTCATCCGCTGCCCCGGTAAACAGATACCCCCCGACGCCATCGGGTCGGCTTCGACGTGGCGCTGGAGATGGCGCGGGCGGCGGGGTTCACGCGCCTAGCGACGTTCGAGAGGCGGCAGGTCTCATGGTTGGAGATATGATCGCGTGGGCGGTTGCCAGCGCCGCCGGCGTGTGATAGAATTGGATTGGTCGGGATGTGCGGGCTGGAGAAACTATGCCGCCGCATTGCGCATAATCCCAAACGCTCATGTCTAGCATAGCGTAGATTCCGATACAACTGCACTTTGACAAAACAAGCGACCTGATGCATAAATAGGCCCATCTCTAGGCGGACGAGGTCTACATCACGGCGGGGTTGAAGGGGCATGCGGGGGGCCTGCAACTGGAGCGGGAACCACGTAAGCGCGGGCTTAAGCAGCGGGGACGTGGCACCTGGGATAGCGATCGGCTGCCGGTCTTTGGATTGCTGTGTCGAGGCGGTCAGTAGCCAATTGATACATACTCACCCCTCAGCATCTACACGATGCTAGACATGAGCGTTGTTCAATTGTCAAAGTGCCGGCTTGTGCTTTCGCACCATACCGAAAATGCTATGCTGAAAATGAATTGAAATCCGTATTCTTAAACCGAAAGGGAACCGGAAAATGCAAGAAATCACGTATATTCCCGTTAACATCATCCAGGATTTTATGGTGGACGTCTTTCAAGCGCTCGGCGTCCCTGAAGATGATGCCCGTATCTGCACCGATGTGCTCATCACTGCCGACCTGCGGGGCATTGAATCGCACGGCGTAGGCCGCCTCAAGTATTACTACGACCGCATCCGGCGCGGACAACACCGCACCAAGACCGAGATGGAGATCGTCAAAGAGACGGAGACCACCGCCCTGGTGGACGGCCATCACGGGATGGGCCACGTCGTCGCTTATCGCTCTATGCGGATGGCGATGGATAAGGCCAGGCAGTATGGCCTGGGGGCGGTGGCCGTGCGCAATGGCACTCATTTCGGCATCGCCGGGTACTACTCGCTGATGGCGGCGAATGAGGGGCTGATCGGGTTCACTGTGACCAACGCCCGCCCCGCCGTCGCCCCCACCTTCGGCACCGAGCCGATGTTGGGCACCAACCCCATCGCCTTCGCCGCGCCGTCCGACATGCCCTACCCCTTCTGCTTCGACGCCGCCACGCCCATCACTCAACGGGGCAAGATCGAGGTGCTGGCCCGCGCCGAAAGATGCGTGCCGGAGGGCTGGGTCATTGACGCCGAGGGGAACCCGCTCACCGACCCTGAGCAGATTTTGCAGGCCCTGGGGGCAGCCAGGGCTGCCCTGCTGCCGTTGGGCGGCGCAGGGGAAGAGATGGGCGGCCACAAGGGCTACGGCCTGGGCACCATGGTCGAAATTCTCTCTGCTGCGCTATCCGGGGGGCCGTTTATGAAGGATCTCCTGGGCTTCGCGCCGGACGGCTCCCGCCGCCCCTACATGCTGGGCCACTTCTTCCTGGCCATTGACGTCGAGCACTTCGTCCCACTGGACGTCTTCCGTCGCATCACAGGCGAGATTATGCGTGCGCTGCAGAACTCGCGCAAAGCGCCCGGTCAGGAACGTATCTACGTCGCCGGAGAAAAGGAGTACGAGAAGGAACAAACCATCCGCGAGCGGGGCATCCCGGTCAATCCCAACCTGCGCCGGGAGTTGCAGATCATGCGGGATGAACTGAGTATACCTGGCTACGAAGCCTATTTTTGAACCCGGAGGACATCGTTATGCTATCACAGGTTAAAGTAGAAAAGAAACGGCTGGCCGACTATCGCCCCATCGTCGGCGAGGAGGTCATTGGGGAAATCCGCTCCCTGGCCGACCCGCTGCGGGAAGCGCGAGTGGTGCACGTCAACGCCACAGCCTTCGGCGGCGGCGTGGCCGAGATGCTACAGACACTGGTGCCACTGATGTGCGACGTGGGGCTCGATGCCGAGTGGCAGGTTATCGAGGGCGAGGACGAGTTCTTCAACGTCACCAAAGCCTGCCACAACGGGCTGCAGGGGATGGACATCCCCTTCACCGAGGAGATGAAGGCCGTATGGCGGCGCTACAATGAGATGAA
>Ga0164311_10001463_pt1 | contig 11581 bp, 14 predicted proteins | sample GuaBasSedimGuay2_FD_121796 | JGI IMG/M metagenome (GOLD analysis project Ga0164311, IMG submission 121796) | Subseafloor sediment microbial communities from Guaymas Basin, Gulf of California, Mexico - Guay2, Core 4569-9, 9-12 cm | ecosystem: Environmental > Aquatic > Marine > Hydrothermal vents...
CTTCGACGACCTGGGAGAGGACGAGTTTAAGCTAGACGATCTCTACTGGGACGACGATTACTTCAACATGAGTTTCGAATATAAATTGCCGCTTGACACCACTGTAGTTAAAGCTGTTAGATTCGCTAGAAAACTGATAGAGATAATAGAGGATTATATAGAGTATAAGGCTAGAAAGGAAGTCGCCTGGTACGTACGTTCCTCCAAGAGTATGAATGAGAGAGCGTTGCTGAGGAAGATAGATAAGCTTTTTAGAGAAATTTAATCGGTGTTTGTTTGGGCAGGATAGCCCAAGTTTCGGATAGGAACTTGGACGTGGTTTTAGACTTTATAAATAAACAAGTTGAGAAACTGGGTACGGTACTTCCCTTATCTAGAAAATCCTTTTTTAATTATTTCCCTCCAGATAGAACCTTTATTATCCTAGGCAGAACTGGCATAGAATCTCTCTTCGCCATAAGCAGAGGGAGGGGGAAGGGCTTAGCTACTTTAAGAGTTAGGATGTACGCCCGGAGTAGGGAAGCGCTGGAAGAAGCTTTCCAGTATGTAAGGGAAGCAGCTTTAACGATGGAGGCTATGTACATTAGAACTCACGTCTTCTCTTATGCTGATGAATGTACATGGTTCCCAGAACTCGGTTTTAAAAAAGCCGCTACTATTCCGAGGATCGCCTGTCTGCGAGGAGATTTGTACGACTTAATTTACTATTATTATGACTTGACGGAGGAATATGATTTTAAAATAGAGAGAGAATACGTGGGCGAGGAACTTTATAAAACTTTAAAAGTTGAGAAGAAGAAAGACGCTAGGATTGTGGTTAGAGGATTAAGACTGGGAGATTTAGAAGAGCTGGAATGGGCGCTTAATCACGTAAACGTCTTCGCGACCCTGGGGAGCGGTTTTTACGAAGGATTGGTATGGTGGGATAGAGATAGAATAGTAAAAATGGTTCTTGAAGGAAAGCTCTACCCGCTCGTAGCTCAAGATGCTTCCAATGGTAGAGTTGTAGGAATGGCGAGCCTCGAGCCCCTAGCTAGGAGGCCTATAGGAGATGTCTTATCCAACGCTTATTCTGTAGCGTTATTCGTAGCCGCAGAATATCAGGGAATAGGCGTAGGCTCTAAGCTCATGAAGGAATTATTATTACTGGCTAGAAGGCTCCACGCACGAATGTTAACTCTGGAGGTTTTCGAAAATAATCTTCCGGCTTTAAAACTCTACGAAAAATATGGTTTCGTAAAAGCTGGCAGACTCCCCATTTGGATTCAGAGAGGCTATATTTGGTCCTTAAAAATGTATAAACAGTTACACACTGTTTAGCTTACCTCCACAAGACGGACACTTAACATTATAATAAGATATTCTACTCCCGCAGTAAGGGCATCTCCACCTAACATCCTCCTCTTTTAACCATTTCTCCCACCCTACCTCTTGAATTCGCTCAGCGTTTTCAAATATAACCTGCCTATGAGAAACCATCTCTGAGAATTCTAGGAGTCGGCCGCACGGATACTCGGGGCATTCAAAACAGAAATCCAATCCTCTTCCATATGCGCATTCTTTGAAAAAGCAATTCTCTCTCCAACATTTTTCGGATCTGCATCCTTCACAAGCGACTTTATCGACTCCTACAGTGGCAGCAATGATTTTTAAAAAATTCTCATAGCCGTCTTTGTAGGCTCTGTAGATCGGGCAGCAGCCGCAGTATAAGCCGCATACGCCTGCGAGAGCTTTGTCCGGGTTATTCATGAAAGAATAGAAGAGGGAAGAATATATTACGTTAACTAGAGAGAATATAAAAAATTATAGAGGTATTTTCTCCGCAATATCGCCTATTATAGGAGCTTTCCACCATTCTCCTCCGTATGCCTTTAAAGCGCCAATAATCGTTATTATCAATCCGATGAGTCCTATCAGCGCTGGAAGCCATCCAAAGAGTAGTGTTAAAATACCCAGTCTTAGAAGAGAGAGCACAAATGAGAGTATCATCACCGCTATATCGATTACTATCACTCCAATCCATAGCGTCAGGGACTGCTTAGCGTGAAACATTACGAATTTATCGTCTTTCTTTAATACTATCGCTATGATGGCGCCTATAATCCCGAGTAACCAAGCTATTAAGCCGAAAAGTTTGCTTTCATCCGTAACCCCCTCCACTGCAGGAGGCGGTGGAGGAGGCGGAGGTACTCCTGCTGTCATGTTGATCGAATGAAAGTTGTGTATATCGAGTATTTAAATATTTTTAGGGAAAAATATGCAAAACAGACAATTACATTCTCTTCAATTCTTCATTTTCCAAATATAATTGTCTCAATGCTGGAGTCTAAGATTACAGATGGAAAAGTAAATATTAAAATAAGTTTAGAAAATAATATATATCGCCGGCAGGATCGCGCTCCGACAGACCCGTAACGGGTCCGGATGAAAGAGCGCCCGGACATTTACGGGATATTTTTATTTTACTGAACGTATAAACTTCTAGGTGGCTACAAGTGTTCCCGTACCCGGTTAGACGCTGGTTCTGGCTATCCTTATTGACAGCTTTAGTTGTTTTAGCCCTGGAGTTTATAGTCGGCTGGGCTGGAGTTGTAATCTTCGCCTTTTCATTTTTCCCCTTGCTGGGAATTATAGCCGCAGTAGCCTATCCAATTCTTGTCCTGATAATAGGGGGTTTCTGGCTTATAGCCTCCGATTTTATAAACGTTTCAAGTGTAAATGTCGTATGGCTCGGGGGTCGAGGAGCCTATAGCTACTTACTCTTCAGAGCTACGGCTCTTGCCGAGAGAATGGGCGTAAACTTCGAGAAGATAGGAGTGGCTTTAGCTCGCCATATAAACGCTTTCACCTACGGGGTTTTTAAGCCTAAAATAGTCGTGTACAAGGGTTTACTTGACAACTTCACCGGGGAAGAAGTAGATTTCGTGATAGCTCACGAGCTCGGACATATTAAGCATAGATGGGTATGGTTTCTCTACAGTATGGCTAACGCCGTGGTCCTCCTGCCCTTATTCATGCCTCTGGCAATCCGGCTTTTCTTCTACCTTTTCTTTATACCAGCCAGGCTTGCTCTTCTCTGGTTTTCAAGAGAATGCGAGTATATAGCGGATAAAGAAGCAGTCCTGGCTACGGGAAATATGGCTGCAGCTTTAACAGCGTTGATCAAGCTCGGCATGGTTAAAGGGATAAACATTGATCTCAGAAAGTTATCGGAACGAGATCTCGTAGAGAAGATCGTGGGAGACGCTATAGCCTCGCTGAGTACACATCCGCTTATAGAGAGAAGAGTACGGGAATTGGTGAAGTTCTACCCCCACTTCCGAAAGATTTATAGGAGATAAGCTGTTAAGTGAAGAAGAACGATGAGCATCACCGAATTCCTAGTAGAGATAGCAGTTAAAGTAGTATCAGAAATAAGCTACCTCGGAGTATTTATCCTAATGCTACTTGAGAGCGCTTTAATCCCCATACCCAGCGAAGCCATAATGCCTTTCGCCGGCTTTTTAGTCGCATCGGGCGAAATGGATTTCCTAGCTGCCGTCCTAGCTGGAACCTTAGGAAACTTAGTAGGATCATGGCTCGCCTACTTTTTAGGAGATAGATTCGGTAGGTCTTTCCTAAACAGGTACGGAAGGTATTTGCTTATCACCGAGGAGCATTGGAGACATGCGGAGGAGTTCTTTCAGGCGAGGGGGAAACTCGCTGTTTTCGTGGGCAGATTGCTGCCGGCTATTAGAACAGTTATATCCTTTCCGGCGGGCATGGCGAAAGTTGAGATGATAGAGTTTTCCATCTACACCTTTGTAGGTTCTTTTCTATGGTGTCTAGCCTTAACCTATATAGGAGTAGTTTTGGGTTCTCAATGGGAAATTATCAAGAATTACTCGCTATATCTAGATATACTAGCCCTATTAATCTTAGCCGCGGCTTTAATCTACATATTTAAGAAACGAAGCTAAGCGAAGGACTTATATAACGTAAATGGGATAGCTTCACGATGCGGAATGGAGGAATTATCTAAAATTGAAAAATTCCTATTAGCGTACATCTGGCACGAATTTTTAGGCAAAGTCTACTTCACGAGCTCGGAAAAACCGGAGATATACCTCGCCAATACTATAGCGTCCGAGCTTATACCTGAGAAAGAATTGAGGAAGAGGAGACAGTTGGCGGAGCTTATAGCCAAGGCTATAACCAAGCTCACGGAGTACTGGATGATACAGGTTAGCGGGTACGAGATATCGCTCACCAGTTATGGGCAGAGCCTAGTCCAGGGGATAAGCAAGGAGGAGTATAAAAAGCTGAAAGAGGAGATATCTACTGGGAAATTTAAGTAGGAAAACCTATATTTTTTATTAAATGATATATTTCACCTATGTCGAAGCTCTACGACGTGAAGGAATTCTGGAAATTCAATATAAGAGTAGGCTATGTTAAAGAGGCGGAGCGAGTCCCAAGGTCTCGCAAATTGATTAAAATGATCGTGGATTTTGGAGATCACAAACGCACCATAGTAGCGGGGATAGGGGATCAATACGCGCCGGAAGATCTTAAAGACAAGAAAACCATATTCGTCATCAATCTAAAACCTAAAAAAGTTATGGGAGTTGAAAGCCAGGGCATGCTCCTAGTAGCTGAAAGTGAGGGCAAAGTTTACCCTATAATCCTCTCTGATGAAGTGCCTACAGGAGCTAAGGTTTGGTAACTTCAAACTAATTTTTAACTGTTTTTCGCAAAAATACGAGTTTTATACTTCTAGTAGGACAGTTATCTAAACATTCAAGGCATAAAGTACATCTCAGCCTACTCTTCCAGGAAATCTCTGCCAGATTAATGCCTGAGGGGCACATTAATGCGCAACGCCCGCATTTAATACAGTTCTCGCCAGCTTCGATTCTCAATAATGGCTTAGGGGCTAGCAATCCCTGTAGAAACCCTATGGGGCAGATGTATCCACACCAGTATGCATATTTTCTATTTAGAAAATAGATTATGAGAGTCCATAATCCCAGCGCAACTATAGTTACAGGGTCGAATATTCCGAGTATAACGAAAAATATTATCTTAAAGGAGAAGCCTATCGGGCATATTAGACAGAATAAGGGTAAGTGCAGTAGAAAACTGCCGAAGAGAAAAGCGGCGACGATGAGAGGAGCTGAGTAGAAGCTTCGAGAGCTTTTATGAGGTATGAAGCCTATAGGGCAGAGCCACCCGCAGAACGCTCTGCCGAGAATCCACAGTACTAATACTGTCGTTAGAAAACCTAGCGCCAATTCAAAGCTTATAAAAAGCGATGCTATAAACGCTTGCAATACTCCAAGGGGACAGGCTATACAGATAAATCCTATTTTTGCGAAAGCAAGTATGCCTTGGACTAAACCCAATTTTTTAAACAATCCCAACACTGATAGGAAGCCTAAACGGGATAACGCTCTAACCCTATCTAGTAGTTGCAACTCTTCTTTCACCTATCGGCGAAAGGTATAAAGCCTTAGGAATAGCGGGACAGGCATACACGCACTTGCCGCATCCGACACATTTTTCTTTTCTAAACACGGGTATCATGCCTTTATTATCGACAGCGCCGACCGGGCACACTTCTTGACAAACTAAACACTCCAGCTTATACTTAACCGGAAGACAATTCTCTCTAATCCAAACCACCGTGCCGAGTTTAATAAATTTGCTATCCACGAAGACGAGTGCCTCTGTAGGACATGCCCTAACACATGGAAGCACATTTTCACATCTACCCTTAACGGCTTCACAAGGAGCCTTCAAGGGGTCAATTCTAGGCGTTCCCCAAACGGCTAATCCCATGCTTAAAGGAGCTGGAGATAAAGTACCGGTTAAGCAGTTCTCAACGCAGAGACCACAGCGTATACACTTGGATAGGAATTCTTCTTCGACAAGAGCGCCGGGAGGTCTCACTAATCTCGGACGGGGCATAAACTTTACCGATGCGCCCAGCGCCCCCACTAGGGCGAGGGTAAACCCGATTTCTAGAAAACGTCTCCGCGATATAGGGCTCATCCTAACTCCCTATAAACCAGCTCTATTTTATCCTCTTCTAAAACCCCCAATCCTTTTTCTCTAGTCAGCTTTATATAAGGTATATTGAGAGCTTTATCCTCGGCGTTCTTAGCCTCCTCAGTTTCAAAGAGTATCTTTGCAGAGATGAAATCCGCCGCAATTATATCGCCAGAAGCTATAACGGTATCTAATTTAACCATTTTCCCTCCACTCGGCCCGGAGACCGTCATGGCCTCGGTTGCATCAATAACCACTAGCTCGGGCCTTAAAATATAAGCTATATCCGCTATACAGTAGTGAAGTCCAAGTCTATGAAATCTACCTTTCTCATCATCTGGGAAGCACCCTATTAGATTCTTCATTCCAAGCGTAGCTATAGCGCTTGAATGCCTTTTCATCTTCGCCACGGAGATCAACACATCCGAGTCGAATATCTCGCTGTAAACCTTGACTTCCTCGAGCTTATAGGCTTCTTCAACTTTTAAAGTCTTTACAATACCCTCTTTTTTAAGATCGATTAATTTAACATTTTTTAAATGTTCAAAATACCCGGTCTTCTCAAAGGCAGATGTAGTATCTGTGCCTCTCACAGAGCTCTCTGCGACTATAACTTCACCTGCCCCAGCTTCGTAAGCCAAAGCTACAAGTTCCGCCACTATCAAGGGTGATACCACGGCATGGGGATTTCGGAAGCCGACATTAGGCTTTATTACAACCTTATCTCCCGGCTTTATTAGCTTATCGAGACCTCCTAGAGCCTCAATCACGTCTCTAACTAAAATCCTCGGATCTTTAATTCCTTTAGCTATAGCTACCAGAGATTTACCATTTTTAATATACACGTTCCCCCTATTTTTCCTAACTCCCTTTATTTCTTCTTTAACTCTAGGCTTCAACAGGTTAGATAGGTAGGTTAGCCCGAAAGCGGCCGCTATTACAGCCGCTAGAAGAATTATGAATCTCCTGCGGCTAAACTTCAAATTTACACCTAACAAAGTTAGAGACTTAAAGTATTAAAGTATAACCTGAAGTTTAATATTACATTTAGCTCATTTTCTACTGTGATAAATCTTGCAGAGTATGTCTGGGATTTAATTTCACTGGCTTTTCTACTCTTTCTTTTATCGCTGTTAGAGCTCGAAATACTGGGCTACGGTGCACTTAAAATACAGGACCGGTATACTCCTCTACTAGCACTAATAATGTGTATTATACTCCATGAATTATTCCATTTAATCCCTTTAATCTTAGCTAGACATAAGTTCAGAATAGGTATTGCGAAGCTAGGTTTTCTCCCAGTGATTTACATCGATATAAAGGGGCCTATACCGAGGAATACCTATATATTAATCGCTTTATCTCCCATCGTATTCCTTCAGCCCATCCTATTACTACTAGCTGGTCAGAAGTTTCTCGGAGAAGTTTTTAAACTGACCTTGGCCATGAACCAAGCCAGTTGGGCCGGGGATTTTATCCTCGTATTAGCGGCTCTGAGACTCCCGCCCGGGAGCTCGATTAGAGATACCGGGAGTATTCTATACGTTGACCTGCCTAAACCGTACGGGAGAAATGCCAGTTTTCTAATAAAAGCGGTAGCTCTACTACTGCTCATTTTAATGTTGTTGAATTTGAAAATCGAAATCTATTAATATTTTGTTAAAACCGAAAGATTTAACTGGGAGACTTTACTATTTAGCTTATCAAATCGGAGTATGGTATCGTGTATAATTGGAAAAAAGCTTATCTTCACTGCAATGGTTGCATTGAAGCAAGAATGGAGACAGCTCAACTCGAAAAATTCTTAGAACTCAACGGCATCTCCATAGTTAAAAATCCTTCAGAAGCAGACGTCGTACTCGTCTACGCCTGCGGGCTCACCCAGGAAGATGCCCAATTATCGGCTGAAATAATAAAAGATATAAAATCTAAATCTAGGAAAGACGCGGATTTCATAGTTTGGGGATGTTTACCCCACATAGATCCTCTTACTCTTCGTAAAGTGCACAAAGGGATGAGCTTCGGCAGAAGTAATGTACATATCCTTGAGAAGTTTATAGACGCCAAAGTAAGGTATGAAGATGTTACTGTAAACTATCTTTTTCCTGTGGATCTGAGACGTGGAGGGAGGAGAAAGGTCAGAGACTTAACTTCTTTCCTAGAGTGGCTAAACTACAGGTTAAGATCGAGGTTTGCTCCTATAGCTGATGGGAAGATATACTACATTATGACGTCTAGAGGATGTCTCGGCAACTGCACGTTCTGTAGCGATAAACGATCCTGTGGGATGATAAGGAGTAAGCCTAAAGAACGTATAGTCGAGGAATTTAAAAAAGGTTTGGAGAAAGGGTATAAAGTCTTCAACCTAGTGGCTACCGATCTCGGGGCTTATGGCAGGGATAGAGGTTATAGACTAGATGACCTATTAAGAGAAATAACGGCTATTGAAGGAGATTATAAGCTAATTCTAGGCAACGTAAACCCATATCATTTAAAAGAAATGTTCGATGGACTAGAAGATATCTTTAAATCTGGGAAAGTAGGTCTTCTCGGCTCTTCAGCCCAGACGGGTAGCAATAGATTGTTGAAGCTTATGGGCCGGAGATATACGGTTGAAGAATTTAAGGAGTGTATCACGGCGGTGAAGTCTTTAACTCCTAAAACTCTCCTCTGGACGCAGATAATGGCTGGCTTCCCAGCCGAAACAGAGGAAGATTTCAGAGAAACATTAAAACTTTTAGATGAAATAAAATTCGATTTTGTGCAAGTGTTTAAGTTCTCAGAGAGGCCTACCGTTCCGGCGTCTAGGCTTTGGGGGAGCCTACCGCGTGAAGTAGTGGAGAAGAGGTATCGGCGTTTATTGATTAAAGCTATTCAAAATGAGATTTTGAGGAAGATAGAGAGGATGAGACAGTAGATTTTTTAATTTTAAAGCTTTAGAATAACTAATGGTCGATATAAATCTGCTTGAAAAGAAGATAGACGACTTCCTAGGTGAGCTGGAGCTCGAATATTACCTAGCTTTTTCAGGGTTAAAAGATAGGCTTGAAACCGCGGAAATCTACGAGAAATACAGCGATTTGAATAGGAAAGAGCTAATTGAGGAAGTTCGTGATTTATTCGATTCTACTCATGAGAAAAAAATTAAGAAGGTTTACAGCTTCTTAGTTACCAGCTATATCTACAAGTCGATTGCCAAAATTAACGACGCGCTTTCTTCAAAAGAAGTTGAGGAGAGAATTCGGATCAACTCGGAGAGATTTTCTCTTAGAATAGCTCTAGCTTACGTCAGGCGGGAACCCAGAAGGGAGAATAGGTCTAAAGTTTACGGAGAAATCTGTAATGTGATAGAGGAATTCCTTAACCCCTTGCTCGCCAATAGGATTTACAAAATCTATAAACTAGTCGAAGAACTAGAGTTTAAAGATTACACTCAGTTTTGTGAGTTTATAAACCAAGTCGACCTCGGGAAATTAAGGCAAGCGGCTGAACGCTTTTTATCTTCGACGGAGCGGGTCTATAGAGAATATATGGAAGCCCTAGTAAAGGAAAACTTGGGAATAAGTCTGAGCGAGGCCGAGAGACACGACATAATATATCTTCTCTCAAATCCTCCGAAAGGAGTAAAGCCTAGAGTTGAGATGATAGCTTTCCTACTTAAAACGCTTAAAGGATTAGGCGTAGAGTTGGATAAGATGAAAAACGTATTACTAGATGTAGAGGATAGGCCCAATAAATCTCCTAGAGCTTTCGTAGCTGCTGTAAAAATTCCAGAGGATGTTAGGCTAGTAGTTCTGCCGACGGGTGGTATCAGAGATTATCAAGCCTTATTCCATGAAGCTGGACACGCACTCCACTTTGCTTTTACAGACCCCGCGCTGCCTACGGCTTTTAAAAGATTAGGTCCTAGCTCTATAACCGAAACCTATGCTTTTCTAATAGAGTATATATTACTTCAGAAACGCATTGCCGAGAAGTTGGTGGGATACGAGAATACGGAAAAATATCTGCTACACTCTTATGCGTCTTACATCCACTTTTTGAGGAGATATAGCGCTAAGCTAATCTACGAGCTCGAGCTACATAAAGCAAGGAATTTAGAAAAAGCGAAAACCCTATATGAACAGATAATGTCAAAGTATCTCCTCTACAGGTATAATCCATCTATCTACCTTTACGATGTAGACTTAGGCTTCTATACAGGCGAATATTTAAGAGCTTGGTTTTTCGAAGCAATGCTCAGGAAGTATCTGGAAGAGTCGTATGGGGATTGGGTAAATTCGAGAAAAGCTGGCGATTTTGTTAAATCTCTGTGGCGTATAGGCTTCAGCAAGACTCTCGAAGAACTAGCCGAGAAGATAGATTATAGAGAAATTTCAGAGAAAAACGCCGTAGAGATTATTTCAAAACCTCTGTTTTAACATGCCATAACCAGCGCATATATAGGAGCATATAGCTAAAAGCTCTGCTGGCAAGGCTTTAACGTACGGTACACCGGCTATAATCGAGGCTTCCAGTACTATATTCCTTATAGTATATAACATACTAGCTATCAATAAAAGCTTCCACGATTCACCTATTCTTCCTCCTTTAAGTCGATCTGCAATATAGTACAGTATAAATAAGACGATTATAGAAAACGATAGAAATACTAAATATCGTAATGCCAAAAATTCTATCTTCCCGATATAGAAGACTATACCTGCTATTATAAGTGAAACGACTATTCCTTCTGTTATTGCCTTGTAAAATCCTCTACTAGACTCTACGGGTTTCACCCAAAAATCATACATATACTTTAATCCGAGTAGTAAGGATATCCCAAGCGTTACGTTGACTGGGGCTAGGAATATCGAGATCGCATAGATCGGAGTAGAGTATAGGAATCCTATGAAATAAGAAACTTCTATAGTGAAAAGAGATAGAGAAGCTGCTAGTAAGGCCTTATATATTTTACCTATAATGCCTGAGTAGAAGCGCCAAGTCACTAAAGTTGAGAAGGCGAAAAAGCCCGATGAAAGTGTAAGGAGTACCGACGCTACTATTTCGCTACGAGGCATTGCTAAACCGAGTATGAATAGAGTTGCAAAAGATATCAGGGTGGCGTAGAAGGCTAAATCTTCTACCTCTTCTCTCTTTTTCAAGAGCACCCCCCATTTAGTTTACTATATGGATATTCTGCCTAAAATCGATAATGCTCATAAAACCCCAGAATAAAGTAAATAACATTAAAACGTCCACGCGTTAGCAGGTGATATCTCTCGATTAAAGTTTTGATTAAATTAATAATCATAATCGACAATTGATAAATAAGAGGGAGAGATATTAGCCTCGCTGAGCGAGGTGTCGTTATTGAAAAGGGAAACTAGAATAGCCATCTGTCTCTTTGCTCTGTTATTAATGGCTCTACTTTACCACATAGCGCCTGAAGACAATAAGCCAGGCGAGTATAAAATAAAAGTCTATGCTAAAGTTGACTCTGAAATCTTAACGATTTCCAGCGTTTTCAGACTAGATGGGCCAGACTATTCGCAGATATCAGTGAAAAAAG
>Ga0164311_10001467_pt1 | contig 11573 bp, 11 predicted proteins | sample GuaBasSedimGuay2_FD_121796 | JGI IMG/M metagenome (GOLD analysis project Ga0164311, IMG submission 121796) | Subseafloor sediment microbial communities from Guaymas Basin, Gulf of California, Mexico - Guay2, Core 4569-9, 9-12 cm | ecosystem: Environmental > Aquatic > Marine > Hydrothermal vents...
AAGAGGAACAGCCCCCCTCCACTCCTTCTCCAGGACCAGGAAACGTATATTACGTAGCTGTTGACGGGAGCGATACTAACCCGGGATCGATCAATCAACCTTGGGCTACAATACAACATGCAGTTGAAAGTATAAGCCCGGAGATAACAATAATAATTCGTGGTGGGTTTATCATTAATATGTTGAAGTTTACGTTTCTGGTGTTAAAGGTGCTCCAATAACTATTATGGCTTATCCCGGAGAAGAAGTTATAATAGATGGAGAAGGAGTAGATCGGAATTATGGCTTCGGTCTTTTTGGCAATGTATCTTACATGCGAATTGAAGGAATTAAAATAAGAAATTTCGGAGGTTATGGACTTACATTATGGGGGAACAATAGGCATATAGAAATTGTAAACGTTGAAGTTTACAATTGTGAAACAGGACTTAGAATGACAGATCCATATATTCCAGGGGGAGTGGTAGAAAACATAATCATAAACGGCTGTCGTTTTCATCATAATTCTATGGGTGTGGACTGTTCTCCAGGACCTGGAATAAATGTTATGATAGTAAATACTAATTCATCCTATAATGGTAGGGAAGCGTCTGAAACATGGGCTGATGGATTTGCTTTTGAATCTAGACAAAATATTTACGTAGAAAAATGTGTTGCGTCTTTCAATTGCGGAGATGGTTTCGATTTTAAATCTGACACTACAGTATTGAATAGATGTTTATGTCATGATAATGCTAGAGATGGTATATAAAACTTTGGGGACGTGAAAGTGCATGTTACAATAGTATATCTTATTAGGAATGGTTTGGTTGGTTTATGGTTTGAACCAGGAGGGAAGCTACATAATAGTAAATAATATTGTTGCTTATTCTGGTCTTGAAGGGCAATATGCTTTTTGTGTTGGATATGCTCAGACAGAAGAGTGTCCAGTAATCTTAGTCAATAATATTTTTGCTTTCTGTTATGGTGGAGTTCACTTTTCAGCTGGAGTCATATTATTTGCAGACCACAACCTCTACTACAACAATAACACTTATTCCGAGATAGAATTTGAGGGAGTAGGCCAAGAATCTTGGAGTAGAGAAGACTTAATAGCAGGAGCATGGACGGCTGCAACAGGAAACGATAAACACAGCTTATACGTAGACCCCATGTTTGTAGATTCTTCAGTATTCGATTTCCACCTTCTCCCAAATAGCCCATGTGTGGATGCTGGGATGGCTGAATATGCTCCATCAGTAGACTTCGATGGAAATCCTAGGCCTTTAGGCGCTGGAGTAGATATAGGCGCATACGAAAGATGAAAAGGAACCCTGAAAACACGAACTGTGTTTTCAGGGTTCCCTCCCAAAATTTTTCGTTTATTTTAGTTTTAATATTTCTCTGTATGCTGGTACGTCTAGGAATCCATGTCCACTTATGTTCATGGTAATTACTTTTTCTTCTCCTTTCTTTTCGTATTCTAATGCTTTGTCTATTGCTGCTCTTATTGCGTAACTTGATTCTGGGGCTGGAATCCAACCTTCAGTTTCAATGAATAGTTTTGCTGCTTCAAATACGGCTTTTTCGTCTATTGGGTATGCTATTGCATCTATTATTCCGTGGTATTTAAGTAGGCTTATTATTGGGGCTGCAGCGTGGTATCTAAGACCATCTGCTTTTATCGGCGGCATTTCGATTTTATGTCCAAGTGTATACATCTTCATTAGTGGCGTGTGTTCTGCAACGTCTCCAAAATCGTATTTGTATTCTCCTTTTATGAGGTTTGGAGCAGCCATAGATTGAGCAGCTAAGAATTTACATTCTCTTTTTCCTTTAAGAACTTCTCCTATAAATGGGAAGGTGAACCCTCCGAAGTTTGATCCTCCTCCGAGGCAAGCAATCATCAAATCTGGTTGATCGTCTGCAATTTCAAATTGTTTCATAGTTTCTAGTCCAATTATAGTTTGGTGCATAAGAACGTAATTTAAGACGGAGCCTAAACAGTAAACTGTTCCCTCGTGGGAAGCAACATATTCTAAGCCTTCAGATATTGCTATTCCAAGTGAACCAGGGCACTTTGGGTTTTCTTCGAGTATTTTCCTCCCGAATTCTGTTATTTTACTTGGAGATGCATAAACTTCAGCTCCATAAAGCTGCATTAGTGTGCGTCTATCAACTTTCCAATCGTATACAGATTTAACCCAGAATATTATGCATTTTAAGCCTAGAAGACTAGAAGCATAAGCTAAAGCTGAACCCCACTGACCAGCTCCAGTTTCTGTTACAACAGTTTCTTTTCCATCTTTTACTGCATAATAAACTTGAGCTAAAGCAGTATTCACTTTGTGGGAGCCTGTTGGAGAAAGATCTTCACGCTTATAATATATTTTAACTTTTTTGAGACCTAACTTACGTTCAAGTCTAATAGCTCTATAGAGCGGGCGTGGTCTTCCAGCTTGAATATAAAGCTCTAAAATTTCATTTGGTATTTTAATCCATTTAGTTTCAGAAAACTCTTGTTTAAAACATTCTGAAGGAATACTTTTACGCATAAACTCAAGTCTTGAAGGTCCTTCTTCTGGGTCTAAATATTCAGGTAAACTCCAAGGGAGATCAGGTATTATATTATACCAGTTTTTTGGGAGTTCTTCAACACTTAAATCAAATCTATTAAACTCCACAATTTCACATCCCTTTTTTCTCCGTTTTAAAGAAGATACTACATACAATTTAATGGTTGCGTATTTCCCGCAATTTCAGCATTCTTTGAATTCTTCACACTTCGTAGTGGACTTACTCTTACTAATCAAGTTTTTATCTCTGACTTGTGAATATTTAAGATAGTTATGCCGCGGAGAAACAACTTGGAGTATAAAGCTCTACAGATTATAATGAGCGCTGGAGGTAAAGGAGTCCCACAATGTGAACTTTGGCGTGAACTCGGCGCAACGAGTAGGGAGGGCTCAAGAATAGCATTGAGACTTTTACGTAAGGGACTAATAAGGCGTGAAAAAGAACTTTATAATGGAAGGTGGACTTACAGACTATACCCCAAATGGAAACACGCATCAATAGACCCGATATTAGGGTGCCCATGCCTCTTATGCCCAGATGACCCAAGATGTGGGCCATGGGGTTCTACATCTCCTAATGAATGTGAAAGACTTACAAGATGGATTCTAGAACTAGCCGAAAAATACGAAATAGAAAAATCGGAGGAATGAAAATAAACTTTGAATCGGAGATTAAGAAAAGACTACTATTATAGACTTGCGAAAAAAGAGGGATTTAGATCTAGAGCTGCATATAAATTAATTCAAATTCAGGAGAAATATCGCTTTATAAAACGTGGAGATGTTGTAGTAGATTTAGGGGCTGCTCCAGGAGGATGGCTTCAAGTTTCTAGAAAAATTGTAGGTGAAGATGGTTTTGTTTTAGGAGTCGATGTTAAGCCTATAAAACCTTTAGAATACGAAAATGTGAAAACGCTTATTGCAGATATAAAAAACTCAGAAACAATTAAACTCATAATTGGTATGCTTCCTGAAAAAGCAGATGTTGTTCTTTCAGATTTAGCTCCAAATGTTTCAGGAATCTGGGAGTTAGATCATGCCAGACAAATTGATTTAGCTGAAAAAGCTTTAAAAATAGCTTCTAAAATCTTAAAAATCGGAGGAACTTTTCTTGTTAAGCTTTTTCAAGGTGATATGACGAATAATTATATTTCTGAAGCCAGGAAACTGTTTTCTAAAGTTAAGCTTATTAAGCCCAAAGCTAGTAGGGCTAGAAGTGCTGAAATATATCTTTTATGTATTGGATTTAGAGGGTTAAAAGCAAATGTGTATATGACTTAAATTAAGTTCTCCTTTAGCCTTCAATCTTATTGTGGGAAATTGTTTTAAGTATGTTTTAATCGTTTCTCACATGTCTGGTGTTCCACTTATGAAATTCATATTCATAACGGGTGGGGTTTTAAGTTCAGTTGGAAAAGGGATAGTTACATCGTCTATAGGAAGAATGTTAATAGCGAGAGGATTCAAAGTAACGGCTGTGAAAATAGACCCTTATGTCAATGTAGATAGTGGAACTATGAATCCGTACATGCACGGTGAAGTTTTCGTAACTGAAGATGGAGGAGAAACGGATCTCGACTTGGGATGGTACGAACGTTTTCTAGATATAAACCTTCCTAAGGAAAATAACATTACAACTGGACAAATTTACTTAACTGTCATTGAACGAGAAAGACGTGGAGATTTTCTTGGAAAATGCGTTCAAATAGTTCCACACATAACTAATGAAATCAAACGTAGAATCAGGAGTGTTGCTAAAAAAGCAAATGTAGACATAACGTTAGTTGAAGTTGGCGGAACTGTAGGAGATATAGAAGGACTGCCTTTTCTCGAAGCAATTAGGCAGATGAGACTTGAAGAAGGAAAAGAAAACACTTTGTATGTTCATGTTGCTTTGGTTCCAATACTTGATGTTACTGGAGAGATGAAAACTAAACCTCTACAGCATAGTGTGAATGAACTTAGGAGAATAGGTATTCAACCAGATATTATAGTTGCCCGATGCACTAAAATGATTAATGAAGAAGCCAAAAGGAAAATAGCTTTATTTGGAACTATACCCGAAGAAGCAGTATTTTGTTCTTATACCGTTTCGGTAGTTTACCAAGTCCCAGTAATATTGGATGAGCAAGGTATGGGAGACTATATATGTAATAGGCTTAATCTCCCAAATAGGAAACCAGATTGGTCAGGTTGGAAAGAAATGCTGAAATCATATTTAAACCCGAAATACGAAATCAAGATAGCCTTAGTTGGGAAATACGCTGAGTTATCAGACGCTTACGTGAGTATGAATGAAGCTTTAAAGCACGGAGGAGCGGCGTGCAACGCTAAAGTAAACATAGATTTTATTGAAGCTGAAAAATTTGAAGAAGATCCTGGAAGCATAAATATGCTTAAAAATTATGACGGAATTTTCGTTCCTTATGGTTTTGGTTCTCGTGGTGTCGAAGGAAAAATCTTAGCTATAAATTTCGCTAGAGTTAATGACATACCATTTCTCGGTATATGTTACGGCTTTCAGCTTTCAGTGGTAGAATTTGCAAGAAATGTTTGCGGATTAAAGAAGGCTCATACAACTGAAGTTGATCCTAACACTCCTTATCCAGTTATAGATTTAATGCCCGAACAAAGAGGAATATCTCGCAAAGGTGCGACTATGAGGCTTGGAGCACATAAAATAATTATTAAAGAGGGAACCTTAGCCTATAAGTTATACGGATCTAAAGAAATTTACGAGCGTCATAGACACAGGTGGGAAGTAAACCCCAAATATTGGGAGATCCTCACTAAGAATGGTCTTGTATTTTCTGGAATGAGTCCAGACGGAAAAAGAGTTGAAATTTTAGAAATACCAGAAAAGTATTTCTTTTTTGCAAGTCAATTTCATGGAGAATTTAAAAGTAGGCCGAATAGACCATCTCCCGAATACTATGGATTCGTAAAAGCGTGTTTAGATAAGAAACTTGGCAAACCAAAACCAGAATTTCAGGTTTAAGAAAAATGGTTCGTATAATAATTTCGAAGTTTGGAAACGTGAATGAAAAGCAAGTAGAATGGGTAATTGGGGTTGTTAAAGAATGTTACAATAAGCTTTCACCGCATAACGTCGATGTTGTTGATGTTTATATTTTTGATTCTAAGTGGCGTTTCGAAGCTTTTATGAAAAATGAAGCACTAAAATTTGGTGTTTCATCCTCTGGTTTTGGGGACTCCTTTTTTGCTTCTCATGATGCATGGACTGGGCTTCCGAGAATATCAGTATGTTTAGAGCTTTTAAATAAACTTTGTTTAGATGCTAGATTAGGTGGTTTAAGACATGAGATTGCGCATTCGATTCTTCATGGAAGTTTAAATTATTATAGACTTCCAATGACGATGGCATTAATGGAACTCGGTAAAAAATTTAATTTAAACCTTCAGTATTTAACTGATCTACTTTACCTGCTTTCTGTGTCTGTTAAAGATTACGAAGTTACTCGTTTCTTATACTCTAAAGGTTATGTGGTAGATCAAATTAGTTACGCTACTCACTTACTTTGTTCATCTAAAGAAGAACAACTTGTGTGGAAACTTATACGTGGGGACTCAAATGCTGAAATTCTCTATTTAGCTTCTTTATTGAAAGTTTTAGGTTGTGTTAAACCTTTAACTAAAGATGCAGAATTCGGTGATATAATTACAGATTTGATGAGAAATTATATCTCTCACCTTCCAGAATTCTATTTGAATGCTCTTCTCAAAGTTGTTTCTTGCTTAGATAGTCTTGGTACAGATACTATAGAAAATTTGGAATCTTTATCTTCTTTCTTTTACGAGTTTGTAGCTAAGCCCATTTTCAAATTATATCTCTAATTAGTTAGTATGTTTTTTCTTCTCTTTCATATGGAATTCCTAACGCTAGTGGAGCGCCTATTCTTTTTCTCATTGTTTCACTTGTTCCAATTAGTAGAGCTACTATTGTAGATGCATATGGTAGCATAGCTAGGAGATTCGGCGAAATTCCCATAGGTTGTAATTTAAATTGTAATGCCATTATTCCACCGAAAAGGTACGCGCCCACTATTGCTCTCAGAGGATTCCACATTGCAAATATAGTCAACCCAATTACTATCCAACCCATACCCATGGTCATGCCTTCTCTCCAAGATGGAAAATATGCAACGGAAAGATATGCTCCTCCAATTCCAGACAAAACTCCACCGAAAAAAACGCAGAGATACCTAATTAAGAAAACGTTCACACCTGCGGCGTCAGCTGCAGCTGGGTTTTCTCCAACAGATCTAATTCTTATTCCTATACTTGTTTTGAAGAGTATCAGCCATAGTATTACTGCAAGTATTATTGACATGTAAACTATTATGTCTTGATTAAATAACGATTTCCCTAAAACTGGTATATTTGTTAAAGGTTTTAATAATAATGGTGAAAGTGGATTTGGAAGTGGGATTCCAATGTACCGTCTCCCTATTAACGAACTAACTCCAAGTCCTAAAGTTGTTAGTGCTATTCCAGAAACAACTTGATTTGCCCTTAAACTTATAGATAGAAACGCATGTATAAGTGATAATAATCCTCCAATTAATGCAGCTGCCAAAATGCCAAGTAGAACGTTTTTAGTTGATAATGAAACTCCGAAGGCGACTACAGCACCCATAATCATCATTCCTTCTACTCCTAAGTTCATTACTCCCGAACGTTCAGCGTATACTTCACCTAACGTTCCCAAGAGTAGTGGTGTTCCAGCCCTTAAAGTTGCGTACAGTAGAGAGGCTATTGCAGATTCTAAATTCATTTTTTCACCCTCCTCTAAATTCAAATTTTATTTTATAGTTTGCTAGGTATTCTCCAATAAGTATAAGCGTGAGTATAGCTCCATTAAATATGTTTATTACAGCAGATGGAAGTCCAAGAGAAACTTGAATTGCATCTCCGCCTACGAGAAGCCCTCCAAAAAGTATTGATGCAACTATGACTCCTAAAGGATTTAGTTTCCCAAGCCATGAAACTATTATAGCTGTATAGCCATACCCAGCAGATATTCCTTCTGGAGGTCTCAGCCTATGATGTATACCTGCTACTTCACCTACACCAGCTATTCCAGCAAGTCCCCCGCTCAAAAGCATAACGAGCATTACAATTTTAAAGTGGCTTATGCCGGCGTATCTCGCGGCTTCAGGGTTATCTCCTACAACCTTAATTTCATAGCCAACTTTAGTTCTTACAAAGAGAATGTAGGTGAATATCGTAGATGAAAAAGCGATTATAAGTGTTAAGTAGTGTATTCGTGTTTTAGCTATCGTAGGAATCCAGGCTGATTTCGGAAATATGCTCGTTTGCGGAAATCCCCATTCCCCAGCACCCTTCCAAGGACCAACAACAAGATATTTAACCAATTCCATGGCTATGTAATTCATCATAAGTGTTGTTATAACTTCATTTGCATTTAATTTCGCTCTTAGAAATCCTGGAATTAACGCCCAAATAGCTCCGCACATAAAACCAACGATAAACATGAGCGATATTTTCAAATTCGGTGGAATATTATTATTTAATGCTATCCATGTAGCTGCAACCGCACCCATAAGAAGTTGTCCTTCAGCTCCAATATTCCAGATTTTAGCTCTAAATGCGATAGATAATCCTACGCCACATAAAATAAGTGGAATAGCTTTCACGACCGTCTCAGAAAATCCATATACGCTTCCAAAAGCGCCTACAAAAATTTCTTTATATGCTATGAGTGGATTAACTCCCTGACTTTCAAATATGAGAGCAGATACGCCTAAAGCCAAAATTATGGATAAAAACGTAATATATAGTGTTGTTATAGTTCCGGGACTTCTCTTCTCTAATTTAATCTTCATAATTCTCTCCCTTTTTTACTTATCTCTGTTGTAAGACTACCGTTTCTCCAGCCATCATCAACCCTATATCCTCTATTTTCACCGTTGAAGTAGGTATAGGCCCTATAATTTTCCCTTGAAACATAACCGCTATTCTATCACTTAACGTCATAACTTCTTCCAAGTCTTCTGAAACTAAGAGTATCGCCGCGCCTTTACTCCTATGCTCCAATAATAATCTACGAATTTGCTCTGTTGCTCCAATATCAAGCCCATAAGTTGGGTGGGCAGCAATAATAAGCTTAGGGTTTCTGGACATCTCTCTTGCAAGTATAAGTCTCTGAATATTTCCTCCAGAAAGCATTTTAACTGGAGTACTTTTACTTGGAGTTGCAATTTTATATTCCGAAATAAGTTTCTCAGCATACTCATCAATATAACGTTTATTTAGGAACGGTCCTTTGGAAAATGGAGGTCTTCTATAACATTTTAGAATTAAGTTTTCTGTTACACTCATATTTGGAGCTATACCAACTCCTACACGTTCTTCAGGTATGTGTGCAACTCCTAGTTCATCAATTTCTTTAGGAGATTTATTTGTGACATCTTTCCCAAATATTATTACTTTTCCACTTGAAGCTTTTCTAAGTCCAGTTATCACTTCTATTAGTTCTTTTTGGCCATTTCCGGCTACTCCAGCAATACCCAGTATTTCTCCTTCTCTAATATCAAAAGAAACTCCTTTAACAGCTGGAAGCCCCATATCATTTAAAGCATAAAGATTTTCTACTTTCAAAATTATACTACCAACTTCAGAAGAATTTTCTTCTTTTTTAATTTGGAATAGAACTTCACGTCCAACCATCATTTTAGCTAATTTCCTCTTATTTGCTTCGTTAGCACTTATAGTTGCTATAACTTTACCTTGCCTTAACACAGTGATTCTGTTGCTTATACTTATTGCTTCATCAAGTTTATGTGTAACAAAAATTACTGATTTTCCTTCTTTAACCATGCATTTAAGTACTTTAAACAGTTCCTTAACTTCCTCCGGAGTTAAAACAGTTGTCGGTTCATCTAATATGAGAACATGAGCTCCCATGCACAAAGCTTTAAGTATTTCAACTCTCTGTTTTTCTCCAGTTGAAAGTTGCCAAATTCTAGCTCTAGGATCGATCTTTAAACCATATTTATTAGATAGGTCAGCAATTTTCTTTTCAACTTCCCTTGTTGGAAGGAAAAATTTTGTATGAAGACTTAAAGCTATATTTTCTGCGACGGTATGCGTTTGAATAAGCATAAAATGTTGATGAACCATCCCTATTCCAAGAGATATGGCATCTCTAGGAGACTTTATTTTGACGCGTTTTCCTCTAACGTATATTTCGCCTTCATCTGGACGATAAATTCCATAGAGTATGTTCATGAGAGTGGTTTTTCCAGCGCCATTTTCTCCGAGGAGAGCGTGTATTTCTCCAGCTCTAACTTCAAAATCTATATGATTGTTTGCTACTACTCCAGGAAATTTTTTAACTATACCTTTCATTTTAATAATTATTTCTCCCACACTTACGTCATCCCACAAGTGAGAATTAGATCCCTTAAACATGAAGAAATCACCTCTAAAATAAAAAATTGGGAGCTTTAATTGCCATTTTTCTTTGTTAGCATTTTTACTCTGGTATTGATCCAATCACTCCTTCAACAAACCAATTCATAGTCCAAAGTTCATCGTGGCTTGCTCTCCAACCAGCAGGTATTCTTAGATTCCCATCTTGATCGTATATAGGTCCAGTAAATGGATCAAATAATACCGTTTCCTCACTCATTTGCTCTAATCTAATCATCACAAGATCATAAACACTTACTTCACCTAAAACTGGATCTATGATTTTCTTTTCTTTAAGTATCGGAATGAACTTTGGATTTATTGGTTGCCCGGGTTCAGCGCCTAGCTCTACCGCACCTTCCTTAAGCATCCACCAGTAATCCACGTTCTCAAGGTTCTCAGGAGTGTAAACTCCAGTATAAACTTTCAATACTATATCTTCGTATATTTTCTCCCAATGAACTAATTGACCGCTAACACATGAATCTGGTCCATATTTCTGCATTGGACTATAGTGACTGAATGTGTAAACCGGCTGTCCTTTTTCACAATATTCTTGACCAACCATAACTACTGTTGGACTATCTTCTGTGAAAGCTAAAACATCACATCCCTCGGCTATGAGATCTTCAGCTGCGAGTCTCGCCCCTTCTGGATCATACCACTCAAAAAGCCATCTAACGTCTACTGTTGCATCTGGATTAACTTCTCTAACACCTAAGGCGAAAGCATTAATATGTCTTATAACTTCTGGTATTGGATAGGCAGCGACGTAACCAATTCTATTAGTTTTCGTCAGTGCTCCAGCCATAAGTCCATTAAGATAATAAAGTTGATAGAATTCAGCGAAGTATGTTCCAACATTCTTCCATCTCTTAAAACCAGAACAATGGAAGAATATTTTATCTGGATATTTCTTTCCAGCTTCTATAGTTGCGTCCATAAATCCAAAGCTTGTAGTAAATACCACATCACACTTCTCTTCGAGTATAAATCTATCTATGTATCTACCTACATCTGCTTCACTTACAGATTCAGCATAAACAGTTTCAACCCACGGGAACTTCTCTTCAATATATCGTCTTCCAACATCATGAGCATGAGTCCAACCATAGTCGCCTATAGGACCAACGTATATAAAGCCAACTTTAATTTTCTTTTCAATTGGAACCTCAACCGGAACTTCTACAACTTTGGGAGGCATGAAGTAATAGACAGCTGCGTAAGTCAATAGAGAGCTAACCAATGCTACAATTATTAAAGAAACTATGAAGGCCCCCCTTGTAACTGCCTTCTTACTCATTGAACATACCTCCGCGCTCGACAACTTTAGAAAAATATTTAAAGATTTCCTACATGAGTAATTAAAGTTTAAATGTTTATGTAAAAAGTGGTAGAATAAGCTAAGTTCTAGTTTTCACTTGCAATCTTCCTTATTCTATTTTAATTTTGTGAGCTTTGGCAACCACAGCTTTTGGAAGTAGCACTTCTAAAATTCCATTTTCGAATTTTGCTTTGCTTTTCTCTGGAACAACTTTTGTCGGGAGCCTAATACGCCTGTAA
>Ga0164311_10001469_pt1 | contig 11573 bp, 24 predicted proteins | sample GuaBasSedimGuay2_FD_121796 | JGI IMG/M metagenome (GOLD analysis project Ga0164311, IMG submission 121796) | Subseafloor sediment microbial communities from Guaymas Basin, Gulf of California, Mexico - Guay2, Core 4569-9, 9-12 cm | ecosystem: Environmental > Aquatic > Marine > Hydrothermal vents...
ACAAGGAATAGCTAAGCCTGAGGCCTTGCAAAGGACATGCACAATTAAGGGGGTTCTCAAGCAAAAGGGTTATTTAGCTTAGACCCACGCCCGCCGTTTTGGGTTAAAGCCAAATTTTCGGCAAATGCCGAAAATTTGAGCCTAACCTTTATAAACCTGAGTAATAGTAATAATAACTATTATGTCGGAGGTAAGAAAAAAAATTCTGGAAGTGCTAGCAAACTGGGATTATACCAAGAGAAGGGCTAGTCCTTTCTGGATTGCTCGCGCGGTGGGGGCTAGTGTTAATTATGTTTGTCAAGTACTAAGAGAATTGGAAGCTGAGGGCCTAGTAAGGAAAACAAAAGCAGGCAGGGAAACTTCCTGGTATCTGGTATAATTTTCTTTTTATATTTTTTTTATATTTTTTATTCAAGGGATTAAGTGGGCGAATTTAGAGTGGTGGGTATGCTCATTTAATCGCCATAAAAATATACTAAAAAAATATCTTCCCCAGTGTTTTGTTATTTACTATTATTATTATTTATGTTTTCTTGAGTATATAATTTTAAGTAGGTCGGGCTAGGAGCTAGCTCCAATACCCGACTTTTTAGTTTTATCCCAAATAACAATACTTCCTTTCGTATCTCCTCAAATACCTTTCTAAGTATTCTTTTAGTTTCCTTGCTGTTGGATAATCAAACCCTATCATCATAATTTCTCCTTCCGCATCGCAAATTCCATCGATCCTGCAAAATTCATCATCATCCCTAATCCAAAACATCCAGTAATTCGCCTCTTTAATTTTGTATGTTTTATATTTCTCCAACAACTTTCTAGTTTCCTCATCCATAATTTCAAAACAAAAACAAAAATAAAAAACTATTCGGTTTGCTTTGGTTCCTTGACTACTCTTATTTCTTTGAATACCCACTCAAAGTTGGATACTACTTCGTATAATCTTTGCATAAACTCTTTTACGTCTGTAGCGTCAACATCACCCGCAAACTCAATCTCTATTTTCATGCTCTTTCATCAACAACCTTTTTAACTCCTCAATGATGAGCATACTATCGGCTATGCTTTCAAAATGTGATATGATTATTGCTGCACCGCCTATTACACCGCCTATGTTTCTATCCTTTATGTGCTCTTTCAAATATTTTAGCTCTTCCTCTATTTTTTCCATTACGGCTTCAGTGTTATACCATAACTCTCTAACCCGCTCTCTAATCTTCTCTCTCATTTTCTACCATCAACAACTTATTAAGCCAAAACAAAGTTATCAAGTCTTCTTTTATTGCCTGAGAATAAGCTAGTACCTTATTCATCGCTTTTATAGCTTGAACTATACCTCCTTCGCTGTCAAGCACCCATGTTTCTTGTAGTTTTAGCTCTACATCTTTTCTCATCTTAAATATGTTTGCTACCAGCTCTTCCCTGATTTCTTTAATCTTCTCCTTCATTTTCTCATCTTTGGGCAATGCTTATCAACTTCAAACCTAACAAAGCCATTTCGCTTTTATCCAACTTAAACATTATAACCTCCGGCGGTGCTTGAGATCCTTTCGTTCCTTCTTTTACCTGTATAAAGTAATCTCCGTTCCTTTCCAAAATAGCTAGCTTCTTATACCTTTTAGTTTTCTCGTTGTACCTGAAAAACTCAATCTCTGTCTTCCATTCAAACTTCTTTTCTTCTTCCGTCATACTCCTTCTATTATATCCTTATTTATTCTAGTTATTGCACATGCCTCCATCGCCATAGTAGCTAAGATATGACCCATAAGATCTATCCTTCTTAAAACACCTTCGCTGTCTCTTTCCTGGATTGCCTTTTCCAACAACCTTATACTTTCCATCAAACAACCGTAATTTTTCTGAATGTTCTCCCATGCCTGCTGGATTTTTCTTGACGCTACCTCAACCACCTCTCTTTCTTCCTCTGCCATGCAAACCATTTGCCTTTAACCCTTTATAAAGCTTTCCCTAAAAAATTCGTCAATTATCGAGCTATCGGCAAATACTTATAAACCTCTATTTTCTCTCCCGGCTTTATTTCAACCTCAAATTCAACCGGTTTTCTTCTATATCTTTCCAGCCTTATCTTGTGCTTGCCCGGACTTAGCTTTAGCAGTTCAGGAGTTAGCTTTCCTATGTCTTCTCCATCAACGTAGATCTTACAGTATCTAGGATATGTTGTTATGTAAAGATAGCCTTCCTTTGGCTTCTCAACAACTTCTTCTTCCTCTTTAACTTTCTCCTTCAACTCTTCTAAGCTCAACCTCTCCTTCAAACTCTCAATCTCCCATCTTACCGACTGAATTAAATCGTAAGCTATCCTTCTCAGATAAGGATCTTCTATCCCTGCCGCTATGCCTTTTGTGTTTCCTGCTATGCTATCATAAATTTCAAAAATGTGTTTCAACCTGTTTTTAATTGTCTCTTTTAGCTCATCCAACTTGTCTTTTATTCCCAGCTCTTCTGCTTTTGGCTCCAGCTTTTTAATTGCATCTAGCGTCTGCATTCCCTCCCTCACACAATAATACATGTTTTTTAAGGCATCGGCTCCCATATTAACCGCGAAAATCAAACTTCTTTGTTCCTGATCTTTCATATAAAGCTCCCAACTCAATTCCTTTTCCCTTTCCCTCTCAAGCTCCTTCTCTATAATCTCAGGTAGCTTTTTGAATATGTCTATGTTCTCCTTCGCTACTGCAAAAAAAGCTCTGTAAGCTCCTAAAGTAAATGGGTTTAGCACACCAATTTTCTCGGTTAATTCTTTTCCTATTTCTACTATCCTTTCGTAAGTTTCCAAAGCCCTTCTTATAAGCTCTGGATCTTTTGCTAGCCTTGCTATGTAAATTCCCATGCTCGACATCTGGCTAGCTTCTTCGCATATGAAAGGTGCCATTCCACCTATAAACAAAACAGGCATTATTGCTGGAACATATTTTCCAATAACCGCTAAGGCTCCTGTTGCTGTTAATGTTTTTAGAACTCCTTCCAATCCCGATTCGCTTATGTAATTCCAGAATTCCTGAACTACGCTTATTCCTGTTTCTGCCAGCATCTTTACAAAGTCCTTTAGGATGTCATCGCTTGCCTCAGGCACATAAGCCAAATTGTTGTCTCCCAAAATTACAACATAGCCTTCCTTTACTCCGTGAATAAAACTTGTCGCTTGGTCGTAATCTACCTTAGTTTTCTTCTTAATTGCATCTAGGAATACTATGCCCTGCTTTAGCTTTTCCATGAAAAGCTTAGGATCTTCAAACCCTAGCTTTTTAAGATCCTCTATCTTTGCCTCCCTAACTTCCAGCTTTTCGTAATCCTCGAACCAAAGCTTATTAGTATCTAAATCTAAAATTAACCTTCCAACTTCTGGATCCTCTGCTAGGATTGCATAGTTTTCTACCCTTAAAGTAGGCACAATTTCCGGATCTGGATTTAAAGGTGGTGTAGGAGCTTTAGCCCTCCATAGCTGAGTAGGATCTACCCAACCAACCTTTAAAATGCCAGAATCAAAAGTTTTCAGCCATTTCCCATTAGCATAAAATCTTATCTCTCCTCTAAGTTCTACCCTTTCAATCCTAACCTTGAAAATGCTTTTTATATCTTCCCTATTCACCTCCAACCAACTAAAAATATCGTAGCTCCTCACAGATTTCGCCTTTAATCCTATTTCGTATCCTGAAACTCCTTCATAAGACATGGATCTTCTTTTGTAAAGCTCCCACTCAAATCTTACTTCGTGCTTTGCTACTGTCTTGTGTTTGTTTTTGTCTTTATCTACCCAATAGATGTAAAGATAAACATCTACCGGATAATCCTTTTTGTATTCTCTAAGGTGATCATAAACTGCCTTTGGAAGCCAAGCTCCTTCCGCTACTGAAGGCTCTATCTTTAATTCAAATTCAATGGGTTTATCGTAATCGCTGTCAGGTGTCCATAAAGTCCCACCTACAACATTAAAAGCAAGCTCTGTTATTGCAAGATAATTTTTTCCTTCTGGTGCCTTCCAACTAAATTTTATGTCTTCAATTGAGCCTCTGTTTGAAAGCAAAACCATAAATTATTTTATTATTATAAAAATATTTCCTCGAACCTCTTCCAATCCTTTTGGCTTTTTATTACCAAAATTTCCAGCCAAATGTCGAAAACATTGTGATAGGTTTGCTTTAGTTCTACCATCTGCTTGCCTAATTGGACTAAAAGGTTATGATATGCATTTTCCAAATTTTCAAGATATTTCATCTTTTCCTCTTCGCTCATTTGTCTCCATCTTAACTTTGCCTTTTTAAGCTCCTTCTCCAAAAGCTCAAAACCTTTTTCATACATGCTACAAAAATCTTACCACCAACCTTTGAATATCCTCATCTGTTAGCTCCCAAATCTTTTTACCTAAAAGCATGTGAACCTGATCGACAAATTTCATAAGCTTTACAAAGCAATCCTTGCAAATGTTTTGCGGCATGCATTTGTGGGCTGCTTTCTTCATCCCGCATAACCAGCATTTAACCTCAAATCGAAAATCATCTGGATAGGACCCTTCTTCCATTGCTTTTCTTACTTTTTCCTGCACGCTGTCCATAAGCTTCTTGATGTTTGGATAATGCTTTGCTAGGCATTCCTGACAAACCCATCTTTCGCTTGGTGTCCCTCTAAACAAAACCTGTAATTCCTGCCCTTCCTTTCCGCAAATGTCGCATCTTCTTAACCAACCGTGATACCAATATTTCCTAGCATCTTCAACACTTAGCTCGTGGGTTACTATTTTCTCGAAAACATCCATCCTTTGCTCTTTATCTTTTATTTGAGCCAAAAGGTTTGCGTGCGCCTCTGTTATAATGTCTTGCATCAAAGCTTCCTTAATTTCGTCTTCTAAATTTGCTATTCTGATAGCTTGGTAAAGCTTTGATTCTGAGCATCCTACAATTTTCGCTATCTCTTGAATGCTTAATCCCTGTTCCTGTTGAATCTTGACAATATACTTGTAAAGCTCCAAAGCATCTATTCGCCCTTTTGCCATGTTTTCCGCCAAATGCATTAAAATTGCATCGCTTTCGCTTCCCTTCCAAAGCTTGACCCTTATCGTTTTATAGCCCAATTCCTTTGCCTTTTCAATTCTGTTCTTCCCTGCTATTAGAATGTATTTGCCATCTTTGAGTAAGCAAATTGGCTCAGCAAATATTCCGAACCTTTGAATGCTTGTCTTTAATGCCTCTGCCTCTCCTTCATCCAAATATGCGCTTACTCTTTCTTCCGGAATAACAATTTCATCTATTGGCACTTCTCTCACTTCGAATTTGTCTTCCATTTACCAATTTTTGGTATAGGCTATATAAAATTTTCGGTTAAAAATTCGACAAATATCGAATGCAACTGGGTAGTAACAAATCTATTCAAAATTATCGCCGTGTTTCCGTCCATATTCACTTTATGCGTAAGTGCCTGTGCTTACATATTTTATTCTGCTGGCATACATAGTTTCCTCTTCATTCCAAACTGCACTTGTATCTGTGCACACTTCTACAGCCGTATCGGTATTAACTACATATCCTTGTATCTCTATTTTAGCTATTCTTTTAGAAGAATTATAGCTGAAAATCCATAGTTTGGCATCGTCTTGGTTTACACTTGTTGAAACCGTATCTGTTGTTCCGTCCTCAAATGTTATGAGAAATCTTACATACCCCCAATCATTAGCATCTCCTGTATATTGTTTTCTTATGTAAAGTATAGCCCAAAAGCTATATAATTCCTCATTTCGTCCAGATTCGGTAAAGTCTATTGTATGCATAGTTTCCCAAGATGTCGCATTGGTTGATAAATCTGGCAAAGAATACACTTTAATATGTAAATTTTCTTTATCCCATGCACCTATGACTTTCGTTACCGCCATTACTCCTCATACCTTACAAAAACCTCCTGCTCTTCTCCTTCCGTCTTAAACCCTTTCTCTTTGAAAAAGTTTATTATCGCCTCTCTTAGCTTTACAAAATCTTCGTAACTAACCTCTTTTTGCCCGCTTATGTATATCCTTCCCATAATCTTACAACCTTTTTTTATTTAAATAGCTTTTACCTCATTCCGAAATATCTAAGCTTTATTTCTGTTGCGTCTCCCATAGATGTAACATTAAATCTTATATATCGAACAGGCTTATTAACAACGTGCCTCATTGTATTTCCTACTCCTGTAAACTCATCCAAATCAAACCAATTGCTATTATCTATGCTTCCTTGCAATTTCACGGTTAAATTGCTTCCGCTTGCATCTGAAATAACTTGCCATGTGTGTTTTTCAAAACCTGTTACCGTATCAATTGTTGATGTTGTTCCCGTAGCTGTTACAGAGAACACACCGCTTATGTAGTGAGTTCTCAATCTATCGTATGAGGTGCCGTTGAAGCCGTAAATGTGGCTTGCGACTGGTAATTTATTGTTTGTACCACTCACACTGTCATAGTTATAAGCAAATATCCCTACAGGATTATCGTTAAAATACAAGCTTACGCGCAAATTCGGATATGTTGCTGATTGTGTTCTCAACCTATCCCATGTTGAGCCGTTGTAACCGTAAAGGAAAGTTTGCGTGCATACTCCTAAATTTTCACTACTTCTGCCATCTATTGAGCCTGGAAATACTTCAGACCTGTTATTACCACTATATATTGAAACTCTCAAGTTGTGATATGTGCTATTCTGGACTAATAGGTTTTGCCAATTAGTGCCGTCGTAAGCTCTTATGTTTACTGTCTCTACTGCACCTGTAACTTCTTTAACTAGCAAAGCCTTCGTATCGCTATCAACTTCTACATCCTTTCGGCTATCCTTTCCCCTAATGAAAATCCCGCCTGTAGGACAAGCTATTATCATGTTATTCTTGCCAAAGTAGTAACACCCTCACCTCCAAACAAAAACTTTCTCAAAACCTGTTTTATTTTGTTAAACTCATCCGTATCGAAAACAAAATAATCGATATTCAAATACATGTAGCCTGTATCTGACGTCTTGGAAAACTGTACCCTTAGTAAGTCTTGGCTTGTTACCACTTTGTAAAGATTGTCGTATCCGAAAATTCCTGCTCCGCCCGGAGCCATGTCTCTAATTGCTGGAAGCCATGCAGCATTTGCATTTCCGAAATAAATTCCGAACTCTCCTATGTCGTCTCCTTCTAAAACAGCTCCTTTGAAAACTATTATCTTGTCCGGATTTGGATTGATGTCCAAAACATAGGTTCCTGCGTATAATACTACATACTCTTCCATCCTTTTTTTCCCTAAGATCCCTAAGATCTGGTTTAGGTCTATCATCCTCTTATCGTTTTAATCTTAACAAAAAGCTTACCATCGATGACTTTAACTTCCTCAGGCTCTATTTCGACCTGCCCTGATTTTAAAAATACCTTTTTCTCTTCAGGCATAATTTTTAATACTTATAAAAATAAAAAAGAATTGCTTTACTCCTCTCCGAATAATGCGAAAACTACTGTATTGCTAGATCCTGAGGTATCGGTTACCTCTATGTTTAGTTTTGTAGGACCTGCAAGCTCAATCGCTAAAGGTAGCTCAAATACATTGGCATTTCTATCTTTTAGCATGTCGCTATACAAAGTTCCGCTTAAGTAATCTTTGTTTGTTGCCTCATCGTAAATCTTTGTTATTTTGAAAGCTCCGTCGCTCTTAAAGTGGACCTTCTTAAATTTGAAAGTTGTTCCTGTAGGAATGTCTATGCTAACCGTATCTGTGCCGTTTGCTGTGACCGTCTTCTCCCCAACCCTAATCTTAACAGGCATAATATCCTCTACCCAAAAAGTTTTTATAACTCAAACAAAAACAAAAGGCTTTAAGTTTAAGCTGTTTCGCATTCAAGGATAACCTTCACATTGCTTAGTGTAACTGCTGTTTTTGTCTTAATTGTGAATTTAAGCTCTTCCTCTGCTCCCCAAGGAATGTCTACATCTAATCCATAGCCATCTGTTATTGATTGGGCTGAAGCTATTACAAAGGTTCCGTCCGCTGCTGTTCCTTGTGTGTATTGGGCTACCGCGCTAACTTGAGATTTTGGCAAAGCATAAACTAAAGGCAAATAGTAATATCTTCCATCTCCTACCTGGATAACTATAACTCCTTCCTCTATCAATGTTTTCAAGTTGTCTAGAATTGTTGTATCGGCTGCTGTGCTTGAATTTGCCACTACCGTTGGTAATTGTACAACTATTTTCTTTATTACTACGGCTTTTCCTACTTTGTAAGCCATTGGCATATTTGTGTCTATCTCTTTGTTTGTTGCTTCTGCTCTTGAAGTGTCGAAGAAAACTGTTTCTGTTGCCGCACTCAAGTCCTTCCTATGATAAAAGATCTCTCTTGGCATAATCTTATATCGCAGAAATATTTAAATGTTACCTCCACTTTCCTTTTAGTTTCTTCAAGGTCTTTAGGTTTTCTAGCATTCTCTTCTCTCTGTCTGCATCTGTCTTATTAGGCAAAGCTCTTATTCTGGAAAGTTCTGGACCATAAGTTGCATCCCATTTCTCAGCGAATTCTTCCATCTTTTCAGCCTTAACATCAACTCCATCTCTGTAATGACCAGGTCCTAGCTCAATTGTGAATTTTTTCCATCTTTCTACTGGGATTTTTCTCATTATTTCTGGCCATATGTCGAAAATTGCTTGTAGTTTGGCTTTCCACTTCTCAGCGTTTGCAGCTGCAAGCTCCATTGGGTTAACATCTACTAGTTTTACCATTTCTTCAAAGTTCTCAGCTCCTACTGTTAAGGCGTTCTTCTTCCACTTCCTCCTAATCTTCTCTTTTATGCTTATGGGCATAATAAAAATTGACGAAAATTATTTATATATTTGTCGAAATTGAAAAGAAAAATAAACAATTAAGGGGGACCTACCGGGGGTTCGATTAATTATATTGTGGCTTTGCTTATGAACATTCTGAAGCCGGTTTCTTGGCTTTCATAAACATAGGCTTCTGGAGTTTCATCGACTAGGATAAATTTCACTACTTTTTCAGCTTCTGGGTCGTAAGCGAAAATTTCCTTAGGTGGAACTTCTGGCATATTACTTCTCTTCGGCTTTATCCTTTATGTAGTAACTTACTACTCCTACTACTAAGCAAACCAAACCTTCTACTATTTTTCCTGACATCAAAAGGTATGGAACAGCTCCCAGGCAAAGTGTTCCTACTGTCCTCAAGGATGTTCTTTCTCCTGCCATAAAATTTTTAGTTTTTTTAGCTTTAAAAGGTTTTTTCCCAGGGTATTTTTTGCGTCTTACCATACTAGTTTTAAGCCGAAGAGGGCTAAAACCATAGCGAAAAGGATTTTTAGAGCGAATTTTATCCATTTGATGTCTGATTCATAGCGATCTTGGAAAATATCGAATTTTGCATAGAGTTCTGTGACCTTGTGGTTGATGTATTCGACTTTTTCTTTAAGTTCTTTGAATTCTCTTGTTGGCATAATAAAATGTATTTTGGGAATTTAAATATATTTTTGTTATGAGGCCTGAGGGAATGGGTTTGAAAAAAAGGCATTTGAATGAATTGGAATGGTATTCTCCTGAAGAATTGCTTACTGGCAAAGTGCGTTTTCCTCATTATAAAAGGTGGGAAACGCTAATTTTGAAAGAATTTTTAAGGAGAAGATTATTGCCTGGAAAATATGCTTTGGATGTGAAGTTGTATGTTGAAGAGGGTAGGAGTGATATATGGAGAGAGCTTACTGCAAAAAGAATTGATGCTTTGTGTATGCAAAAAGATAAGTTGTGGATTTTGGAAATAAAGGATAGGACAAGACCTTCGGGGATTGGTGAGTTGTTAATGTATGAGGTTTTATTGAAAGAGCAGTTTTTTGTTGATTTGCCGGTTGTTAAAGCTGCGGTGGTTGGATGGGGGTTGAAAAAGGAGTTTGAGTTGTATGAGAGGAATGGGATTGTTGTTTATTGTTTGAATATGCCTTTTCCTAGTAAAGGTGTTTTTAAGAGGTTGTAAGGAGTTTTTGCTAAAAATTCAAGGGAAATCATAAAAAAAATGCTGCTCCGCCGAATTAAAGGAGCTCCGCGATCGCGAAAGCGATGCGGAGCGACAATTTGCCCCAAATTTTCCCTGTGCTTATTTTATTGCTTTGATTGGCTTGCTTAAAAGGGAAGGTGCTGTTTGCTTGCCCGCCAGCCGTTCAAAAGTCCTTTGCCAGCCGTTCAAAGGTCTTTTTTGCTTTACTGTGCCAGCCCAGAGCAGATAATCTGCTCTGGGCTGGGGGATGGCTAGCAGCTCCTGGGGGAGGTGCTAGTCGGACCCTTGAATTTTTAGCAAATTCATTTTTTAAAATAAAACAAGTAAAACTCACATAGCTCGCATATCCCTTTCTTCATTTCGTCATATGTCGCTAGTTGCTTTCCGCAAATCCTGCATCTCATTTCGCCTGTCATGGTCTCTTTTCCGAGCCGAGACCTGAGAGGTATTCCTCCCAAGCCTCGGTCTCTAGACATTCCTCACAAATCTCTGCACACTCTGGAATTGGCTTCCCGCAAATCATGCATCTTTTTCCCTCCATAGTCATTTTTGCTCCCTCTCTTTAAGCAATCTAATTACTTGCCTTAAGTCACTGTCGTGTCCCACTAAAGTCACTTCTACCTCACTTTCTGTTATTTTATTTACTACATAGTACTTCCTATATCTATGTTTCCATGACTCTCCGTGCACTTCTATTACCTGTCCTTCTTTGATATCTTCTATGCGTATTGCTGCGTCTTTTGTCTCTGCAAGTTTCGTTAGCTTTATAAACACTCTCTTAAATGTATACTTATCGTCAAGTCCTGTCAAAACTGCCGCATAGTACTTCAATTTCCTATTGTACCTTATTAAATCATGTAATGCTATTGCTTTGTTTCCATACATGTCCTCCCTAACTACTATTTTTCCCTCCATGGTCATATCAAAATCTTCACTAAAGCTATGTTATCTCCCTTCCTTATTAGTATTTCGTCTTTGTGTATCCATTCCCTTATCTCCGCTCGGTTTATCACTAGCTGGTGGTTGTGGAATGTTACCGTGTCATCATCGTAAAATGTTACTCGTCCTAGGATTGCTTTGCTTTTACCGGGCAATACAAGTGCTGCGGGATAAGTCATTTCCTCAATAGTCTTTAGCTCTTCCCACTTTTTTAAAGTTTCTTGCAATCTTTCTAATTGTGATTCAAGCTCGGATATAAACAATCTGAACATATGGCATCACCGGGCCTGGCTTCGCAATTCCGGGCCAGGCCTTGCCTGACCTTTCATCACGCTTTTTGCCAGGCCCGTTGGTGTGCCATATGCAAAAAAGCAAAAACCTGTTATAAGGCTTTACTTGCAGTCGCTAGCAATTACTTGCCTTCACTTGCTCCTACCATCGCCCTTTGGGGGGATTTTTGCTCCCACTTCGGGGAGCTTCTCTGCCCTGCACCCCTTTGCACACGGGGCCTCGGGCTGCTAAGCTTCCTCTGTCGCTTGTAATTTCCCCCCGGCAAGCTTTTGCTTGCCAGGCTCAGTCATCGCACAAGCTCGAATTTAATTTATTATTGCGAGCCAGCGGTGGCTGGGAA
>Ga0164311_10001473_pt1 | contig 11558 bp, 5 predicted proteins | sample GuaBasSedimGuay2_FD_121796 | JGI IMG/M metagenome (GOLD analysis project Ga0164311, IMG submission 121796) | Subseafloor sediment microbial communities from Guaymas Basin, Gulf of California, Mexico - Guay2, Core 4569-9, 9-12 cm | ecosystem: Environmental > Aquatic > Marine > Hydrothermal vents...
ATGGATCGTTTGGCATGTTCTAAATCTTTTAAAGCCTGTCTCATCCAATCCATAGCCCTAGAAACCAAAGGGGCTCCCCCAGAACATAGTATCAGAAAGAACTTAAAGGGTGTCAGTGACACAGCCTGTTTTTAGGTTGAATCTAGAAGCCCCCATTTTACTCGGATTACTGGGGCTATTCTAGGGAATAGATAATTTACCTTTTTCTGTTATACTAAGTGGTTTGAACGGAGTTAAATTCCCTCGCGACTCACGTCTAATATGAATTATCATCACACAGTATCTTTGACTATGGAATTGCTTTCCTATCTAGGCAATTCTCTTCCAGTTCCTAGATGAAGAAGTGAAAATGTTCCTCCTCTAGCCATTTAGTCTCCTGCACATCCAGTTAAGCTTTGAATTTCCTCCTGTTTTCGGTTATTGCTTGTAGGATCTCTCCTCAGACCCTGTAGAGAGATGTTCCTTGCTTTCGACCATCTCACATCTCTGCAAGCTAAGGTCTAGTTAACTCCAGTGCTCCAATTTTCCTCTGTGTTTATGCTTTACTTGTGCTTTAGGACGTTTTCCTTATCCTCTTTTATTCACGAACTTGTTAGTTTTCATTTGAAAGTCGCTTTATGGTTTCTATGTTGGCTAATTGATCTGAAACCTCCTTTGCGCGGAGTGCCTAAATGAATGATGCGTGTTCTCGTAACCTTTTTTAACGATCTCAGGGATACTGACATCGGTGTCGTCGTTATGAGGTTTATCGAGTCGCGCGAATTCCCCATAGACCGAATTAACCAAGCTTCTTCTGGGGAGAAGAAAGGGGGCGGAAGACCACCTTACTGGGAAATGGTCTTCTGGTGGACTAGGAAACCATTAGCTGGTGCAAGGGCTGCTATAGCAGGTTCTTTGATTCCAGAAGATACCAATAGATATAACTTCGTGAACTGGATGAGGTTCGATGAGAAGACGAGTGCTCACAGACATGATCCAGAGCTACCGGAGAAAATTCGAGAGAAATTCATGAATTTGAAGTTACTTGATCCTTTCGCTGGTTTCGGCTCAATCCCTCTTGAAGCTATAAGGCTTGGCATTGGTGAAGTCGTTGCGGTTGAATTTCTTCCAACAGCTTACGTATTCCTGAAGGCTATACTTGAATATCCGAAGAAGTACGGAGAGAAGTTGAAGGAAGACGTTGAGAGATGGGGTAGCTGGATAGTTGAGAGGCTTAGGCAAGACGAGGACGTTAGAGAGCTCTACGATGATGACGTTGCCGTTTACATAGGCACGTGGGAAGTTAGATGTCCGATCTGTGGTAGATATACTCCTTTGGTAGGAAACTGGTGGCTTGCAAGGGTTGAAGGGAAAAAGAGGTACGCCTACATGAAGTCGAAGGTTGAAGGGGGCAGGGTTGCCGTTGAAGTTGTTGAAGGAAGAGACGCTCCTCCGCCGAATGTAAGAGGGCGTCCCGAGCTTGCTGAATGCTTGCTGTGCGGCAGCAGGATAACCTACGTTGATCCGGAAACAGGCAGGATTTACGGCTCGAAGGGCGAAGCAGCGAAGGCTTTGAGGAATAGGCTGGAGTTCTATCCGAAGTTTGCCATAAAGGAGTGGAACGAGAAGCTTGAGGAGTATTTTGATGGCAGGATAAGCCCTGAGGAACTGAAGAATGCCAAAGCTAAGCCGAGATTGCTCGTGAAGGTTAAGGTAGATGGAGATTTGGCTTTTGAGCCGTGTAGCAAGGAGGATGATGAGAAGCTGTGGAAGGCATTGGAGAAAGTTAAAGAGATTTGGGGAGATGCGGATATTCCGACTGAAGATCTTTGGAAATATACAGCAAGTGGTGGTGGTGCACTTAGTATTTGGACTTGGGGTTTTGACAAGTTCTACAAACTCTTTAATCCACGTCAACTCTTAACCCTCGTCAAGCTCGTCAAGCTGATTCGTGAAGCTGGCAAAAAAGTTGAAGAGGAAAAGCTGAAAGAAGGTTTGAGTAGTGAAGAGGCTTTTGAGTATGCTGAGGCTGTTGCGAGTTATTTGGCTATTGCCCTGGTAAGGTTTGCAGACTATTATTGTGTCACGACATTGCTTGACACAACGAACCCATGGGGTGTTAAAATTGATCATACTCTGACTATGAGAGGTATTGCTATGCATTGGAATTGGGGAGACACAAACCCCTTAATAAGTTCTATGAGGGTTAGTGGTGTTTTACAAGATACAAGTTCATTTTACAGAGCGTTGAGTAATGCTGTAAACAGCTTATCCTATCTTATCCGAGCAACATCCAACAGCCCCAGCAAAGTCAAAATCCTCCTCGACGACGCCACAATTCTCAGCTCTCTAAACGACGAGAAATTCGATCTAATCGTCACAGACCCACCCTACAGAGATGACGTTCCCTATGTCGAGCTTTCCGACTTCTACTACGTCTGGCTTAGGAGAGCTTTAAGCGACGACAACCTGGCTCCCCGCTTCCATCAAAACGCTCTAATCTACAACACCCAGTGGGAGAGCTTTGCCGTAAACGAGATAAGCTACAACGAAGGTAGGCTGAAGTACTTCGGAGTTGAAGAGGCAGAAGACTACTACGAGAGGCTTTTGGGAATGGCTTTTAGAAGGATGTCCGAACTTTTGAAAGACGATGGCTTGATCGTAACTTACTTCGCTCATTCAAGTCCTGAAGCGTGGATAGAGCTCGTTGAGGCTGGCTGGAAGAGAGCAGAGCTTACTGTAAGTAAAGCTTGGAACTTCGCAACTGAGTCAGCCCAGAGAGCCACAGCAAGAGGTAAGACAGCTTTGGAATCAAGTATAGTCGTCGTGTGGCGTAAGAGAACTGAAGAAAAAGTAGGAGAGTTCGAGGAAATCTACAAAGAAGCATTCGAAAATGCGAAGAAAGCAAAGGAGATAGCTTGGAAATCCAAGCTTGTGGGTAGTGATCTTTTCCTTGCAACAATGATCGGGGGTCTCTCAACTTTCACATCCTATGGTAGAATTCTCAAGTTCGGCAGAGAGATAACATCAAGAGATGTAGTCAAGGAGTCGTATGCGATAGCGACAAGAGTTATAGCGAACGCCACAGATGCAATAAAATCGCCTGAGGCTCTCTTCTATCTCGCGTCCAAAGCCGTTTACAGACTCTACGCTAGTCAAGAAGGTAATATAGTAGATGAAGAGATTCCAGCCGAGCCGATTGTCCTTTCAAGCCAAGACGTGATAATCCTCTCTTACGGCTTTTTGAAGGAGAATGGAAAAGGACGGGAAGGTGTTAAGCTCTTCGAAAACGCCGACCTCATCAGGAGCGTTAAGAAAGTGAAGGGAGCTAAAGTTGCTCAGCAGAAAGCCTTCGTTCTGCTCGAGCCGCTTAAACCTTCGCTTAAGGGGATTAAAGAAGTGCTCAGTCTTAGAAATCTGAATCCGATAAAGCTTGCCACGAGCAATAGAAGGGGGAGTAAGCTCAACACGATAGACGTTCTTCACCTCCTTGAATACTACGCGAAGCAGGGAAGAGGTGAGTTCGACACGATTTACCAGCAGCTCTATAATAAGTATCCTAGTCTCGTGAGGGAAGCCTTAGAGGTTGCGAGAGTTCTGGCGAGATTCACGAACGATTCCGAAAGGGATATTGCTAAGCTCTTCATAGAATACATAGGGAGGTGATATCGTGGATGTGAAGAGTTTGAGGATAAGGCGGGAAGTTGAGGATGAGAGATTTGAGCCTGCCGTGGATCTCAGTGATGTTGTTAAGAGTAAAGCTCCAAGTTTTGTGCTCGATGCCCTTTCATTCTTCGAAAGGACTTACCTCACGGATCACATGAAGGAGCTAATTGTGATGTCTCTCATGAACGTTCTTGGGCTCAGAAAAGCAGTTGTTGGTGGAAGAACTTACAAGGTAGATAGTAATCTCATCTTGCTTCCATCCGATTTAGGAGGTGGTAAAACTCACAGCATGATTCTCCTCTACCACATCTTCAAGCTCATAAGTGAGGGCGAAAGAGAAGACGTTGTTGACAAGATAAAGATTCTGAGCGAAGATATAGCCGAATTCGTATCCGAGAACTGGGATGCGCTGAAAAAACTAAGTCTTAAAGTGGTTGTCGCTGACTGTAAATGCAGCGATCTCGCTCCGAGTCCGATAAGGCCTGTGGAAATCGCCGGTAAAAAGATAAAGACTCTCTGGGGCTACTTGGGCTACGAACTCGGAAGATACGATTTTGTGAGGGAAGCCGATGAGAGAGAGGTTGCTCCCTATGCGGATGTCATCTTTAAAGTTCTCAACGAGAGCAAAGCCCTAATCCTCATAGACGAAATAGGAAGATACTATGACGAGAGCGGACTTAAAGCTACGAGAATTTCGGCTTTTCTCATGAATTTGGCTGAAGCTATGAGCAAGTACACTGTTAGAGAAGTTGCGGTGATCATATCAATCCCCTACGAAGTTGCTGGTGAAGAGGCTAAAGCCAAGAGTGGAATGGAGTACATCCACTCTCCAGAGCTTATAAGAGCGATCAATGAAGTCCTCAGCAGACCGAATGTTGAAATAAAGAAGCCAGTAGACAAGCAGGATTTGGCCGAGATTCTGAGGAAGAGAATATTCGAGCACAGTAGGGAGGAACTTGAAAGCCTTGCCAACGATTTTATAAGCACCAAGTTCAGCGAAGAGTATCCGGCTCAGGTAAGAAAAGTCCTCGATGAAAGGAACTTCTGGAAAGCAGTTCTTTCCACGTATCCCTTCCACCCAGCTTTTCCTGAAATTTTAGAAAAACTCGCATACAAACTTCCATACCTCCAGAGAACGAGAGATGCAATAAAAATAGCCGTTCAGACTGTTAAGGCGATAAGAGATGGTCTTTTCGATGGATTAGATGGCAAAATCGACCTCATAATGCCCTATCATATTCCCGCCTTTGCCGTTGAGTTCCTCGATGAAACAATTCTTAGAAACGCTCCGAGGGAGTATAAGGCTTTCCAGCTAATACTCAGCAACAACGTGGCTGAACCTAAAAAGCTATCAGAGCTTGGAGAGGTTAAATTCGGTGAAATCATTGCGAGACCTCTCAGAGATTTAAGGGATGAAGATAAAAGCCTCGGATTTAAGCTCTCAGCTATGATTTGGTTGCACAGCCTCATAGGCTTGGGTTTGCCGATGAACATGGGAGACTATCCTACTACAGCCGACCTGATATACGTCACTTCCCCAACCGAGTTCGACGTCAAGGGAGTTCTCGGAATTCTACGAAGTGTGTTACCCCAGCTAATAGTCCATGGTGATCCGGAAAGCGAGAGGGCGAGATGGTTCTTCACGAGTATTCCTTCTGTTGAGGAGCTAGTCGAGATACTTCATAGGAATGTGACAGAAGGAATGGCCAAGGATAAGCTCAAGGAATTCTTAGAGTGGGGAATCAGTGGCAAAAAAGGCAGGGGAAGACCACCTAAAGGGTTCAAAGCAAAATCTGAAGTTTTCAAGGACAACGTGGAGGTCGTTAGATCTCCTAACGACGTGAGTTCCGAAATTCTGGATTCAGTAAACCCAGCTATGGTTATTTTCGCTGATAAGATAACTATAGATGATCTGGAGAATTTGCTGAGAAGTAGAAACAATCTCGTAGCTTTAGTCCCTGTTGTTGACCGTTCAAAAGACGAAGAGAAGCTATCTCCTGAGGACGTTAAGGGAATAAGAGAGCTTGCCACACTTACCGGAAAGAGCACGTGGGAAGGTCTCCTCGAAATGCTCCGTTACTTCATTGCCGCAGAGAGCATAAACGAAGAGAGTCTAGAAACATTTGTAGGAGAGAAAGTTGCAGGTGAGGAATACAAAGCCCTTGCAAGGGATATGATAACTTTACTAAAGGGAAAAGTTGAGAGCAAGAAGGAATACTACTACAGACACATCTGGAGTTTGATTAACAGAAACTACGGGAGAGTTTACTACCATAGGCTTGGAGAGCTTCGCTACGCTCACGGCCTATCCTTGGAGAGCGATGCTCCGATACTCCCGATAGTTGAAGATTTTCTGAGGGAAAAAGGACTAATACCGGCAGAGTTTACGAAGGATGATTTCGTCTCAATGATTAAAGATTACCTCGGAGGAGATCCCAGTAGAATAAACATTGGACATGTATGGAGCTTCATTAGAACTACTGACAAGGCGAACGTGCCGATATTGAGCTATGAAATGTTCGCTAACGCTGTCAAAGAGTTAATTAAAAGCTTAGACTACGCTGTTAAGCTAGACGATCGTCTGATCTGGAAACCCATATTCGAAGATTTAAATAAGGCAAAAAAGAAAGAAGAAGGGGATATCTTCTTGAAAAAAGTTCTTGATTGTCTAAAAAAACTGAGGCTGAGCTTAAACGACATTGAGCTAATTTACTGGAAGGTAATATTCGATGATTGGATTAAGGATGTTATGGGGTCCATTCCGGAGGATAGAACACTCAAGCTTCTTGACGCTGTCGGCAATGTTTTAAACGTAAGCGATGTGCTCGCTGGCTTCGATCCAGAGAATACGATAAAGGTAGGCAAGCTATTCTATGAGAAGAGAAAGTACATCGTCGAGATTGAGCCAGAAATTCCAGAAGAGCTCTGGGAAGGTCAGAAATACGAAGGGAAGCTAACCGTGAAAGTAGGAAACTTCTCTAATGAGATTAAAGTCAAGCTCAAGTCTGAACTAACGCTTGAACCAAAGGAGTTCGTGGGATACTCTCCTCTTGAGTGTACATTCACTATAAATGCAGAAGGAGCAGGGAATTACAGAATTTCAGTTGAAATCTCTGGGGATGAAGACCTCCAAGAGAAGAGGGTGCTAAGCTTATCTGTCCTCGGGGAATGGAATGTTAGAGAAATAACAGGGAATGAGGCCGAAAATCTAAAAGATAGAGAAGACGTGAAGGTGTTATCAATTGAAACATCAGATTTCAATAGCGCAAAAGAGCTGATAAGGATTGCAAGGGCAGGAAATTGCAAGATAAGTGGGAAATTGTATTTGAATTCGGAAAAGGGTAATGTAAGCGTGAAATTCAGCTCTGAAAATTGGATTATCCCTCAGAGTCTCATGAATCCATTCAACGTTTTAAGAAGTTTCGGCGAGATAAAAGCTGAAGTAAAGCTACAGTTTGCAGAGGAAACAGACTTCAAGGAAATTTCGAAATTTATCAACTATTTCAGTAACTTGAAGTTCAGAATCAAGGAGAAAATGGCAAGGTGATCGAATGGCAGAATACTTCTTCACATTTAAGGCGAAAAAGAGGAGGAGGCCAAACGAAGATTACGAAGGTGTGTTGAAAAACTACAGATTCTACATTGAATACTACACTCAACTAAATGGAGATCCGAAGATATCTTTTCCGGTTCGATTCATCGAGACTATTCTAAACTTCTCCAAAGACTTAGATGGTAGAATAAAAGAGATTCGCAAAGTTAAGCTTTCAAACGGAAGCTATTACGAAAAACCTACTGTGGCTTTACCAAACGAAATAGCGTTCCGCAGACATCTGCTCTTCTCACTTACAGCCTCTACTTACAGGAAACCAGGAAAACTCAGCACATTAAGGAACTTAGTTCTCAACTTCAATGCGAATTTTCTGAATGTTCTGACAAACATGGCCCTTGAGAGATATACTGAGCTAAAGACTTCAGGGAGTCCAGCTTGGGTTTGGTACGTTTTAAGAGTTGGCAGAGCTGTGAAAACTCTATACAGGATGGATTGATATGAATGCTTACATATCCCCACTCCTGTGGGTTGCGGGCGAATACTTGAAATGGAACCCTTTCTTCATATACGGCGGTAGAGACCCACTTTTACACCAAACCGAAATCGTTTCCAGAATTTTGTTCTTAAAACCGACTAGAATTCTCGTTGCTGATGTTATAGGATTGGGGAAAACTATTACTGCACTGAGGATTCTAAGAACTTTGGAGAGATATACGAAACTCAATAGGGTTCTGTTTCTAGTCCCGAGCGTACTCGTAAACCAATGGATAGATGAGATGAGGACTGTTGGTGTTACTGCTCAAAAGATAGAGAGAAGAACACTCGATTTTCTTATTGAACACAGCGAGTTGCCCTCTGGATGGTATATAGGATCAATCGATACATTGAAGCAAGCGGAATACATCCCAATTCTGGAAAAGAATGGGTGGGATGCTATAGTCGTCGATGAAGTTCACAAACTCGGATTAATCGGAAATAATCCAAATCTGCGCTGGGAAAACCTTGGAAAAATCATAAAAAAGGAGAAAAATGCTGTTCTCATACTTCTCTCAGCAACGCCACATAAAGGTAAAGCAAACGACTATCTATCAAGAATAGCATTGATAGATCCATCTCTTCTCGAAGTTACAAACGTTAGGGCTCTTGACAGGGTTTTTGATAAGCCGGATTATTATCAGCGAACCCATAATATCATAGTTTTCAGGAGGAACAAGGAAGATGTAAACGAAGTGTACGAGCTTAGAGAGATCTTTAAGCCATGTAACATGCTCGCCGTCCTGATAGAGCCTGAAGAGGAGGAAAGTGAGCTGCTAAAGAACGTGACAGATCTTGCTGTTAAGTACTTGGGAAGATATTACACTTACATGATGCAAACTGCCGGATGGAAAGCAGGGAGAATTCAAGGAATTATTGCACTCTTAAGAACTATAATCATAAAGAGGGGGCTTTCGAGTCCTCAAGCCCTCGTTAAAACTTTCAGTAAATTGGTAGAAAAGAGGGGAAGATATATCGAACTGATTGAACAGGGTTGCAACCCAGAAGAGGCTGAAGAAAAAATAGCCCAGGAACTTGAGAAGTATAGTAGAAAGCTCGATGAACTACTGACGGGGGATATTGGAGAGTACGAGAGTGAACTTGACGAAGAATTTGACGAGCTAGCATCGCGGTTTGACAAATTTCTAGATGAATCCTTCAGAGAGAAATTGGAAGCAACAGTTGATATAGCTAAAAGGATACTCGCCGGAGAGATTAGAGATTCAAAACTTGAAACGCTGAAGAGAATTTTAAGGTTGATTTATCAATCAAGCGAGTTGCCAGAGGAGTTTAAAGATCTATCTAGCGGAAAGGTTATTATTTTTACAGAATTCAAAGATACCGCCAATTATCTTCACAAAAGGCTACTCGAATGGGCTGAAAGAGAACTAGGAAATAGGAATGCTGTTAGGATATTCACATCAGATAATCGCAACGAGATAGAGAACATCAAGAAATGGCTCGCTGGAAAGGGAGAGAAGATTCTGATAACCACTGATGTCGCTGGAGAGGGTTTAAATCTGCAGCATGCGAATATACTTGTAAATTACGAAATTGCTTGGTCTCCCGTAAGGCTTGAGCAGAGAATCGGTAGGGTCTGGAGATATGGGCAAAGGAGAACGACTTATGTCTTCAACCTGTTCTTAGCTGATGCATTGGAAAAAGAAGTAGCGGAAGTCGTGTTCTCCAAACTATACGGAATATCGATATCTCTCGGAAAACTCGAACCGATCATGGGAGAGAAAATATTCATCTCGACAATAAAGAACGAGATTTTAGAACATGCCGTTGAGGACAGAGCTGTTGGAGGATTCATACCCATCGAGCTTGAGTTCAAGGATAAAAGGATGACACTCTCTGAGATGAAGATCATTGAACTCGTAACGAAAGATGCAGAAGCATTTGTCAATGCTTTCGTTACAGCCCTAAAAGAACTGATCAGAGAAATCAAGCTTAAGAGAATTTATCCATCTTCAGTCGAGGCCGAAAGGATTAGAAACGATCTACGGTATTTGACTGGATTTAAGGACACACTCGAAGCTATGGAATTTGCGAGAAACATCGTTTTACTTATCTCTGGGTTCATGAACGCGGAGATTGAGGAGAGAGAGGAGAAAATACTGTTGAAACTAAGAGATGGAAAAATAGTTGATATATCAAAGAGGTCGCCAGAAACAATTCTAACTGCAATTCTACAGAATTTTGAAGTAGAATGCGTTAAGTATTTCCTCTTCAAGTCAGACAAAGAAGAGGTCCTCGTGCTCTCTGAGGTCGAGATTTCCATTGGTGAAGAGGTAAGATACAGGGAGCCAATAGGTATATCTGCAGATTTGGAAACCAAGGAATTGAAGATATGGAGAGGCAAGCACCTTTTGGAAAAGATGCAGGAACTTTTAGTGCGGGCTCTTCTCGTCGATGAAGTTTATGGTTTGGAAGAGGTATTTAGTATGATTCCAAAAATAACGGATGTAGCTAACAGCACCTACATTCAAGAAGAGGTAAAAGGAGGAATTTCGAAAGTCGCTGAAAACATTAGAAAATATGAAGACGTAAAGAAGTCCCTCGGAGGGCGAAGCTTCTTTTTCGGTGAAAAGAATACTATAATTAAAATAGATGAGCCTAAATTCGTCTTCTTAAGCTCCACTCTCCTTCCTGAAGCTGAGATGGTTCTCAGTAGCGAAGTATGGGACTGGACTGAAGACGAGAGCATACCAATTGTAATGAACTACGAGAAACTGAAAGGTAGAGAGGCCTCACGAGTGTCAGGCTTTGAACACTTTGATGTCAAGAGTATGAGGAGAGATGAGGAAGGAAGGATCATTGATGAAAGAATAATTGAAGTAAAGACGAAATTGGGGAAGAGTCTAAGTGTGAGTCTCAAAAGAGAAGAGTATGAGCTTGCCAGGAATCTTGGAGACAAGTATTGGATATACCTAGTTTACGGTATCGGAACGAAGAAGCCAGCGATATTAGCAATCAAAAATCCTTCGATGCGATTGCCATTCAGAAAAAAAGAAACCATCGAGAGAAGGGAGGAGTACTTTTTTGGTCTCTGATCTAGTTAAGCATACGTTATAGTCAATTACTACGTTGGCTGAATCTACCTAATCCAACACTTCAGACCACGATTAATTATTTCAATCATCACGTCCCCGGATTTTAAGTCGGAAATAGCTTAGATGAGGGAGTTTTGAGTAAGCTGGAGGAGACATAGGACAATATTTTTTACTCTGGTTTCTGTTCGGAGATGAGGTCTTCTGGGTCCAGGGGAGGCATGTCGATGGAAGTGATTTTCGTGTTCGTAGATGCCTCTAGAGACTCGCTATCTAAACCCGATCCTAGCCTGAGGAACGAGATAGAGAGAGCTGCGATGGAGATTGCCAAAGAATATGAAAAGGGCATCTAGGCTTTAGATTGTATGCCGAACCAACCGAGGAACAATATTACGGGAGAAGTAACTCTACTTGGTAATTAACTTGGAGGAAAACAAATCCAGAGGAATAGATAAGGAGAAAGCAGTTCTACTCGAATTCAGAGACCCAATAGAAAGCATGAACGTGGAGGTCTTCGGAGAGAAGAGGTATCTTTTCACACCAAAAGGTTATTTTCCTAGAGTGGGATATCGGAGGGGTTCAACTTGACCAAGTATTGGTTATGCATAACCAACGAAGAGAACTGGAGAGTAATAAAGAGGAGGAGGGTATGGGGAGTTCCAAAGAGACACGAGAACACAATAAAAAGGGTTAAAAAGGGAGACAAGTGCCTAATATACCTAATACAGGAGAAGATAGGAGAGGAAATTAAGGAATCAAGGGTAACTGGAGCA